>MDSV01021103.1_pt1 | contig 12140 bp, 10 predicted proteins | sample 810851 | NCBI WGS metagenome assembly MDSV01 (sample SAMN05326640, study PRJNA326480) | marine metagenome | isolation source: seawater | place: Atlantic Ocean: North East | collected 2012
TTAAAAAATCTAATTGGTCCATTTCTTTAATTGATGGATATCTTATCGAAAGAAAAGATGGTGTAGAATTATTTAGATCAAATATTAGAAGATTTATAAATTTACCAGGAGATCATAATTTAATTAATGCATGTATGGCTTATATCACTTGTAAATTAATTAAAAAAGACCCTATTGCAATTTTGAATAAAATGAAAAGCTTTAAGGGTCTCCCGCATAGAGCAGCTTTTGTTAGAAAAATAAATGAAGTTACTTTTATAAATGATAGCAAAGCCACAAATATGGATTCTGCGTTAAAGTCAATCAGTACATATGACAGAATTAGATGGATAGTTGGAGGTCAAAAAAAAGAAGGTGATCAATTCAATCTACAAACTCAGGAGAAAAAAATAATAAAGATCTATCTAATTGGTTCATGTGCTGTTGAGTTATCAGAATTATTTAAAAGTATAAACTATTCAATATGTATTAATTTAGAAAAGGCGGTTCAAGAAGCGTATAAAGAATCAGAACCAGGAGATACAATTTTATTTGCACCGGGTTGTGCTAGCTTTGATCAATTTGAAAATTTTGAAAAGAGGGGTGAAAAATTTTGTCAATTAGTAAATTATTTATAAATTTATTAATTAATTCATTAAATTATTTTTTATTTTATCTTTTAATAAACTAATACTAATGATATCTTTAAATTAAAAAATACAGGCTTTTTTTAATATGACAGATATAATATTTAGGTCTCGCTCTCAATTGCTTGAAGAGAGTGAACTACCAATGTGGTGGAAGACTATAGATAAATGGTCTCTTTTTTCTTTATTAGGACTTTTTTTATGCGGTTTATTACTTGGTATGGCAGCCTCTATTCCATTAGCTGAGTCTAATGGACAAGATGCATTTTATTATGTGAAGAGGCAATTATTTTATGGTGCTGTATCTTTTTTTACTATTATATTTTTATCAATTTTATCAATTAAGGAAAATAGAAGAATTTTTTTAATTGGTTTTTTCCTATCACTTATTACTCTCTTTCTTTTACCTTTGATAGGTACAGACCATGGTAAAGGGGCTGTTAGGTGGATTTCTATATTTAGTATATCATTTCAACCATCCGAATTTTTAAAACCTTTCTACATTGTTGCTATTACTTGGATTATGTCTTCAAGTTACAGCAATAATCAAATACCTGGTAAAGCTATATCATTTATATTCATGGTCATAATTGTTTTTATTTTGATATCACAACCTGATTATGGCCAAGCTGCATTATTTTTATCAATTTGGACAATACTTTATTTTTTAGCTGGAGCTTCATTTCTAATTTTATCCTTAATTGTATTGGCTACTTTATTAATAGGGTTTATTTCATATTTAAATTCTTCTCATTTTGCTGGAAGAATTAATACTTTTTTGAATCCTGAAATTGAACCAAGATCTCAACTAGATTTTGCTCTAAATGCAATTCAGGATGGTGGATTATTCGGTGTTGGAGTTGGGGAAGGTATAATAAAATGGAGATTACCAGATGCTCATACTGACTTTATAATAGCTGTTGCTGCAGAAGAGTATGGAATTATATTATGTTTGCTCATAATTCTATTTTTTTGTTTAATTATTATAAGATCATTGTTTCTATTAAAAAATCAAACGAATTTTTTCATAAGAAATTGTGGAGTTGGAGCAATATCCTTTTTTTCATTGCAAGCTATCATAAATCTTGGAGTTTCCGTGCGCTTACTTCCAGCCAAAGGAATGACTTTACCTTTCATCAGTTACGGAGGTTCATCACTGATAGCATCAGGTTTTCTGATGGGACTGTTATTAGCGTGTACCAGAAGAAGGATTGAAAAAATTGTCTAAAGATAACTCTCTTAAGATTGATTTATCAACAAAAAGTACAATTTTGATAACAGCTGGTGGAACTGGTGGCCATATTTATCCTGCAGAATCCCTAGCCTGGGAATTAAGTAAAGTTGGGTGTGATGTAATTATAATTTCAGATGAGAGAGGAAAAAAATTTATTAAAGCTTTTCCTCCTAACATTAGGATTTTTATTCAGAATATTAAATCATTAAATTTTAAAAATCCTTTAAAAATACTTTTTTCAATTTGTTTGCTACTCAAAGGTGTTCTTTATTCATCCTACCTTCTTATAATACATAAACCTTCCTTAGTTGTAGGTTTTGGAGGGTATCCTACATTTCCAACAATTCTAGCGGCAAAGTTATTTGGTATTAAAATTGTTTTACATGAAGGAAATGCAGTACTAGGAAGAGTAAATAAATTGTTCTCTAGAAAAGTGAATGCTATTGCATGTGGCTTTTGGCCTACTATTGCGCCAAGTGGTTCAAATTTGTACTTCACAGGTAATCCATTAAGAAATAATATATTGTCAAAAAAAACTAAATCATTCAAACTACCATTTAATGGAAAATTAAATTTAGTAGTAATAGGTGGATCACAAGGGGCTAATTTTTTTTCAAAAATTGTACCTGATTCAGTATCAAAGTTGTCAATTCCTCTAAAGGAAAGAATACATATCATCCATCAAGCAAGAAGTTCTGATTGCCAATATTTAAAAAAAAAATATAAAAAAATGGCTATAAAATCAGATGTCAAAAATTTTTTTTATAATATTGAAGATATTTTTTCTGATGCTCATTTAATAATAGCAAGAGCTGGTGCTTCTACTATTTCTGAAGTCTTATTTTTTGCAAAACCTTTAATTTTGATACCTATTAAAAATTCAATTTTTGATCACCAAAAACTTAATGCTAGTTTATTAGCAAATAAAGACGCTGCTTTTTGCATCCAAGAAAATGAATGTACCAGTGATTATTTAGCAATGAAAATTTCAAAAATTTTATCAGATAATAAATTAGCAATTAAGCTATCCAATAATGCAAAAAATATGGCTGTTCCTGAAGCTTCTTTAAATTTGAAAGAAATTATTCTTAAAATTTTTAATGGTGAAGTGGTTGAATTTAAAAATTAAAACAAAATTACCTCTAGATCTTGGGAAAATGCATTTTATAGGTATTGGTGGCATTGGTATGTCTGGTATTGCTGAAATAATATATAATTTAGGTTATAAAGTTTCAGGTTCGGACTTAAAATATTCTCCTATTATTGCAAGATTAATAAAATTGGGTATAGATGTAAAAATTGGTCATGATTCAAAATATATTGATGAAGCAGAAATAATTGTTATTTCATCTGCAGTTGGATCAGCAAATACTGAATTAAAAGAAGCAAGAAGAAAAAAAATTCCAGTTGTTCGTCGTTCGGAGATCTTAGCTGAACTAATGCGCTTAAAATCAAATATTGCAGTAGCGGGAACCCATGGAAAAACAACCACAACTTCTATGGTTGCAGCTGTATTAGAATCTGGGTTGTTTGATCCAACTGTAGTAAATGGAGGTATAATTCAAGACTATGGTTCTAATGCGAGATTAGGTGAGGGTGACTGGATGGTAGTAGAGGCTGATGAAAGCGATGGAACACTTGTCAAAATTCCTTCAACTATTTCTATTATTACTAATTTAGATCCAGAACATTTAGATCATTATGGTACATTTTCTGCTTTAAAAAAAACATTTCTTAAATTTTTAAATAATATACCTTTTTATGGTGTAGCTATTTGTTTTATTGATCATCCTGAAGTTAAAAAATTAGTGTCTAAAATAAAAGATAGAAGAGTTCTTACTTATGGTTATAGGTGTGAAGCTGATTTTCAAATAAAGAATTTAGTATATAAAAAAAATAAAGCTTTCTTCCAAATATACAAAAAAGAAAATCAAGAAAGTTTTAAATTTGAGCTACCAATGTATGGTGATCATAATGTAGCTAATGCAACTGCCGCAATCACAGTTGCTATGTATTTAAATATACCCTTGGAAAATATTCAAAAAGGTCTTAAAAATTTTAAAGGGGTTAAGAGAAGATTTACGAAAGTTTGTAATTGGAAGGGTATTGATATAATTGATGATTATGCTCATCATCCTATTGAAATACAAGCAGTGCTATCGGCAGCTAGGAAATATACTTCTGGAAGGGTAATTGTAATTCATCAGCCACATAGATATACAAGATTAAAAAGTTTGATGTGTGATTTTTCCAAATGTTTTGATGAGGCAGATATTGTTGGAATTACACCTGTTTATGAAGCTGGTGAAATACCTATTAAGGGTATAAATTCTGAAAAATTAATTACACTATTAAAAAATAGGTCAATTAATGCTTCTATAGTACGTGATGAAATTGAATTAAAAATTTTTTTAAAACATAATGGTAAACCGGGTGATATTTTTGTTTGTCTAGGAGCTGGGTCTATAAGTCAATGGGTTAACAAATTACCTGATATTTTATATAGTAGAAATATAAATGACTGATCAGATCTACCAATTAAATAATATTAATATAAGACTCCCAGAGGTAAGAGGAATTATAAGAAAAAATTTTGAACTTTCTCGATTAAGTTGGTTAAAAGTGGGTGGTCCAGCTTCAGTATTCTTCCAACCAGAAGATGAGGATGATTTATCATTCTTTTTAAGAAATTTGGAATCATCTATACCTGTATTTATTATAGGGGCATGTTCAAATCTTATTATAAGAGATGGGGGAATTCCTGGAATTGTTATAAAATTAGGAAAAAATTTTAGTAATATAAGATATAATGAAAATAATATTTCAGTTGGAGCAGCATGCCGAGATTCTTATCTTGCTAAAAGTTGTGCCAAGAAAGGTATTGATTTTTCTTTTTTAAGAACAATACCTGGAAATCTTGGTGGAGCAGTCAAAATGAATGCAGGATGCTATGGGTCATATCTTTCAGACTATTTAATAGGTCTGACCTTAATTAGAAGAGATGGTTCAATAATTGACCTGAAAGCAAGTGATTTAAAATTTGACTATAGAGATTCTACTGTACCTGATGATGCAATTGTTACTAATGTTTTGCTTAGAAAAGAATATGATGACCCATTAAAAATTGAAAAAAAAATGACAAAAGCATTAGATATGCGAAATTTAAGTCAGCCTATAAAAGATTTATCTTGTGGTTCTACTTTTAGAAATCCATTAGGGCGATCTTCATTAGGAAAAAAATGTGATAATGACCATTCTCTTAAAGCTTGGAAACTCATTGATGATGCTGGTTTAAGAGGTCTTAAACTTGGGGGTGCAATGATCTCAAAAAAACATACTAATTTTCTTATAAATATTGGAAATGCGACAGCAAAAGATCTTGAAGATTTGGGTAATTTAGTAATTAAAAAAGTAAAAAAAAATAGTGGTATTGAGCTTTTATGGGAAGTTAAGAGAGTAGGAACATATTAAAAAATAAGAAGTTTAATTATTAAAATTTGTTGTGATACCAATTATGAAAAAAAAAGTAGCAATATTGAAAGGTGGACAGTCATTAGAACGCGAAGTTTCTTTATCCACTGGTAAAGCTTGTTCAAAAGCTTTATCCAAATTAGGTTATATTATTAACTCAATAGATACAAAAGAGAACTTTATAGAACAATTAATGAAATTTAAACCAGATGTAGTCTTTAATGCACTACATGGAAAAAATGGAGAAGATGGTATAATTCAGGGTTTTCTTGAAACTATGAAGATCCCGTATACACATTCTGGTGTTCTAGCATCCTCAATTGCTATGGATAAAAATTTAGCAAAAATTTGTTTCAAAGATGCAGGTATCCCAGTTATTGAGCATGTTATTTTAGATCAAGGTTTTTCTTTTCAAGAAATTCCTTTTGGATTTCCATTTGTGGTGAAACCCGTAGATGGCGGTTCTTCTGTAGGAGTGAAAATATTCAGAAATAAAGATGATTGGATGCTTAATAAAAATGTAATAAATGATAATAAAAAATATTTAGTTGAATCATATATCCCAGGTAGAGAACTTACAGTTGCAACGATGGGAAGAAAATCTTTAACAGTCACTGATATTTTGTCAGATAAATGGTACGATTATGAAGCAAAATATAAAATTGGTGCTTCTAAACATATAGTTCCTGCTAAAATTCCTGAGAATATAAAAAAATTGTGCTTAGATTATGCTTCAACTGCACACATAAAGCTAGGATGCCATGGAGTTACTAGGACAGATTTTAGGTGGGATGAAAAATTAGGAATAAAAGGTCTGTTTGTTCTTGAGTTAAATACACAACCAGGAATGACTCCAACTTCTTTGGTTCCTGAACAAGCTAATTATATTGGAATGTCTTTTGAAGAGCTTTGTGAGTGGTTAATTAAAGATGCTTCATATGACAAAAGGTAATATGTTTAAAGTAAAAGTTCATCAATGAATCAAATTAAGAGTTATCCAAGGCCGTCAAAAATACGATACAGACTTGAAAGAGTTTGGCTAAGACGGTGGGTTAGAAAATTAATCTTTTATTTATCAATAATCATAGTTTTTTTAATTTTCTGCTTATTCATTTTTATGTATTCTAGTGATAGAATTAATTTAAAAGTTTTTAAGACTTATTTCAAAAATTACGTTTTTGAAAGACCTGAATTATCTGTATCAAAACTGGAAATAATAAATGCTAATTCGGATCTTATAAATCAAATAAATGCTATTTTAAAACTTTCATTTCCCATAAATTCAATTCAGCTGGATATTAAGAATTTACAGAAAATAATTAATAAAATTGATTCTGTAGAGTCTTCAAGTGTTAGAATAAAAGATACTGGAGTTTTAGTAGTTGAAGTTATTGAAAGAAAACCAGTTGCAGTTTATAGGGAGAATGATGAGTTAACTTTAATTGATTTGAATGGTCATAAAATAAATAATGTTTTCTCTAGATCTGATAGAAATGATTTACCTTTTATTGTGGGTTTTGAAGGAAACTTTTATGTGAAAGAAGCATTAGAAATTTATCAATTATTATCTTTTAATCTTAAGGAAATTAGAGGAATCATAAGAATTGGAAAAAGGAGATGGGATATAATACTAAAAAATAATTTAAGAATAAAATTGCCTGAAAAAAATCCCAAAAGATCATTAAGTAAATTCTTAAGAAGAAATTCCAACTATTTAATTTCATCAAATCAATTCACAATAATTGATTTGAGGTTTGCAAATAAAATTATATTAAGAAAAATACCTGAAGATATTCAGGATCCATTAATTGAGATTAATTAGTTTAAAAATATTATAAAACAATGATAAATTTTAAAAAACATAAAGAAATTAGAAAAAAATTAAAGTCTGCAATCAAGAAAGGAACATTAGGCTTAATTGATATAGGTTCCTCAAAAATTGTATGTATTATTATAAAATTTTCAAAAATTGATAATAGTTTAAAAAATTCAGATCAAATTAATGAAACAAAGAGTATTGCATATAGGGTAGTCGGTGTTGCTACAAAAAAATCAATAGGAATAAAAAAGGGTGAAATTATAATTGCAGAGGAGGTCGAAAAAACAATTAGATCAGTAGTGCAGCAAGCTCAGAAAATGGCTTCTTCAATAATTGATGAAGTTGTAGTTACTTTTTCTGGAGGAGCACCAATTTCCAAAAATTTATTTCAAGAAATTAAACTACAAAATCAATCGGTAAGTTCTGAGGATATAAGTATTTTGCTTTCTGCATACGATTTTGAATCTCATACTGAACAAAGAGAAATACTGCATGCAATGCCAATCAATTTCAGCCTGGACGCAAAAACAGGTTTAACCGACCCAAGAGGTTTGATTGGTCAGATGCTAGGTTTAGATATTAATTTAATAACAGTTCAAAAAAATATTATTGAAAATATTGATCAATGTTTGAGAAATTGTCAGTTAAATTTAGCTGGTATCTTTTTTTCACCCTATATTTCAGCTAAATCCAGTTTGGTAGAGGATGAATTAAAATTAGGAGCAACTTGTATCGACATGGGATTTGGTACTACTGGAATTTCCATTTTTTATAATCATCAGATGGTATTTGCTTCAAATATAAGATTTGGTGGAGAAAATATAACTTCAGATATAATGCAAGCTTTTCAAATTTCTTTTAATGAGGCTGAACGCATAAAAACTTTGCATGGAGGGCTAATTATTACTAATTTAGATGATAGTGAATTGATTGAACTATCTTTCACTGACGAAAACAAAGAGTATTATAACTATGATAGGCCTTTCATAAGCAGAGCAGAGTTAATTGCAGTAATTAGACCAAGATTTGAGGAAATACTAGAAGAAATTCAATTTAATTTGGAACAAACTGGTTTTGAACAACTTTCATCAAAAAGAATTGTCTTTACTGGAGGTGGAAGTCAACTGCCAGGATTATATGAACTTGCATCTGAATATTTTGGATCTAGGGTAAGGATAGGAAGACCAATGAGAGTTCAAGGTTTGCCACAAGCATTACAAGGTTCTCAATTTTCTGCAATTATTGGCCTCGCAATTGAAATTAGCAACCTGCAAGATGAAGTCTGGGATTTTGATATACCAACTAATTTAGCCCCAGGTCAGAGAATTAGATCCGCAGTCAATTGGTTTAAAGACAATTGGTAAATAAAAATTTTAATGAATTTTTAACACTTATTTTTTTTAGTGACCTAAAAGAAGTATTGCGTTATCATAACGAATCAAAAAAAAATAAATTAAAAATAAATTAACAGGCAAAAAACGGGCAAATATCATGACTTTTACTTTAAGAGTTCCTGAGCATCAGGATCTGAAACCTCGCATTATTGTTTTTGGTGTAGGTGGAGCAGGCGGTAACGCAGTTGATAATATGATTCTAAAAAACTTAGAAGGAGCAAATTTTGTTGTTGCTAACACCGATGCTCAAGCCTTAGAGCAATCGAATGCACACAAAAAAATTCAAATGGGAGTCAAAATAACTGAGGGTCTTGGAGCAGGTTCTAATCCTCAGAGAGGGGCTTTAGCTGCAGAAGAAAGTTTGGAAGAAATTGTGGACGCGTTAAAAGACACTCACATGTGTTTTATTACAGCAGGTATGGGTGGAGGAACTGGTACTGGTGCAGCACCTATAATTGCTCAAGCAGCTCGTGAGTTAGGAGTGTTAACTGTAGGTGTGGTCACTAAACCTTTTCAGTTTGAAGGTTCGAAAAGGATGGAGCAAGCTCAAAATGGAATTGAAGGACTTCAAGATGTAGTTGATACCTTAATAGTTATTCCTAATCAAAATCTTTTTAGGCTTGCTAATGAAAAAACAACCGCAACTCAGGCCTTTGAGCTTGCTGATGATGTCCTTTATCAGGGGGTAAAAGGTGTGACTGATTTAATGGTAAGACCTGGATTAATAAATCTTGATTTTGCTGATGTCCGGGCTGTAATGGATGAAATGGGTAAAGCTATGATGGGTACTGGAGAATCCAGTGGAGAAGATAGAGCACAGCAAGCAGCTGAAAAAGCTATTGCTAACCCTCTTTTAGACGAGATATCACTTTCTGGAGCTAGAGGAGTTTTAATTAATGTTACCGGTGGTAATGATATGACTTTATTTGAGTTAGACGAAGCAGCTAATAGAATAAGAGATGAAATTGATGGTGATGCTAAAATTCTTGTAGGAACTACTTTAGATCCGAATCTTGAAGGGATTATTAGAGTGTCTGTAGTTGCAACTGGAATAGAAGCAGAAAATCATATAGTTGAAAATACAAATGACTTAGGAGTCACTAACAAAGCACTAGTACGAGAAAACAGTCGGGTAAATATGGAAAGTCGAATTACAAGTAGTTCTGATAAAAAATCTTCATATTCATCAGAGTTGGAATCTAATGCAAAGATAAATACTGTACTTACTTCAGATAACGAACGTGATATTAATAGGAACATAAAAAGTAACGGAACAAAATTTGATGACAATGTAGAAATTCCAAGCATTTTTAAGGTGAGAAAATCTGGAGAAAACTTAGACTCAATGAATATTGAAAAAACTAATGAAAGATTGCTGGCAGCCGTAAATAAAGAACCTGATCCTAGTTTGTATAATAGACCTAATGATCTATCACAAAAACTATCATATTCAAGTAAAAGTACATTGAATAGTATTTTTAGAAATTTGACCAGTTTTCGTGGGAAAAAAATGGAGACTAAATCTGAAAAAAAACTTCCACCAAATTTTAAAGTACCTAATGAAACACTTGCTAATGATAAGGTCACTATAAAAAGTGAAAATGCAAGACTCCAAGAAGAAAAACTAAGAGAGGACATTCCTGCTTTTTTAAGAAGGCAAGCAAATTAATTCTTAGCAATTAGTTAAAATGATTTTGTATTATATTGTTATAAAGTGTGATTTGAATAATTTTCTTGGTTGTTTAAAATAGAGCAAAATTATTTAATTAGGATTTATTTTGCAGCAAACTATTGAGAAGAATGTTTCGATTGTTGGTATAGGGGTTCACCTCGGTAGACCGGTTAGAGTAAATATTAAGCCAGCTCCTATTAATCATGGGATTGTATTTAAAAGAATAGATGTAGAACATAACAAATCTTTAATTGAGGCAAATTTTAAAAATATACATTCTGGTGAATTATGTACTTCATTAACAAATGAAGATGGTATTTCTGTAAAAACAGTTGAACATTTGTTAGCAGCTTTTTCTGGTCTTGGTATATCAAATGTTTTAGTTGAAATTGATAATGAAGAAATACCTATTCTTGACGGATCTGCTGTCAATTTTGTGCAATCTTTAATTAAAGCAGGTATTTGCAAACAAAGCGCAACCTTAAATTTTTGCTCTATCAAAAAACCAATAGAAGTAAGAAATAAAATAGGTTGGGTTAGGTTTGAACCTGCAGATGATCTTATTTTAACAGTTTCTATTGATTATCCAAAAACTTGTATTGGTAAGCAAAAGCTATCTATTCTTATTTCAAAAGATTCTTTTCAAAGGGAACTTTGTGATAGTAGAACCTTTTGTTTGAAAAATGATATAAAAGATATGAGATCTAGAGGGTTTGCTTTAGGTGGAACATTAGATAATGCTATTGTTGTAGACGGCTATAATATAATTAATCCAAACGGATTAAGAAGTAATGATGAATTTGTTAGACATAAAATGTTGGACGCATTGGGGGACCTTGCCTTGTCTGGGTTGCCCTTATTAGGTCATTATATTTCTTTTTGTGCTGGTCATAGGTTAAATAACCAATTGCTAATAAAGTTATTTTCTAATAAATCTAATTATGAAATATTGATGCGAAATACTAATGATTCTAAAAAATTTGTTGAACATAATTTTGGATCATCTAGTCAAAATTTTAGAGCTGTAATCTAGTTATTATTTTTTAAATGTTGATTGATTTTATAAGAACTATTTTTTTGGTTATAATATAGATTTATATCATTATGAAAAAAATTGTTATTTTTAATTTTTATTTTTTTCTACTATTTTTTACTTTTCTAGTAAGTGCTTGTACAAAGTTAGCTACTGATTTTGATACAAATTCAACAGTTGAAGAAATTATAATAAATGCAGAAGAAGCTTATAATAAAAAAGATTATACCAGAGCAGCAGAAATATATTTAAAAGTTGAAGAATTGTTTCCCTATTCAGATTCCTCCAGGAATGCACTCGTAAATGCTATTCGTTCCTATCATAAAGGTGCAAAATTTAATGAACTTAGAAAAGCATCAAAAAAATATTTAAATCTTTATCCAAAAGATAAAAATGCATCTTATGCAAAATATATGGTGGGTATGAGCTATTTTGAACAGATTATTGACGTTGAAAGAGATCAAGGTGCGACAAGAGACTCTATTAGAGAATTTGCTGAATTAATTAAATTTTATCCAAAAAGTAAATATATTGCAAAAGCAAAAGAAAACATTTTGATTTCCAAAAACCAGTTAGCTGGACAAGAAGTTGCTGTTGGTAGATATTATTTAAAAAGAAATAATCCATTATCTGCAATTAAGAGATTTAAAACTGTTATTAACGATCATGAAAATTCCCCCTATTATCCTGAAGCACTATTCCGATCTATAGAGGCCTATGCTATGTTAGGTATAAATAATAAAATTATAAACTATGCTAAAATAATAAAAAGAGAATTTCCAAATAGTGAATGGTATCCATTGACTTTAAATCTTATGAATAAATATGGTATTAAGGTTGATTGAAATTGTTAAAATCACTTTCCATAACGAATATGTTATTGATAGAAAA
>MDSV01178772.1_pt1 | contig 12140 bp, 14 predicted proteins | sample 810851 | NCBI WGS metagenome assembly MDSV01 (sample SAMN05326640, study PRJNA326480) | marine metagenome | isolation source: seawater | place: Atlantic Ocean: North East | collected 2012
GACGGCAACACGCACCAGTTGTACGCAGACATTTTGGACCAGGGCTTGATTGCCGTGGTGGATGTTTCTGCCACGTGGTGTCCTCCGTGCTGGAGCCTCCACAATTCTCAGGCGTTGCAAGACTTGCACGAGGCCTACGGTCCTGACGGCACCAACCAGTTGCGTGTCATCTTCTACGAAGCGGACGCCGCCACAACGTTGGCCGACGTGCAAGGCACAGGAGGAAACACGCAGGGAGACTGGACCGAGGGCGTGACGTACCCCATCATCAACGAAAGCCCTTTGACGTTGGACCTTAACATCTGGGCTCCTCTCGGTTTCCCAACTGTGAACGTCATTCGTCCTTCCGACTACGAGATCGTGCTCGACACGTGGAACCTGTTGTCGTTTGACGCTCAGGTGGACGCCATCAACGGCGCGAACATCGACGGCATCGTACTCGGCGTGGCCAACACCGCAGAAATGGCTGCAGGTCAGACCAACGTGGACGTGTACCCCAACCCATCCCTCGGTGAATTTGCCGTGGAGCTGAATGGCTTCAGTGGCGTGGCGACGGTGGAAGTGCACAACATCGTGGGCCGCAAGGTGTGGACATCTACAGCCCAAGGTGAGGGTGCCATCCAGCGCATCGACCTCGGAGCCCTCGAAGCGGGCAACTACCTGATCAGCGTGTTTGACGACGTCACCAAGGTGACCCGTCGCGTGACGCTCCTCGACTGAGGATTCCAAACGACTTTGTGAATGCGGCGTGCCGAGGGGTGCGCCGCAATTTTTTTGCGCTACTTTGGAGGCATGCAGTGGGAAGTCTGGCAATTGTGGATTGCGGCAGCCATTGGGCTCGTCATCTTGGAGGTGTTTGTGCCCGGATTTGTGCTGGCGTGTTTGGGCGTGGGTGCCTTGGCGGGTGCTGGCGCGGCCGCGCTTGGTTGGGGTTTGAGTGTCCAGCTCGTGAGCGTTGCTGTTTTGAGCCTCTTGTCGTTCTTCTTCTTGCGCCCCGTGGCCTTGCGCATGTCTCAATCCGAGAGCACGCGTACGGGCGTCGATGCGCTGGTGGGGCGGGAGTGCCGCGTCACCACGTCCTTTGATCCCGCCACGGGCCTTGGTCGCTGCAAAGTGGATGGAGACGATTGGCGCGCCCAGTTGGCTCCCCATGCCCAGGCAGACCTCGCTGGAGAGCGGGCATCGGTTTGGGTGGAACGCGTAGAAAGCAACACCTTGATCGTTCACACACAACCCCCCACATCGTGAGTCCCACTTCCATTCTTGCCCTGCTGTTTTTGCTTTTGGCCATTGTCATTGTTGTCAAGGGCGTGCGCATCGTTCGTCAGAGCGAAAGCATGGTCATCGAACGCCTTGGCAAATACCGCACGACGCTCAATGCCGGCATCAACATCATCATTCCTATCGTGGACCGTCCGCGCGACATCGTGTGGCGCCTCGCAGGGGAAATGCCCGACGGCACCAAGGTGGTGCAGTACAAGATGCGTGACCGCGTGGATTTGCGGGAGACGGTGTTTGACTTTCCCAAGCAGGGAGTGATCACCAAAGACAACGTGGTGACCGAGATCAACGCCTTGATCTACTTCCAAATCACGGATGCGGTCAAGGCCGTGTACGAGATCAACAACTTGCCCAACGCCATTGAGAAATTGACGCAGACCACCTTGCGGAACGTCATTGGTGAGCTCGAGTTGGACGAATGTTTGACCTCGCGCGACACCATCAACATGAAGCTTCGGACGATTCTGGACGAGGCCACCAACAAGTGGGGCGTCAAGGTGAATCGGGTGGAGTTGCAGGACATCAATCCGCCGACGGACATCAAGGAGGCGATGGAAAAGCAGATGCGCGCTGAACGCACGCGTCGCGCCCAAATCATCGACGCCGAAGGCACCAAAACGGCAGCCATCCTTGAGGCGGAAGGCCGAAAGGGCGCCGACATCAACCAGGCGGAAGGCGAGAAGCAAGCACGCATCCTCAAGGCAGAAGGCGAGGCGCAGGCGCGCCTGGCGGTCGCGGAAGCGGAGGCGGAAGCGATTCGTCGGATTGCCGCTGCGGTGGAAACTTCCTCGGCCGATCCAACCCAGTACCTCATTGCCGTGAAGTACATCGAAATGATGGACCAAGTGCTGCGTGAAGGCGGAACGGGTTCCAAGACGGTGTTCATGCCCTACGAGGCGAGCGGCTTGATGAGCAGCGTGGGGGGCATCAAGGAATTGATGAATGCGACCAAGGACTGAGTTGGCTGGCGCCTTCCTCACACTCTTTGCCATGCTTTGCAGGGTCTGTGTCGATGGCTTGCGGCCAGGAAACGCCACTTTGCATGATTACACTGGACTCGACGGATGCGGCTGGGTGATTGAGGCCCATTGTGACGCTGTTGGCCTGCGAGGGTATGGACTGATTGTTTCCCCATCTCGTGGGCCACTCACGAACCGGTGACGGGGCTTTGCTCCGGCGCCTTTTTTGTGCACGACAGTTCCACCTAATTTTGAACCCATGAAGACGCCGATGAACGGTTGGATGATGGGGTGCATTGCATGCATGGCCTGCAGCTCGACCGTCGGGACTTGGGCCCAAACCACGCTGGGAGTGGAGGTGCTGGCGGAGGACATGACGGTGCCTTGGGATTTGGTCTGGGGTCCGGACAACCACGTGTGGTGCATGGAAAAAACGGGACGCATCACGCGTACCAATCCGGACACCAAGGTGTTGGAAGAGGTGCATGCGTTGAGCGGGGTGTACCAATCTTGGGACAACAGCGGCGCCCACGCCATGGCGCTGCACCCGGACTTCCCTCGAACGCCTTTCATCTACGTGCATTACGCCTACGGGGAGTGGCGCAGTCGATTGTCGCGTTTGAGGTATTCCATTCCGCAGCGACGCGTGGTGGATGAAGAGGTTTTGATTCCGGATTTTCGGGGCAACTCTTCCCACAATGGGAGCCGGCTGATGGAAGGGCCAGACGGGCATTTGTACATGGCGATGGGGGATGCGTACAGCAAGATGAACGCCCAAAACCTGGAGTCCCTTTCCGGCAAAATCCTTCGCATGGATTGGGATGGCAACCCCATTCCAGACAACCCTTACGGCAACCTGATTTACAGCTGGGGGCACCGCAACCCGCAGGGCCTCGTTTTCTCAGACGCGGGGCAGCTGTACGCCTCTGAGCACGGCCCGGCCACAGACGATGAAGTGAACCTCATCCAAAAGGGTGCCAACTACGGATGGCCCTTGATCGAGGGGCCTTGTGACTCGCCCATGGAGGAGGCCTTGTGCGATTCGTTGGATGCCCGAGACCCCCTTGCTTCTTGGAGTCCGACGCAGGCGCCCTGCGGGATGGACTACTTTGACCATCCGTCGATTCCAGAGTGGGAAAACTCCTTGCTTTTGACCTTTCTGAAAAAGCAACATCTGCGCATCCTTCACCTCGATGAAACAGGCACAGAGGTGACGCATGAAGACAGCATTCTGTACAACGAATACGGCCGGTTGCGGGACGTGCTTGTGGCGCCCAACGGGCGAGTGTTTGTGAGCACGTCCAACCAGGAAATCAACGGGTGGAACTACCTCGCAGCGGAGGAGGATGACCGCATCTTGGAGTTGGTCAATCCCGACTTCTTGTACGAGGCGCTCGAGCCCGTGAATGACCTGAACGAGGTGTTTTTGACCCAGCTTTTGGAGACGCCACAGGCCGAGGGCAAGGTGTTCCCACAGCCTGCGCGGGAAGGCGTTTCCATGTTTTTGCCCGAAACCGTGGAACAGGTCGACGTCTACGTGTACGACATGTCTGGACGCATGGTCGTGGGCGCGGAGCCCCATGCGCTGCACGGGCCTGGGTTGCTTTATATTCGGTTGGGGGCCTTGCAAACGGGGCTCTACGTGTTGGAGGTGCGCGCAGAGAACGGGGAGCGATGGACCTCGACGGTGCTCGTCAAACGGGATTGATCAGGGACGAAGCCCTTCAGACCACGTGACAAATTTGTCGTCCGTCAAGGACTCCAAGAAGGCGATCAAGTCGCTCCGGTCGTGGGCAGAGAGTGCCCGGGCCTGGATGCGCTCGTCTTGGTTGACATGCCCGCTGCCGCCGGAGGCATAGTGTTCAAGGACCGATTCCAAGGTGGGCAAGGAGCCATCAAACATGTAGGGGGCCGTCAAGGCCACGTTTCGGAGGGATGGTGTTTTGAAGGCCCCAATGTCCGTGGAATCGAAGGTCAAACGGTACGCCCCTTGGTCTACGTAGGACGCATACAGCCCGGTGTTGTGGGTGGCGAAATCCGACAACATCACCCCCTGATGGCACGATGCGCATTCGAATTCCTCGAAGCGATCACGCCCTCGAAGCGCGGCAGGAGAGAGGGCCTCGGCTTGGCCTTGGAGCCACCGGTCGTAAGGCGACGAGCCACTGATCAAGGTGCGTTGAAAGGCGGCGAGCGCACGGGTCATGACGTAGGCGTCAAAAGGTCGGTCAAACCCTTCTTGGGCCCATTCCTGATATTGGAGGTCTTGACCGAGTTGGTCCACCAATTCAACCAAGTCGCGATGGAATTCGGTTGGCTCTTGCACCGGGGCGAGCACTTGGGCCTCGAGCGAAGACACGCCGCCCTCCCGGTGAAATCGGGGTTGCCATGCCAGGTTGACCAAGGCAGGGGCATTCCGGACCCCCAAGGCCCCAGAGTTGCCTGGCGTCACGGCCAGGGAATCGGCCATGGCCAGGGAAGGGTTGTGGCAGCTGGCGCAGCTGAGCATGCCATCCGCCGAGAACCGTTCGTCGAAGAAGAGGTGTCGCCCGAGTTCCCATTTGGCCTCGTTCAGCGGGTTGTCTGCGGGTTCGACGTAGGCCGGAAAGTGCGCGGGGACCTCGCGAACGTCCGCCACCGTGAAGGCGGGGAGCTCAGGCTCACAGCCCATGAGCACGAGCACCGTGCCCCAGAGGAGGGTATGTCGAATCGCCGTGGGCATGACTGTCGAAATTACATCGTACAGGGACGTTCCTTCGTTCCTTCGGGAAGTCGTGATGTAGTTTTGGGGCTTCCAAAAGCCGCGCGCCATGACTGACAAACCCCACGCCATTCTCTACGTGTTCCAAGTGAAAAAGGGCCAAGAAGCTGCATTTGAAGCGGCGTGGGCCGACGTGACGCGGGAGATTCATGCCAAGTGTGGAAGCCTCGGTTCGCGCCTTCACACGTGGGTGGGCGGGACGTACTGGGCCTACGCGCAATGGCCCAACCGTGAGGCGCTCGAGAATGCGCAGATCGAGGGCCACGAGACCTTGATGGAAGCCCGCAAGCGCATGGTGGAATCCTGCGAAAGCATGGAAGTGTTTGGAGAGGGCAACATTGTCCACGACTTGTTTGTGAAGGAAGCATGAGTCTTTCAGCGATCAACCGGTTGAACTCGCGCGACGAAGAGGAGGACAAAACCGAGCACCTCAGACACTGGAGCGAAGACTGTCGGCACCTCAAGGACAAGCCCGACGATTTGATCGAAGTCAACCACCTCGAAGCCCCGATCGACAAGGTGCTGAAAGACCAAACGTGAGACCTCCCCTTGGGGTCTGTAATTTTGCGCACAACGCATTCTTGTTCTTCCCATGATCCATTACAATCCCAAGAGCTGGTTCAGCCTGATTTTTGCGGCCTACAGCCGGCAGGTGTTTCGAAAGTTGTTCCCGTTGATGCTCGCCATGGGCGTGCTGAGTGCGGGCGTGTGCTACGTCGAGCTTCGTTACCTCAAAGAGCCCGTGGAGCTCAGCAACGTGGTTCATTCGCTGCTCGGATTTGTCCTCTCGCTCTTTTTGGTGTTCCGGACCAACACGGCGTACGACCGTTGGTGGGAAGGACGAAAGCAGTGGGGCGGATTGGTGAACGTGTCACGCACCCTCGCAACCCGCGTACGCGAATTCAGCACGGATGAGGCCACGGCGGATTTCTTTCGAGCCCACATCCCTGGCTTTGTGGAGGCGTTGCGCGACCATCTGCGCCCATTCCAACCCGAGGAGCCGATGCGACCTGAGGGCGCGCCCTTTGTGTCGGCAGACCACGCGCCCAATGCATGGGCGCAGGCCATGGAGCGTGAAGCCATGAAGCGTCTCGCCGCGGGCGAGTGGACCTCCCAGCAACATTGGTTGGTCTCCCAAAACCTGGAGCGCATGGTCGACATCCTCGGTGCCTGTGAGCGCATTCTCAAGACTCCCATTCCTTACAGCTACAGCATGTTCATGAAGAAGTTCATCTTCTTGTACGTGGTGACGCTCCCGTTGGGCTTTGTGACGACTTTCGGATGGTGGGCTGTGCCTGTGGTGATGCTGGTGTTTTACATCCTTGTGAGTGTGGAGTTGATCGCGGAGGAAATCGAAGACCCGTTTGGGGTGGATGAAAACGACCTCCCTTTGGACGGCTTGTGTGAGACCATACGGACCAACACCGAAGAGATTCTGACACGTGGCTGATTCTTCCCCAGGACTTTTTCGGAGAGCCCAAACCGCAGGCGCACTTTTCCTCGCGCTGGGCGCGACTTGTGGCGCCTTGGGCGCCCATGCCCTTGAGTCTGTGATGACGCCTGAGCGATTGGATTCTTGGGGCACGGCAAGTCTGTATCTCCTTGTCATGGGGGCAGGCTTGGTTGGCGCTTCCCACAGTTCAAGTCAACGTCCGTCTCAAGTCGCGCTGGATGCGGTGTGGGTGGGCACCGTCTTGTTCTCCTTCAGCATCATGGGCCTCGTGACCTTGGCGACCTTGGAGGTCGGGGCAGGCTGGCGCGCCGTGTTGGGACCGGTCACTCCGTTGGGCGGGGTGCTGATGATCGGCGGCTGGCTTGGTTGGGCGTGGTCTCGGCGTTCTCGTTGAATCTCAACGCGCATATGGACCAAACATCGCCAGCTCTCGCGTCACGGCTTGTCCTTGTTTGACGGCGGTGGCACGGAACATGCCGATGCTGTTGAAGACCAAGGCGACCTGTCCGAATGCATCGACGGCGACCACACCACCATCCCCTCCCAAGGCGCCCATTTCGTCAAAAATGGTGGCTTCGCAAGCTTCTTGAAGCGATTGCTTCCCGTGCAGCATCCGTCCATGAATGTCTTGTGCGACCCCTGTCCGAATGAAGTATTCACCCCAGCCTGTGGCCGAAATGGCGCATGTGCGGTTGTCTGCCCACGTGCCTGCACCCACGATGGGACTGTCGCCAATGCGGCCATGACGTTTGTAGGTCATGCCTCCGGTGGATGTGGCAGCGGCCAGATGGCCTTCTTTGTCCATGGCCACGCAGCCGACGGTGCCGCGCTTTTCCTCCAGCGGCACTGGCTCATCTCCTGCGCGCATTGCTGCGCGTCGGTATGAGGCGTAGGCCTTTTGTGTGTCAAACCATGAAGGCTCCGCGGTCTCGGCACCTTGTGCGGCGGCAAACACGCCTGCCCCGTGTCCACTGAAGAACACATGTTCGCTGCTGTCCATCACCGCCCGCGCCACAGAAATGGGGTGCCGGAACTCCTGAAGCCCGGTCACGGCCCCACAATTTCGTGAGGTGCCATCGGCAATGGAGGCATCCAGTTCGTGGGAGCCTTCTGAGGTGAATACGGCGCCACGTCCTGCGTTGAACAAGGAGTCATCCTCCATCAGTCTCACCACACCCTCCACCACATCTACGGCGCTTGTCCCTTGGTCGAGTTGCTCTTGCCCCCAGGAAAGGGCAGCATCAAGGGAGGCCGCGTACGCCTGTTGCTGTGCTACGCTGAGATCCTCTTCCCCAAAGTGTCCGGCCCCGCCGTGAATGGCAAGCGACCACACGGCACGTGGCGGGGGAGGAGGAGCGTCGGGGCTGGCTGGGTGGCAAGCCAACAAAAAGATGGATGCACAGAGGAAGACAAGGGGTGATTTCATGATGTCGATGTCGTAAGTGGGATGAAGTTCCACGCTCGCAACGGATGGCTGACATGTTCTTCTGAGGAATCACCAACCGGCCTTCGTTCAAATCGCAAAGTCAAGCAGGCGTGCATCCCGACCCTGTCCCTGCTTCGCAACTTGGGGATTCAGCAGCCGGGCACCCATGTGCGGCTTCTGTTGGTGTATTCCCTCTGAGTGGGATACGGCGGTTTCAACGTTTCTATGTTGTTTGGCGTAGCTTCAGCAACATGAAACGCAGCCAATTCCTGAAATCCGTTGGTGCCGCATTGGCGTTGCCCGCCTCGTTCCCTCTCGCAAGTTCAGCGCAGCGCCTTGCCGCGTCAGGTGGCGCAAGCCGGGGCAACTGCGTGCTCGTTCCCAGCGAAACCCCGGGGCCATTCCCCTTGGATTTGACGGAGAACGACTTCTTCTTCCGACAGGACATCCGCGAGGATCGGGAAGGGGTGAAGCTGCGTCAGCGCGTGCGCATCGTGGGGGCGGACAATTGTGAGCCGATGGCCAACGTGCGGGTCAACATTTGGCATTGTGACCGCGATGGCGACTACTCCGGATACGTAGCCATGGCGTCCGAAGGGCTGACGTATTGCCGTGGATATCAAATGACCGACGCCAATGGCGAGTGTGAATTCGTGACCATTGTTCCGGGATGGTACCCTGGCCGGGTGACGCACGTGCACTTTCAGGTTTTTGTGAGCTCCCAATACAGTGTGGTCAGTCAGTGGACGTGGCCGCACGATGCCGTGGTGGAGGCGGTCAGCGCCCACCCGGAGTTGTATCTCGCGGGGCCGGACCCTTTGTCGCCAGAACAGGACGGCGTGTTTGCCGATGGGTTTGAATTCCAAATGGCCGATTTGGCTTGGGATGAAGAGGCCCAAGAATACGTGTCCTTGTACGAGGCCACCGTCGAGGGCGTGGGCACAAGTGGCGTCGGTTACCAAGAGTTGCAACGATCGGAGGTGTTTCAACTGGGCCAAAACTTCCCCAACCCTGTCTCCAGATCCACCGAAATCCCCCTCGATTTGAAGCAGCCTGGCGAAGTGTTTTGGGCGCTTTGGAGTGCGGACGGTCAATGCGTGCATTTTGTGGATTTGGGCGTGAAGCCGGCAGGGCGGCAGGTGATTCGCGTGGATTTCGCATCGCTTGGATTGCCGGCGGCATCTTACCTCTATCGCGTCGAAGTGGAGACCGATCGCGGCCGTTTCACGGATGTAAAGCGCATGACGCTTGCGAAGTGAGGGTGGCGTGAAGGACCTTTGACGCCATGAACGATTGGATCAACGTCGCGCTCAAGGCCAGCTTGGAAGCGGGCCAGGCCATCATGGACATTTACGAGAGCGACGATGTGGGCGTCGAATACAAGGAAGATGCAAGTCCCTTGACACGTGCAGATCGTGCAGCCCACCGCGTCATCATGCGTCACCTTGAGCCCACGGGCATTCCTGTGCTTTCGGAAGAAGGCAAGCACATGCCCTTTGAGGACCGCGCGCAATGGGACGAACTCTGGATTGTCGATCCCGTGGATGGTACCAAAGAATTCATCAAGCGCAACGGAGAGTTCACCGTCAACATCGCCTTGGTTCGTCATGGCCGCGTCGCGGGGGGGGTGGTCTTTGCTCCTGTCCTTGGCCACGTGTATTTGGGGGTGGTGGGAGAAGGCGCATGGCGGTTGGACGTCTCCGCAGGTGCCGACGTGGACGCCGCGTTGAACACCCGAGTGTCCCTCCCTCTGGATGCAGGAAAGCGCGCGTTCACGGTGGTGGCAAGCCGCTCGCACATGTCGCCAGAAACGCAGGCGTACGTCGAAGAGGCCAAGGCGATTCACGGCGAGGTGAACCTCATCTCCAAGGGCAGTTCCCTCAAGCTGTGCATGGTGGCCGAGGGCACGGCGGATGCTTATCCGCGTTTCGCGCCCACCATGGAGTGGGATACCGCGGCAGGTCAAGCCGTCTGCGAGGCCGCGGGGTGTGACGTCATCGATCAAAACACTGGCGAGCCCATGCGCTACAACCGCAAGGAGCTTCTCAATGCCTGGTTTTTGGTGGCGCGCTCGTCTTGAAGGACTGCGCTCATTTACCTTGACCCCATGAAGATCAAACCCGCCTTTGTGAAATGAAACAATTTGCCTGCTTTTTGGGGGTCACACTGATCGCATTGGCCGGAACCGATTCCGCACAAGCCCAAATGCATTGGTGGCCCACGGAAGTCGGTGTGACGAGCGGGGTTTGGGTGGCGGAAGGCGACATGCAGGACGTCGTGGAATCCGCGGCCTTCGGTGCCCATGTGGGATGGATGACGCGCGCCACCAACGGGTGGGCCGCCTTTTTCGGAGGCGTGGAGCACGGTGGATTTGTGGGCATGCACCGCATTGGTTCCTCCCTGTATGGCTGGCAGCCTCAGTTGGGCTGGACCTTGCGGACGGGACAAACGCGTCTTGTGGGTTGGTCGTTCAGCACGGGTTTGGCCTACAATTCGCGCGTCTACAACCCGGAAGAGCCCAACCCAGACCTTGTCGCAGTGGGCTCTCACCTCAACGGCCTGATTCGATTGGGCATCACCGTGGCCAACGACAGTCCGATCAGCTTGGGGCTGGGCATCCTGCACACGAGCAATGGGGGACTGCGACGCCCCAACAAAGGCATCAATACGCCGCACGCCAAGTTGATCGTCCGCGTGGCAGAGACGCCGCGTCGCAAGGTGTACATGGATGGTGCGGATCCTCGTCAATGGCGTCATGCCGTGGGATTGGGCATCGGCGGTCGAGACCACGGGGCGTATGGCGGCCATGTCTACGGGGTCCAAGAGTTGTTTGCCCAGTCCACCTACGTGTTGTCACCACGGCATGGGGTCACAGCCCAAGCGGCCCTTGTGCACCACGGTGCGCTGCGCGCCGACGACAACACCGATGCACCGTCAGACAGCGTGGCCACAAATCCGTTGGATCGCTTGCAGCCGGGGTTGAGTGCGGGGTGGTCGTGGTTGTTTGGTCGAGCGCGTTTGGATTTGATCAAAGGAGGGGTGTTCCTTCACCCCACGCCGGGCTTCATCAAGGGGTACAACAAGGCACAAGTCTTTTTGTCCGTGCACTCGGCGCTTGACGTGTTTGTGTCGTTGCGGTTCACCGATTGGCGCGCGGATTACGTCAGTGCAGGGGTGGCCCTGCGGTGGGGCACTTCCGAGCGGGAATGCAACACGTGTCCCAAGTGGGACCTTTGATGCGGCAACGTTGATTGCCTTTCTGCGTCTTACAGTGTAGAGACGCGCATGAATCCCACTCCACCATACGACACCCTCATCCTCGAAGGAGGAAGTCTGCGCTGTGCCTTCACGGCCGGGGTCATGGATGCCTTGCTCCTGCTCGGTCCCTTGCCTTTCGAGCGGATGTTGGGGGTGAGTGCCGGCTCCATGGTGATGGCCACCTACTTGGCTGGCCAATACAAGCATTTCTACCGCATCTCTCGGGATCTTGTGGAGGACGGCACCTTCATTCGATTCACGTCGGCATGGTCGAAGGAGGGTTTGATGAATTTGGCGCACCTCAAGGCCCATGTGTTGAGGCATGCCCCTTTGGATTTGGATGCGCTGGCCGAGGCCCAAATCCGCACCCGCGCTTGGGTGGTCACCACCCAATATGACACGGGCGAGCCCCGTTATCTCGAGCCCCAAGGAAGGGAGTGGGTCGACGTATTGGTCGCGTCGGCGTCCCTGCCCTTGGTCACGAGGGGTAAAGTCAAATTCCGCGGCAAGTGGATGTTCGACGGAGGGTACTCAGATCCCTTGCCGTTGGACAAGGCCTTAGAATTTGGCGGACAAAACATCTTGGTGGTTCGCACCCGACCCGTGGGCGACCACATTTCCCAGAGCTACGTGGATTCATTTTGTTCCTACTGGTACCGGCATGACGCGGCGTTGGCGCCTTTGTTTGAAAAAGGCCATGCGCGGTACAACGCCACGGTGGATCGGCTGCTTGAAGGAGGAGATGCCGAACGCAGGACATGGGAAGAAATCGCCCCGCCCTTTCCTTTGCGCACGGACTCGTGGTCAGTGGGGAGTCAGGAGCTGGCGTTGGACTACCGCCTCGGGGTGGACACGGCGATGAACTGGTGGGCCCATCGATACCTGTGAGGAATCTCGAGTTCGAATTTGGGTTCTTTGCGTCAATTGGACACTCTTCTGTCCCCCAAAAGACGGCTTTTCTCAATGTGTTGACGTAGCTTGCACTGCGCTGCAAAAGACAGA
>MDSV01126812.1_pt1 | contig 12139 bp, 10 predicted proteins | sample 810851 | NCBI WGS metagenome assembly MDSV01 (sample SAMN05326640, study PRJNA326480) | marine metagenome | isolation source: seawater | place: Atlantic Ocean: North East | collected 2012
AAAAAACACTGTTCGCCCTCCGAATCTTCTAAAAAAATATAGTTACCATTCTCATAACGCCTGGTAACCATTTTTTCTTCAATATATCCTAGTTCCTCTTCTGTCAAGTCCCAAAATAGAGATACAGATTGTAATAGATCAATCTTCTTCATATTAGAAAGATACCACTCATACACATCTTTTCAAATTTCATATATCATATTTGAAAAAAATAAAATTTTTAACATTTTACCACATAATTAATATTTAAAACTTAGTAAACACGTTATTGACAGGTGAATTCAAGAGAGTGTAAAATCCCCGGCTTTCAATTAAGGAATTATTATTCAATGGATAGACATCCACAACAAATAAAAAGAGAACGACAGGATAAGAAAAGGCGAGCTAGAAACGTAGAAAGTCTTTCGCGACTTCGTACACACATAAAAAATGTGCTTTCTACAACTTCAAAAGCTGATGCAGAGCAAGTCTATGGAAATGCAGTACGCGTTATTGACAAGGCTGTAAGCAAAAACCTGATTCATAAGAATACAGGTGCCAGACGTAAGTCACAGATCACTCGTCATTTGAACTCTTTAAGTTAGTTCTTAAAATTTTACCCATCAGACACCTGATAATTAGGTGCTTCTTTTACGATTCTAACCTCATGAGGATGGTTTTCTTTAAGCGCTGCTGAAGTAACCTGGATTAAGTTCGAGCTGAGTCCAAATTCTTCTATTGTACTACATCCACAATACCCCATAGAGGATCTTATTCCACCGATCAATTGATGTATCGTATTACGAACTGGGCCTCTATACGGCACCATACCTTCTATGCCTTCTGGAACCAATTTTGTTGCTTCTGCACCTTCTTGAAAATATCGATCTCCACTTCCTTTTTCCATAGCTCCCATTGACCCCATCCCTCTGTATGATTTATATTGGCGGCCCTCATAGAGTATTGTTTCACCAGGGCTTTCATCCATGCCAGCCAGTAGACTACCTAACATTACAGACTCTGCTCCTGCGGCTATTGCTTTTGCAAGATCACCACTATATCGAAGTCCACCATCTGCAATTACAGGAATATTATTTTTTCGGGCAATATCAACAGAATCCATTATAGCAGTTAATTGTGGCACACCCACCCCAGCAATAACCCTTGTCGTACAACTGGCTCCTGCACCAATACCAACTTTAACACAATCTACGCCTGCATCTATCATAGCCTGTGTTCCTTCACCAGTCGCAACATTCCCAGCTATCAAAGATACATCAGGATGAGAGTTCTTAATTTTATCAATTGAATGTAGTACACCATGTGAGTGACCATGTGCAGTGTCAATAACTATGACATCAACATCCACACTTGCAAGCTGCGCTGCTCTTTCAAAGGCATCACCTGAAACTCCAATTGCAGCACCAACTCTGAGGCGACCATTATTATCTTTACATGCATTTGGATAGTCTTCATTTTTTTGGATATCTTTGACAGTGATCAAACCTGTTAAGTTATGATCTCCATCCACAACTAGTAGTTTTTCGATCCTATGCTCCTGGAGGATATCTTTAGCTTTTTCTAGAGATGTGCCTACTGGAACTGTTACTAGATTTTCTGATGTCATACATTCTGATACCTTGAGACTGTCATTGGTCTCAAAACGGATATCCCGGTTTGTGAGGATACCGACTAAACGATCATTTTTTACGACAGGCAGGCCGCTTATCCTGTACTCAGACATGATCTTCTTTGCATCTTTGATTGTTAAGGAGTGGTCGATAGTAATTGGATCTAATATCATTCCACTCTCAGAACGTTTTACTCGATCTACCATATTCGCCTGATCTTCGATCGTTAGGTTTTTATGGATCACACCCATACCACCAGTCCTTGCGAGGGCAATGGCCATTTCACTCTCTGTGACTGTATCCATAGCTGCACTCAGAATAGGAATATTAAGTTCAATTGTATTTGTGAGCCGTGTTTTTAGGTTAACATCTCGCGGTAATACACTTGACTCATGTGGAATCAATAAAACATCATCAAAAGTAAACCCTTGTTTAAATGGTGGACGATTACTCATGTTCTACTCCAGAGTTATATAATTTGAAACAATTTGCTGTAAGTGACCTGACATTATCGATTCTGAGACCTTTTTGATCTCGGAAGACATTGGCCTATCCCCTGCATTAAATGAACACGTCTCATTCAAAAATTCTATAATCGGGGCAGTCCCCTTACCAGGTTTTAGATCATTTGAGATAATTTTATTTGCTGCACCAGCAACGATCAATTCAATCGCTAGAATATTACTCAGATTTTCTTGTATATTGATAAGCTTAAACCCTGCCCAAGGTGCCATACTAACCTGATCTTCCTGCCCACCAGAGGTGGGTAGTGAATCAATACTTGCAGGATGTGCGAGTGTTTTATTTTCAGATGCAAGCGCAGTCGCAGTTACATGAGCTATCATATATCCAGATTCTATTCCTGGATCAGATGCAACAAAAGGCGGAATGGTATTTCCAATTCCTTTCATAAAATAGTGAGTCCTTCGCTCTGAGACAGCTCCAAGTTCTGAAAATGCTATCCCGAGTGTGTCCATTGCTTGTGCTAAATGCTCTGCATGAAAGTGTCCAGAGCTTACAATATTACCTTTATCCATGATCAAGGGATTATCGCTGACACTATTGATCTCATTATTCACGATCATTGCTGAGTTCATAAAGGAATCCCTGCAGGCGCCATGAATATGGGGTATACAGCGAAAACTATATGGGTCTTGGACCTTACCGCAGTTATCATGTGAACGTACCACCTCACTCCCATTTAAAGTTCTGTAAACATTTTTTGCAGATGAGAGCTGTCCTGGGTGTTTTTTAATTGCATGGATCTCGGATCTAAAGACCTTGCGACTTGAAAAACTATTTTCTACTGATAGCGCCCCTGCAATATCCGCAGTTCTTATTAATATTTCACCATCCAAACAAGCCTTAATGGCTAAAGCTGTAGATACCTGAGTACCATTAATAAGACTAAGACCTTCCTTTGGACCAAGGACCAACGGTTTAACATTTGCTTTTTTTAGTGCTGTTCTTGTATCGTATTTTTTCCCTTTATAGAAGACCTTACCCTCGCCAATAAGCGATAGGGCCATGTGCCCTAATGGAGCAAGATCACCACTTGCTCCTACCGATCCTTTTTCAGGGATCAGTGGCAATATATCCTTATTTATAAATTGAATGATCTTTTTAGCTAAGGCTAATCGAACACCGCTATAGCCATGTGCAAAGGTGAGTAATTTTAAGAAGAGGACTGAACGAACTATACCTAGCTCAAGGGGCTCACCAATTCCGGCTGCGTGACTTCTAATGAGATTTATTTGTAATTGCTTCTGATCTTCTGGTAAAATGGCAATATGACTCAAATTTCCAAAGCCAGTATTAACTCCGTATATGGTTTCTTCTTTATCTAGGATCGAATGTAATCTTGCATTCGATCTGTTAATATTCGAGGAGGCTTTTTTAGTAAGAGAAACACGTACTGGGCCTCTGAAGAATGGCCTAAAATCACCGTAGGTTATGTTTTTAGTTGAAACACGTAGGGTTTCCATCGGTGAATTTATAGACCTATATCATTTTATTCAAAAGATAGATATTGATTATTGTATTGAATGGACCTCTGAGAAAGGTACCATTTCGACAGGCAAAGATCCACTAAGAATAGATCCGTACCTTTTTATTACAATGCGGTTATCTAAGCAAATAAATTTCCCTGCGTCATAACTGGTCCGTATGAGCCGTCCAAACCCCTGCCTAAATCTAATCGCAGTTTCAGGTAAACTATAGTCCATGAAACTATTACCACCCATTTTATTGATAAGATCAGAATAGGACCTTATAAGTGGTTCGCTTGGCACATCGAATGGTAATTTGACCAGTACAAGTATTTCTAATAGATCTCCTGGGAGGTCTACTCCTTCCCAAAAACTATTTGTACCAAAAAGTATACCATTTGATTGCTGGTGCATGCCTTTAATGATAGATGGCCGTGAGGCTCCTCTAACTTGAGCAAAAAGTGGAAGCTCTCTCCCACCTGGCTTAGCTTGTAAATGCTTAGCTGTTTCTGTTAAAGTTTTAATTGAGGTAAATAACACCATGATCCTTTTATTAAACTTTTTATGTAGATAATGAACTATATCGCCAATACCCTCAGGATTATTAGATAATTCTCTAGTACCAGCATATTGATAATAGCCAACCTGCTCATTATATAAAAATGGGCTTAAATATTCTTTAGTTTGAACATTCCCAATACTATCTAGACCAATTCTTCTCAGGAAGTAGTCAAATGAATTATTGACCTTCAATGTTGCTGACGTCAACACACAACTTCCTATTTTTTCAAAGAATGCTCTATTCAGTGTATCAGAAACATCAACCATAGAAGCAAAAAGAGACAAGAGTAACTTTTCCTTGCTCTTCATTGGAAATCTATATTCTCCTTGCATCCAATAAACCCATTCTGGGTCTTGGTCTTCTGTTAAAGTGACCAATGCTGTTGATAGACCTGTCATGGTTTCTATACCACGATCCATCGCTGCATGGAGTACTGGATAGTCAGTGCGAGATGTATCCATTTCAAGAACTAATTTTTTTATTCTATTCAATACAGACAAAGTCTTTTCAAGACCATATTTCATATTTTTAAGATCATTTTGAACCGAAGAATATGCTTTACTTATATTTCCCAATATAGGCTGATCTTGATATGGATTATTAGGCGAAAATCTATTTTGATTATCATCTGTCAATCCATCCATTAGGTCTTTAAGGAAATTTTTGGTCTCATCTACAGTCTTTTTTAGTATCTCCTTTTGATCTCCAACTTCAGAGTTAATATCATTAATAGAATGAAGTATATTGTTCCAGCGTGCTGAACGAGGGAATGATGGATCAACGGTCTGCAATAAATAAGAGACCTGCTTTTCGCTCCACTCTAACTTGAATTGATCGTAAGCAGATTTTACTAGATTATGAGCTTCATCAATAATTACTGAGCTAAACTCTGGAAGTAATCCTGGCTGAACAATATTTGTCATCAATAGTGAATGATTAATTACAATAACATGTGCTTGGAATATTGATCTTTTTAGTTTCCCATAATAGCATCCGTTATACCTATTACAGATCTCACCAGTACAAAAGCCAGAATCACTACAAATAATAGACTTTAACCATGTCCTTCGCGCATTGAAGAACCCAGAACATTCACTTAGGTCTCCGGTCTTGGTCCAATGCATCCAAAATAAGATCGGGATCAGAGCCTCAAGGTCAATATCATCCAGAGTTTTAGCATCCGATACCAGCCAGTTAAACCTTGTCTTACAAAGATAGTTCTTTCTTCCTTTTAAAAGCACTGCCTTTAGAGGTACATCCAATGCTTTCGCTAATAGAGGAAGGTCTTTATGGAATAATTGGTCTTGAAGATGTTTTGTATGGCAAGCGATAACAGTAGGACCTTCCTGTTCGAAGTTAATAGACCTTCGAACAGCACCAAATAAATACGCCATTGATTTACCAAGACCTGTTCCAGCTTCTACGACACCTATATTATCATCTTCATTTATGATATCGTCAACCATCTTTGCATATTTCTCTTGGTTAGGCCTGTACTCGAAATTTGGGTGAGAATCATCCAATAGACCATCAACACCAAATACATCTTCTGCGGTGATCTCTGATATATTCCGTCTTCCTTCACATATCAGGGTATTTGGACTAGAGGCACGCCTATTATTAAACTGATTGAGCCCAGTTTTAAGATCACCCATTTTTGTTAATTCGTTACCTAAGCTGATATATAACTGCTGATTAGGTACGCCAGACCCTTTAAGCATGGCATTTACTTTGGATATGACATCAAGTGGGTATCTTGATACCTCATCGATCAATTCAAGAAAAATATATCCAGTATTTTCTGTATCACTCTCAGCGCGATGAGCCCCCTTAGATGATAATCCATAATATTCTGATAATGCACCTAAATTGAACACTGGTTGTTCAAATAATAAACTGCGCGAAAGTTGAAGAGTATCATACTTTGTATTATTGACCTCTTCTCTGCCCAACCGCTTACAAAGCTGCAATAGAAATTTTTCATCAAAATGAATATTATGAGCCACGAGTGGATCTAGGGCAATAAAATCTAAAAGATCATCAATAATCGTTTCTTCTGTTGGCGCGTTCCGCACCATTGAATCAGAAATGCCTGTGATCTCAGTTATTAATGCGGGAATATTTCTTTCTGGATTTACAAGAGTGACAAACCTGTCAGTAATAATTCCGTGCTCAAACCTTATAGCAGCAATTTCTATGATCCGATCTTCAGAGTGGTCTAGGCCAGTGGTCTCAAAATCAAATGCTATAAAACGGGATAGCTCAAGTTTGTTTAAAAGCTCTTTTCTTTCCAAAACAGTTCGTTTAGGATAATAATATTTTTAGATAGAACATAGGACTAGAAAGTTCATCCTTAGGTATCTCATGAGAAAGCATACCCGAGATTATTGCTTGTACCTCTTCATTGCGCGCTGCTCGATCGATCACAAAATTTAATAAAAAGCTAGATCTAGCAAGGCTCTGAAGTTTTGTACTTGTTCTAAGCTCTCCACCGATCTCACCCCAAAGCAATTGGTCATACTCACTGAATAATCTTTCTGAATAATCCGTATTATTTTTTGCCTTCAACGCTACCTCCATGGCATATTTTGCGGCAACCATCGCATTGCCAATACCCTCACCAGTAAAAGGATCTACAAGACCGGCTGCATCTCCTAAAAGCATAAATCCGTTTCCATGATTCTTCCTCTGTATTCTGCCTAAAGGCAAATTCCAACCAACAGGCTTTTCCAACGGACGCGCATTACCAAAACGAGATCTAAAATAATCTGATTGTACTATCTCATCCATGATCTGCCTTAGAGTTCTATCTTCTTTCTTTGCATCATTCTTGCTTAACCCAATCCCTATATTTGCTTTACCATTACCAGCAGGAAACAACCAAAAATAGCCGGGCTTTACCTCACTAACATAATGGAGCTCTATTTGGTTGGACAATCCTTGAACTCCTTCATAATAACACCGGATCGCTACGGCTGTATTCTCCATATCCATTTCATACAACCCTAGTTTCCTAGCTACGATCGAATTCGCTCCATCACAACCCATAATGATCGGAGCATTTAATATTTCTTCCTTCCCTTCAATATTTGTGCCCTTGACCCCTGAAATTTTATCATTCTGATAGATTATATCATTTACCGTAAATCCTTGGCGAGTTTCAGTGAGTTCATCCGCTTTTTCAAAAAGAAAATTATCAAATATCTTTCTTGGAACAACATAGCCCTTTGTTATGTAGTCATTATTTTTATTTCCTTTTAGGTGAACATCAAATTGGCTATGTGAAGGGCTACCAAATGTGATCCTATTGATCTCAGACCCATCCAATTTTTCGACGCCATCAAGTAGATCTAGTTCCCTCATCAGTCTTACGCTCTTTCCAGAAAGGGCATCTCCACATATCTTATCTCTAGGAAAAATAGCCTTATCGAGTAAGATACAATTCAATCCAAGTCTATGAGCATAGAGTGCTGCAGTCGAACCAGCGGGTCCGGCACCAACAATGATCACATCATACATATTATTCTTCTTCTAAAAAATCTACACCAAAAGATGGATATACGATACCATACCTTAGATAATTAACAGTACGTAGCAATACAAATAAAACTACAAGTGGAATTAGAAACCATGGTGCCCTAACACATATGAACATTGCAAATATAAAAAGAGGATAGAACCTAGCTCTCTGAAGATGTCTGACATGATTTGGCCAAATCAGCGCAATGGCCGCAAATGGTGCTGCTACTGCACCGGCTGTACTAATAACAGGGTCTCTAAGTTGAATACCCAAAAAAATCGTTGCAACCATCAGTACAACAGACAAAGAAAAATATTCAATTTTATTTTTCCACTGATGATCGTTCCAAACACCTTTATCCTTATCCAGCTCAATTGTAAACTGGAAAACCAGTAAACATGATAAAAACGCTAAAAGATAAGGGAGCAAACCAATGAAACCAAAAATATATGACAAATCGAAGACTGGGTATAAGTCTGATTGATAAAAAGGGGTATAATAGCCGAATAAGAGCAATGAAGCGGCTGTAAGCGAATTGATACCAAGTTCTTTGTTACTTAATCTTTTTGATCCTGCGATCCATATTTTCTTTGGTTTCAAGTACATAAAAAAAATGATTGAAACGAACATAAGTTTGAGCCAACCAATTAACCAGCCATCCCACTCCCAGTAGACATATCTATCGTTCCAATCCATTGAGACTACCGTTCCGGCAACTGTCAAGGTCCATATTGTAAATAGCTGTATCCAGCCCTGTGCATCTATTTTTTCTCCAAAAGCAGAAAATTGACCATGCCATTTGTTATAAAATCTAGAGTTGGTAGGTATTATACGTTCTAAAAGCATTATACTAACCTATAATAGCATTTCCTGTCACCTTAGCAATGATCTCATTTAAAATGATAAAGCCTACAACTATTGCAGCTGTACCACACAAAATAGATACTAAGGATGCATCTTTCTCTTTACTAAAAATAGTTTGTCCAATCTCATTAATAAATGATGGGACTGTCCATTTCATTAGGATAAAAATAGCAGTGAACATCCCGCCGATCGGCAACATGTATTTTGATGATAGATTATCCATGACATCAAAAAAGGTTTCACCAAAAAAGTGGTGGAATGTCTCTCCAAAGTACCCAGTTATATTGACTCCCCCTCCTAAAGAAAGAGAGCAAAAGATACCAACAATAGTGATGACCACTCCAAATTGGATAGTGGCCTTTTTCCTAGACCAACCCTTTTGATCTATGAAATATGCTGTAACGACCTCGAGTATAGAAATAGCAGATGTTAGCGCAGCCATAAAAAGTAAAGAAAAGAAAAGCGTACCCCATATAGATCCATATGCCAGTTGAGGAAATACAGATGGTAAGATAAAAAATATCAACCCAGCTCCTCCTGCTGGATCTGCACCAAGCGCAAATACAGTTGTAAAGATAGCAACACCAGCTAGCATTGCTATCGCAGTATCAAGCGCAAGGACCCAAAGTGCCGAGCTTAGTAGGTTCTGCTCACGGTTAAGATAACTACCATAAGTGATCATGGTCCCCATACCAAGACTGAGCGTAAAAAATGAATGACCTAGAGCAAGAACAATAGCAGAAGCATTAAGGTCTTCAAACCTTGGTAAAAAAAGAAATTTTAAACCATCAATGCCCCCTTCAAGTGTTAGTCCGCGAACTGCCAAGACTACTAATAAAACAATGATAATAGGCATCATGATCTTTGACCAGCTCTCAATACCATCCTTAACTCCATTGACGATCACATAAACGCAGAGAGCCATAAATATAACCTGAAATAATATAGGCGACCATGTGGACCCAGTAAATGTTACGAATAAACTTTTTGCTGCTTCAGGATCATTGCTTAGAGAATCAAATCCACCGGATATAGATACGAATATATATTTTAAGATCCAGCCACCAACAACACCATAGAATGATAGAATTACAAATGCAGATGCTACTCCTAAAAACCCGACCCATTTCCAGTTTGTTTTAGGAGCTAATTTTTCAAAAGCACCAACTGGACTCAATTGGGTACTCCTACCAATTGCAAATTCAGCAATAACAATCGTCATCCCAACAACTAGGATACATAATAAGTATACCAATGTAAATGCTGCTCCACCATTTTGGCCAGCCATATGCGGGAATTTCCATATATTCCCTATACCAACTGCTGAACCAGATGCGGCCAATATAAATCCAAGTTTTGATCCCCATTGTTCTCTATTCTGCATATTTTATCTCTTTGTTATTTTCTTTATTGATTGGTTCCTCCATAAGATTGCTAAAAGAATGCAAATGCGAATCAACAACTGCATCTATCATTGCGTAAAAATAAATAATTCCTATCCACCAAGCATATTTATTCCTCTTTTCCATATACCTATGCCTACTTAATGGGTGATTATTCTGGTCATATTCTTTATACTTATTAGCATTATCTTGCCACGAGATATATGAAGATACCTCTAACCCTATTACTAAAGCAGATTTAATCCATTTACCATTATATACCTGCCCCATTCCTGGAATCAATGAAAAGGCAAATGCTTTTTTTGGATCTTTTTGCTTTATTTTACTTGAATCTTCTCCCACAGCTATAGACATCAGTAAAACAATTATTGAAAAGCGAGAGACCAAATCTAAATTACCTGGCGGCAATGCAATCGATCTCAATCAAGGCTCCTAGGGGAAGCTCTGAAACCTCAACTGTTGTCCTTGCAGGAAATTCATTATGCCCAAAGAATTCCTTAAAGGTATTATTTACGGTTGAAAAATCATTAAGGTCCTTTAAAAAGACAGTCAACTTGATTATGGATGTCTTATCTAAACCACTTTCAGATAAAATTGCATAAATATTATTTAAAACACGTATTGCCTGGGTCTCAATACCACCTTCGACCATTTCACTAGTTTCAGGATCTATACCAACCTGACCACTTGTAAATAAAAACCCATTAGATTCGACAGCCTGACTGTAAGTACCAATTGCGGCAGGTGCTTTATTTGTACTTATAATATTTCGCATCTGCACTAAAACCTATTTTCAAGACAGATGCATGGAAGCCCAACATCCTCGTTAAGTTCTCTGTGAGCATCATTATCAAATTTTCTCAAGAAAAATTCACCAACAGCAGCAACAGTGGATTCGAATAAATGCCCTCCAAGAGTATTCATTTCATGATTGGATAGGATAACATGAGCATGTACAAATGGAGCACCATCTTTCAAAGTGACATTACCTTCAAAACTGACCAGCTCAAGAACATCTTTAAATTGTTTTTTCAGATATTCCTTAGCAATAGTATCATATGCGCCTATCTCTGTTAGATGTACAGCACCGATCCCTGATACTTTTGCATTACTAATACCTTGATCAATACAAAATCTGGTCAAAGTGTCCATTATTTTTTCATTTTTTTCAACATAGATAAAATAATCTTTTTCAACTTGTTTATATTGCATTTTGTTTATCCATTAAGTGTATCATTGATTAATTTTTGTGTCGCTTTAATAGCTGTGCTGATAGAGGCATTATCCTTCCCACCTGCCGTTGCTAAATGAGGTTTTCCACCTCCTCCACCTTCCATAAATCCGCCAATATCCTTTGCAAGCTTACCAGCCAGGATAGCTTTGTTATTTAAATTTTTTGATACAACGACAACTGCCATTGGTTTTTCCTCTCCCTTTGAAAATAGAACAGCAACTCCACTAGGCATCTTATTAAAAACATCATCACCCAGTATTTTGAGTTCATCCATACTTGAGACCTGAACCTCTTTAACAAGAACTGAGTGCCCATTAATATTTTTTGCTTCATTGATCAAATTGCTTTGGGATGGCTGAGAAGTACGATTTTTTAATCTCTTTTCTAGATCTTTTTTCTCTTTAAATAGACCTTCTACTCTCTCCACCATCCCATCCGGTGGAGTATTCAACAATGATTGAAGGTCATTAAGAATAGATGCATTGATCTGCATCTCTGAAACTGCTTTTGAACCCGTAACAGCAACGATCCTGCGAACTCCAGAGGAGAGTGAAGATTCTTCCGTGATCTTGAACGAACCAATATCTCCCGTGCGATCAACATGTGTACCACCACAAAGCTCCATAGAATATTCTCCAACCTGAACAACTCTTACTTCATCACCATATTTTTCACCAAAGAGTGCCTCTGCGCCCGCTTCTTTTGCATCATCAAAACTTCGGAGAGTAACATCAAGTTTTGTATTTAACAATATTTGTTCATTTACCATCCCCTCTATATTTTTGATCTCCTGTGATGATATCTTTTCAAAATGGGTAAGGTCAAACCTGAGGTAATCAGAATGAACTAATGACCCAGCTTGATTGACATGTTCTCCAAGAATACTTTTTAGAGCTTTATGCATAAGATGGGTTGCAGTATGATTCTTTTTCACAGAATTACGATGCTGATCATTAAC
>MDSV01042178.1_pt1 | contig 12138 bp, 11 predicted proteins | sample 810851 | NCBI WGS metagenome assembly MDSV01 (sample SAMN05326640, study PRJNA326480) | marine metagenome | isolation source: seawater | place: Atlantic Ocean: North East | collected 2012
AGGTGGTGCAGATATGATTCATGTGGATGTAATGGATGGCCATTTTGTGCCTAATCTAACAATTGGACCGCCAGTAATTAAAGCCCTTAGAAAACATTGTTCTCTAAAATTTGATGTTCATCTAATGATTTCTCCTGTCCATAAATATATTGATGATTATGCTGACGCTGGCGCAGATATTATTACGATACACCCAGAAGCAACTGATAATTTAGAAAATTCAATTAAGAAAATAAAAGAATTAAATAAAAAAGTTGGAGTTTCTCTAAATCCTGAAAGCAAAATTGACTTAATAGCAAATTTGTTAGACCAAATTGATTTAGTGTTAGTTATGAGTGTTAATCCAGGTTTCGGTGGGCAAAAATTTATGCCTGAGGTTTTAAATAAAATTAAAGATCTAAAGCTAATTCAAAAAGAAAAAAAAATAAAATTTGATATTGAAATAGATGGTGGAATAAATTTTGATAACTGCAAAAGTGCAATCGATGCAGGTGCTAATATTTTAGTTTCAGGTACAACAATATTCAAAAGCAATAATGGAGATATAGAAAAAAATATTAATTTATTAAAATTAAAATAAGTTAATGATCCAAGCAAATTCATTCAACATTTTAAGTAAACTATATTTTAAGTTAAAGGAAAACCTAAAAAATATTTATCAAAATTCAAACTTTTATGACAAAAAAATATCAAAATCTTTGGATAATAGTTTTGAATACAAACCAAGCTCTCATTTACTTTCTTCGATAATTAAGTACCAAAATAAAAAATACAAAATTGAAGATTTTGTAGTTGAAACAATTTGGCAAAATAAAATGACTTCCAAAGATTATAAAAAATTTAATAATTTTTTTTGGTTTTTTAGTTTAGATTTAAAATCTTCTAAAAAAACTACTCAAGCTGTAATTAATAAATGGATTTCTAACAATAATAGATTTAACAAAAAAAGTTGGGAATTTGATTTAACTGCAAAAAGAATTATTTCATGGTTATCAAATCATCAGCTAACATATGAAGATAGTGACAAAAATTATAGATCAACATTTAATCAAATGGTTCAGAAGCAAACAAATCATTTGCTGAACGAAATTAAAAACTCAAATGAAGTTGAAAATAAAATGATTGGATGCGCTGCAATAATATTATGTGGTTTAGCGTATAAAAATGAAACAAATTATTTAGAAAATGGATTAAATTTATTAAGAAAAATTATAAAATTATCGCTTGATAACCAAGGTTTTCCAAAGTCGAGAAACATAAGACAATTGATATTCTATCTTAAATATTTCATTATCATTAGAGAGTGGTTTAAAGAATCTCAAAATACAATTCCTGAATATATTGATGAAACAATATTTTATTTAGGATCAAGTTACGCGTTTATATGGCAAAATATTAAACAAGATATATTTTTTAATGGAAACTATTTATCTAATAATGAAAAGTTTGATCAATATTTAAAAAGATTAGGTTACACCTTTAAAAATGAAATTAATGAACTAACGGGATATATAATACTTAAAAATAAAAAAATTATATTTGCTACAGATATAGGTTCCAACCCAACCAAAAATTTTTCTGAAAATTATCAAGCTGGTGCACTATCATTTGAAATATTTTCTAATAATAAAAAATTAATTACAAATGCTGGGTATTTTTCAAATAAAAAAAATAAATTAAATAAACTTTCAAGAAGCACCGCTCTACACAGTACATTGGTTATAGAAGATTATTCTTCATGCAGTTTTATAAAAAAAAATTCAAAAGTTTTTGTCGATAAAGGATTAAAAGTTTTAAAAAAAAATATCGTTTTCGAAAATAATTACTGGAAAATTTCAGCTTCACATGATGGATATTTAAATAAATTTGGATGTAATCATGAAAGAGAAATTGAGTTTTATCCTGAACAACTGAAGTTTATTGGATATGATAAATTATTGAGAAAAAATCCAAATAAAAAAATTAAATTTGATATTCGGTTTCACCTTAATCCAAGCTCAAAGGTAATGAAAACACAAGATAACAAATCTATACTTATAGAATTAGAAGAAGAAGGCTGGAAATTTAGTTGTGAAAACTTTGATATAAATATTGATAATGGTTTATATTTCGGTAATAAAAATTCTTACAAAGAAAATCAAAATATATTTATTTCAGGTATAAATAATGAAGAGAAACAAATTATAAAATGGGAAATAACTAAAATATAATGAATAAAATTAAAACAGCTTTAATTTCTGTATCAGATAAAAAGAATTTGAAACCACTTTTGAGTATATTGAAAAAAAATAAAGTAAAAATTATTAGTTCAGGTGGTACCTATCAGAAAATCAAAAAGTTAAAATTCGATTGTTTGGAAGTATCTGATTTTACTAATTCTCCAGAGATTCTTGAAGGTAGAGTAAAAACTCTTCATCCAAAAATTCATGCAGGTATTTTAAATAAGAGAAATAACAAATCTCATTTGAAAGATTTAAGATGTAATAATTTTGAAAATATTGATCTTATAGTTGTTAACTTTTATCCATTTGAAAATATATTAAAACAGACAACAAATAATAATGTAATAATTGAAAATATCGATGTAGGAGGACCTACAATGGCCAGGTCTGCTGCAAAAAACTATAAATACGTGACTGTAGTTACTTCATCTAATCAGTATGATGAGTTAATTGAAGAGTTGGATAAAAATAAAGGATCCACTTCTTTAAAATTTAGAGAAAAACTATCCCGTATAGCATTTACAGAAACTGCTTATTATGACTCAATTATTTCAAACTATTTTAATGAAATTACAAATACTCATTTTCCTAGAAAAAAAGTTTTTTATGGCAATCTTATTGAAAAACTTAGATATGGAGAGAATCCTCATCAATCAAGTGCTATTTACTCAAAGAATTTTAATGGGGACTTAAATCAATTACATGGAAAAAAACTTAGTTATAATAATTATAATGATATATTCACTGCTTTAACTATTTCAAAATCTTTGCCTCAAAACAAGGGTACAGTGATAGTGAAACATGCAAATCCATGTGGTATTTCAACTAAAAAAAATCATTTAGATAGTTATAAATCAGCAATTTTATGTGATCCAATTAGTGCATTTGGAGGAATAGTTTCATGTAATTTTAAAATAAATAAAAACTTGGCCTCAGAATTAAATAAATTATTTTTAGAAGTAATAGTCGCAAACGGTTATGAAAAAAATGCACTTAAATTATTGAAGAAGAAAAAAAATTTGAGATTAATAGATGCAACAAATTATACAAAAAAAGAAATTCTTAAATTTATATCCTCAAATGAGGAAATTTTGGTACAATCAGAAGATACTAAAAAATTCACAAGTAAAAATTTTAAAATTGTTTCAAAAAGAAAACCAACCACTAAACAACTTAAAGATTTGGTTTTTGCATTTAATGCTTGCCGGTACGTAAAATCAAATGCAATTGTAATTGCATCTAATCAAACAACTGTTGGTATTGGTTCTGGTCAACCAAGTAGATTAGATAGCTGCCAGATAGCATTAAATAAAATGAAAAAGTTTAATTTAATAAATAAAGATTTAGTTGCTGCCTCTGATGCTTTTTTTCCTTTTGTAGATGGTATTGAAAAATTAGTACAATCTGGTGTTAGAGCAATAGTTCAACCATCTGGATCAATTAAAGATAAAGAAATAATTAATTTTGCTAATGAAACTGATACGGTACTTCTTTTTTCAAAGACAAGACACTTTAGACACTAATAATTTTGTCTATTTTGGCGGCAAGAATAAAATCGCTTTCTGCTAAACCTTTTATTGCATGGGTATATATTTTAATTCTCGCATATCCCCAACCAAACCATAAATCAGGATGATGACCTTCAGATTCTGCAATTTCTCCAACTTTGTTTACGAATTCCTGGCTTTGTAAAAAATTTTCAAATTTGAAATTTTTTATTAAATGAAATCCATCAATTTTATCCTCTAAAACTTCCCAACCATCTACTTTCTTTAGAAATTTATGAATTTCCTCAGAATTAAAGGCTGGAATATTACCCTCACACGGTACACATTTTTTATTTGCTAAATCACTCATACAACAATATTTTTAATGGAGCGGGCAAAGGGGGTCGAACCCTCGACCTTCTCGTTGGCAACGAGACGCTCTACCACTGAGCTATGCCCGCCTATTATATTTAAGATGAAACTAGTAGCTTTTTAAAAATTTAGCAAGTAGCTATTTTAGTAAATTTAGAGACATACTATCATTATAAAAATGTTTAAAAGTAAAATATAATTTTAAAAAAAAATTTAAAACCTTTAAAATTAAAGTATGGAACAGATTGTTCAAAAACACTTGCAAAAAGGTGAATTTAGAAAAGCTCTAAATTTATTGGAAATCTTTAAAAAAAAAGATTCTAATAATATAGTTTTAAACTATTACTTAGGAAAAGTTTATTTTCAATTAAATAACCATAAAAAAAGTATTTTTTATTTTAGAAAATGTAACCAAATTAATCCGGGAAATCCAAAAATTCTTTATAGTCTGGCACAAGTTTTACAGGGAATGGGTAAAGTTAATGAAGCAAAAAAGATCTATCAAAGTTTGATAAAAAAAAATACACTAGATGTTAGATCATATTATGGATTATTTAATCTAAGTATTAAAAACATAAATAATGATGATTTAAATAAACTACAGACTCTATCAAAAGATAAAAAAATAAATTTATTTGATAAAAGTTTAATAAATTTTATTTTGTCAAAATTAAAAAAGAAAGAAAATAAATTAAATGAAGAACTTGAATTATTAAAACTTTCTCATGAACAATGCTTTGATGCAAATTTAAATTTTAACAACCAATCTGAATTTTATTATAACAAAATAATAACAAAACATTTTAATAAAATAAAATTTGAAGGTGATTTAGGTAGTAAAAAATCCTTAGAAAAATCAAAACCAATATTTATTATAGGATTACCAAGATCTGGTTCAACTCTAGTAGAATCTTTAATCACACAAAGCTCAAATAGTGTTAATTCATTTGGTGAATTACATGCAATTAATATGTCAATTTTTGATTGTATTGCCCCAGATATTTATTCTAAAAATTTTAATTTAAAAAATTTTAATGTAGTCATTAATAGAGCCTTGTTCGAAAAATCTCTTAACGAGAGATATGGAGATTTAGAAAATAAAAGTTTTGTAGACAAATCATTAGAAAATTTTTTAAATATAGATATTATTTTACAATTCTTTCCTAATGCAAAATTTCTTCACACTTATCGTAATTTTAATGACTCTATAATTTCAATTTATCAAAAAATGATGCCTGATTTATCCTGGTCTCACTCTATTAAAGGAATAACTAGTTATGCTAATAATTATAAAAATATTATTGATTATTTCAAAAAGAAATATCCCAAGCATATATTGGATGTAAATTTAGAAAAACTTTCAATAAATAAAGAAATTGAGACCAAAAAAATATTTGATTTTTGCACATTAAACTGGGATGAAGAAATTTTTAATTATAATAAAAAAAAAAATTTGTTTACTAAAACAAACAGTTTTTTACAAATTAGAGATAAAATAGAAAAATATAATTATGATAAATATGAGCCATATTATCATTTGTTATTATAACTAATTTACAGTTAATGTTTTCTTATTTATAATTATAAATGTATATATATTATTATGAAAAACTCTGAATTACCTAAAATTATACCTATTTTTCCATTAAGTAATTTTATTATTTTTCCAAATACTACAGTGCCCCTTAATATTTTTGAGCCACGCTATATCGATATGGTTAATGATAGTATGAAATATAATAAACTAATAGGTATGGTACAACCCAGAATTTCTTATAGTGAAATAGTACCCCCAAAATTACATAATGTCGGTTGTCTTGGAAAGATTACTAGCTTTCGAGAAACAGAAGATGGTCGTTATTTAATCGAACTTAAAGGATTAATTAGATTTAAAACAATTAAAGAAGTTAAATTAAAGAAAAAATATAGAGAATATGAAGTTGATTTTAAAGATTTTAATCACGATTTAGAGGATAAAAAAGAAGAAATCAAATTTAGTGATCTTGAATTAATTTTTAAAGATTTAAAATCTTTATTTAATAAAAGAGGCTTTATTATAAATTGGAAAGCTTTAGAAAAGCAAAGCCTTAGTGAAACAATCAATGCATTAGCTATGGCGTCCCCTTTTTCGTTAGAAGAAAAACAAGTATTGTTAGAAGCAAAAAATCTTGATGATAGGAAAAATAGAATAGCTGAAATTTTAAGCACTTATGCTAATGATGTTTTTAATAATACAACCCTACAATAAAACTATTAGATAAGACCTTTGTCAGCTATTTTTGTAAAGATATTGTTAATATTTGGATTTTTTCCTAAATATTGAATTGTTTTACTTAAAAAAGTATTTTTTATTTTTCTTTCAATATTAAAAAATTCATGAACTAAATCAATTCCACTAGAAAAGATTAAGTTTTTATGTTTCAATAATTTTTCGAACTCTCTATTTACAGAAATGTCTAGAGGCATGCCCAATGAATTTTTTTTCTTAATAATCTCTAATAAAATTTTAATGTCTCTAATTGTCATATTAAATCCCTGCCCAGCTAGAGGGTGTACTCGATGTAACAGATCTCCAAAAGCTAGAATTTTGCCCTGATAATATGATCTCAAGTTTATTGATTGTAATTTAAATGAGTAAATTGAAGGAAATTTATTAATTTTATATTTAAAATTATAATTTCTAATTAAATTTTCAATGTCTTCTTTTTTAACATTTTGATGATCACTATATGAATAAACTACAGATGTTTCATTTTCTGAAATAGGTAAAAAAGCCAAAGGCCCTTTTCTTGTAAAAATTTGGGTAGCCGTATTATTTAATATTCTTTCATGTTTTAAAATTGTTGTATGCGCAATACTATTATATTTTTTAATTATTTTTTTACTAAAAAACTTCTTTGTAAATAAGTGAAAATAATCATTAATAATTACAATTTCATAATTTTTAATTAAAGATAAATTTATCTTTAATTTTTTTTTTTTAAAAAATTTATTTCTCAATAAATTTTTTTGCAGCATTTCATATAATTGATAATTTCTTATAATTGAAAAAAGCTGGTTCTCATTTGATTTAAAATTTAATAATTTTTCATTTTTTAAATTTTCAGAAAAAATTTCAATATTTTTAATCTTCCATATAATTTTATCTATATTTAGTATATTTGAATTAAAAAATTCTATATTACTTTTGGAAATTCCAATTGTTCTAGACTTATTTAAAGAGTTATTTTTTTTAGTGTTAAAAATATCTACATAAATATTTTCATTAACCAAAGCTTTTGCTAAAGTTAAGCTTGATATTCCATCACCTATTATACAAACTCTCATATTATTTTTAATTTTAACAACAAAAATTAGATGATACAAAGTGGTAAAATTGATTCACTTATATGGATATAAAAAAAACAGCTGATTTATTAATAAATTTTACCCTTAATAGACTGGCAGAGATTTTTGGAATAATTATTACTGCAGCGGGCTTATTTCTTCTGGTGTCTCTTTTAAGTTATTCGCCTGATGATCCAAATTTTATTTTTCCAAAAAATACAGAAATTAAAAACCTTTTAGGTTTTCAGGGAAGTTTTGTTTCAGATCTATTTTTTCAATCAGTTGGATTAATTGCATATTTAATATCTTTTACCTTTATAGGTACGGGTTTTAATATTTTTAGAATTAAAGATTTTTTATTAATTATTCAAAACATATTTTATGCAACACTTTATATAATCTTAGGGTCACTTTTTTTTAGCTATTACTATACTGATGCATTTACACTTTATATAAATGGCAATGGTGGATTTGTAGGAAATTATTTTAACCAAACATTTTTAGTATCTTTAATTAATTTTAATGAAACTATAATTTATTACACTCTGATAGTTTTGGTATTAACTTTATTTTTAATGAGTATTAATTTCAGTCCTAATAATTTTTTTAAATTTATAAAAAAAATCATTTCACAAAAAGAAAAAGTTTATACAGATAAAAGTGAAATAATAGATGAATACATACCTCAAGAAGAAATAAAAAATCTTATTCAAGAAGATTTACCATTTATTAAAGCTAATAATGTTAATGAAAATAAAATGAAATTTAAGTTACCAAACTTGGATTTATTAAAAGCACCCACAAAAAAAGAGAGGGAAAATTTTAACACTAATGATATACATGATCCTAAATTTTTAGAAAAAATACTTTTAGATTTTGGTGTTAATGGAAATATTAAGAAGGTGAGTCATGGCCCTGTTGTCACTCTTAATGAATTTGAACCTGCCGCAGGTGTTAAGGTTTCAAAAATAATAAATTTATCTGACGATATAGCTAGAAATACGAGTTCAGACTCAGCTAGAATAGCTACTATACCAGGTAGTAATACCGTTGGAATAGAGCTTCCCAATGATATTAGAGAAAATGTATATTTAAGCGAAATATTAGGTAATTCTGATTTTAAAAAAAAAGATATTAAGCTTCCAATAGCTTTAGGAAAAGGTATTTCAGGTAAGCCAATTATTGGCGATTTATCTTCAATGCCACACTTGCTAATTGCAGGAACAACTGGTTCTGGTAAATCAGTTTGTATAAATACCATCATACTTTCTCTTCTCTATCGTCATACACCTGATAAATGTAAATTTATTTTAATTGATCCTAAAATGCTCGAGCTTTCAACATATGAAGGAATTCCACATTTAATTTGTCCAGTCATAACAGAGGCAAAAAAAGCAGCCTCAGTTCTTGGTTGGGTTGTTAAAGAAATGGAGAGTAGATATCGACTGATGACAAAAGAAGGGGTTAGAAACATAGATGGCTACAATTCTAAACATAAACTGCCAATGCCATACATTGTTGTGGTTGTAGACGAAATGTCAGATCTAATGCTCGTTGCGGGAAAAGAAATTGAAAACTACATACAAAAATTATCTCAAATGGCAAGAGCAGCTGGAATACATATCATAATGGCCACTCAAAGACCAAGTGTTGATGTAATAACAGGGACAATTAAAGCTAATTTTCCTACAAGAATATCATTCCAAGTTACCTCAAAAATAGACAGCAGGACAATTCTTGGAGAACAAGGTGCTGAACAGTTATTAGGTAAAGGAGATATGCTTTACATGTCATCTGCCAATAGAGTAGTAAGAATACATGCTCCTTTTGTCTCCGATACTGAAATTGAAAAAATTAATAATTCATTAAGATCTCAAGCTGAACCTGATTATGTTGATGAAATTTTAAATTTTGCAGACGAAAAAGAGATGGGAGAAAATCAAATACAGGGTGATAAGGATGAACTTTATAACCAAGCATTAGAAATTATTAGATCTGAGGGAAAAGCATCAACTTCTTTTTTACAAAGAAAGCTTCAAATTGGTTACAACAGAGCCGCAAGAATAATTGATATGATGGAAACAGAGGGTGTGGTTAGTAAAGCAAATCATGTTGGTAAAAGAGATGTTCTATAATGTTTTTAAATTTATTATTTTTTTAGCTATCTTTATAGCTAGTGCAAATGCAAGTGACAAAAATAAAATTATTGAAAATTTAAAAAAAACAAAAAATTTTGAATTTAAATTTGAACAAAATATCAATGGAAAAATTGAAAATGGATGGTGCACAATTGAATATCCCAAAAAAATTTTTTGTGAATATGCTAAAAGTAATAATAAAATTTTAGTATCTGATGGAAGATATTTGGTTGTAAAAACAAGAAGCAGTCGTTACCAATATCCCATCAAAAAGACACCACTTAATATAATTTTAGATAAAAATTTTTTAATTGAAAAAATTTATCTATTAAATGAAAGAACAATAGATGGAAATCTGACAAATTACACCATTAGAGAAAAAAATTACGAAATTAATATTTTTTTTGACAATCAAACTTTTGATTTAATTGGATGGCAAAATACTGATATGTATCAAAATTTTAACATAACATTCATCTCTGGAATTAGAAAGAATAGAATTATTCCAAAAAATTTATTTAAATTACCACTAAAAGAAAATTAAATGTTTACTTTTTCTGTTTTAAAGATCGTCATCCCCCTAGCTAAATAATTTTTTAAAGCATTCTTGTGATCCAGTGAGCATGTGTGAACCCAAACTCGACTAATATTTTTATCAAAAGATTTTTTAATTGCTTCAGATAATAAATAAGAACCTAGTTTTTTATTTTGATACTCTTCTAATATTCCAAGATAAGCTATTTCAACTTCGTCATTGTCTTGATGAATAATTAATTCAAAAAAACCAGCAAGTTCATTTTTATATTTTAATACATATGTTTTAACGTTTTTAGAGGATACGTAACTAATCCATTTTTCCTCAGACCAAATTAATCGGTCTACCCATTTGTATTTTTTTCCAATATTTTTATAAAAAAATTTATTCTTTTGATAGTCAACTGGATCTATGATGCTTAATGAGTAGTCTTTAAGTGGCTTATTGCCTTCTTTAAGATCTTTAAGAGACTTAATCTCTAAATAATTTCTTTTAACTTCTTCTGTCACTCAACCATTTTTCCAACTCTTTCACCTCCAAATATATGGAAGTGTAAATGAGGCACTTCTTGACCACCATGGTCACTTATATTAGCCAAAGCTCTATACCCCTTTCCTACTTCTGTTGAAATACCTAACTTTTTAGCAGCTATATTAATACCCTTTAATAATCCAACCATCTGTTCGGGAGTTGCATTAGAACTAAAATCATCAAGATTAACATATTTACCTTTAGGGATTACTAAAGCATGAATTTTTTTTTGAGGATTTATGTCATGGAATGACAAAACAAAATCGTCCTCATAAATTTTATTACAAGGTATCTCTCCGCGTAAAATTTTTGCAAATATATTTTGATCGTCGTAATAAGCCATTTATATTTTTTCAAGCACGTATTTAACCGTATCACCCATAACAGATGGATTTTTTGAAATAGTAACGCCACATTCTTTTAATATCTCAACCTTTTCAATTGCACTTTCACCATAAGCTGAAACAATTGCCCCTGCGTGACCCATTACTCTGCCCTTAGGTGCTGTAAGTCCAGCGATATATCCAATAACTGGTTTTTTCATATTTTCTTTTGCAAATTCACCTGCTGCTACTTCTTGAGGACCTCCAATTTCTCCTATCATTAAAATTGCATCCGTTTCTTCATCTATTTCGAATTTTTCAATTATATCTCTAAATGAACTCCCGTTAATTGGATCTCCTCCTATACCGACACTCGTTGAGATACCAATACCTAAATTTTTCATTTGTTCGGCTGCCTCGTAACCTAAGGTGCCTGATCTACTGATAATTCCAACTCTTCCTTCTTTATAAATATGACCAGGCATTATTCCTAACATGGATTTTCCTGGGCTAATGATACCAGCACAATTTGGGCCAACCAGTGTCATTTTTTCACTTCTCGAATATCTCTTCATATATCTTTTTATTCTAATCATATCGTGAGAAGGAATACCATCAACTATAGCTACACAAGTTTTTATACCTGCATCAGCTGCTTCCATGGCTGAATCTGCGGCAAAAGCAGGTGGAACGAATAATATTGATGCCGTCGCTCCAGTATGTTTAACAGCGTCTTTAACAGTGTTAAAAACAGGTCTATCCAAATGTTTTTGTCCTCCCTTTCCAGGTGTAACACCACCAACAATGTTAGACCCATATTTTATCATCTCTTCAGCATGAAAAGTTCCCATCTTTCCAGTAAAGCCTTGTATTAAAATTTTTGTATTTTTTTCAATTAAAACGGTCATTTATTTTTTTAATGCTGCCACTGCCTTGTTTGCTGCATCCTCTAAAGTATTTGCTTCAATATAATTTAATTTGCTATCTCGAAGAATCTTATTTCCTTTTTCAACGTTTGTTCCAGCTAACCTTATTACTAGTGGAACATTAATTTCTATTTTTTCCAGTGCCTGAACAATTCCTTCTGCAACCCAATCACACCTATTTATTCCAGCAAAAATGTTAACCAAAATGACTTTTACTTTTTTATCCATAGTAATCAGCCTAAAAGCTTTTACTATTTTTTCAGGTGTTGCTCCTCCA
>MDSV01166455.1_pt1 | contig 12138 bp, 5 predicted proteins | sample 810851 | NCBI WGS metagenome assembly MDSV01 (sample SAMN05326640, study PRJNA326480) | marine metagenome | isolation source: seawater | place: Atlantic Ocean: North East | collected 2012
ACTACTACTACTACTACTACTACTACTACTACTACTACTACTACTACTACTACTACTACTACTACTACTACTACTAGTTGCCGCGCAGGGCGGTTGATCGGGAGTTTGTGATATATATAGAATCGGCGGCGGCGGCGGGCGGCGGCGGCGGCGGCGGCGGCGGCGGCGGCGGCGGCGGCGGCGGCGGCAATGGACGGCGCTCGAAAGGGAAGCAACGCCAACAGGGCTCCCAACTCGGCCAAAGGCTCGCGCCGGGCGACGACCCTGATTACCGACGATGACCGCCACGCACATTACGCCTAGCTGGGGCTCGACCTCCCTGCAGCCCTTCGATTCGACGGCTGCCGCCGCAGCCCGCACCGGCCACATCCCGCTGACGCAGCCGACGCCGGGCAAAAATGGCGTTGTCGCGCGCGTTTTTTGTCATGTCCGAGTCGCTGTGAGTTCAGGACTGGCGCCCCTTCCGCGTTATATTCCTCTCTCACACACACCGCAACACACCCCAGTCACCACGCCCCCGCGCCCGCGTTGGCCACCTCAGAGCCCGGCACGCAAAGTAGGCGAGTAGAGTCAGAAAGGAGACTAGCTCTACTCAGAAATGGTCAGTAGGAATTCCTACTTGCGTGCCGGGCCGCTTCAACAAGAACACATGATCGACCGCGTGCTTCTGCGCGAACAGGAATCTGCGCTGAGCGAGTCCCAGCACCGGCGGAGTGGGCGGATCGAAGCTGTCCGGGCAGGAGTTGCTCTCGACGCAAGTTGGAGGGTGGCGGCTGCAGAGTGCGCACGTCTGCGCTGCGTGGTTGCGGAGGCGAAGCGCGCTAGTCACGTGGCGGACAGCGGCGGCGGCGGGAACCACGCCGCCGTATGTAGCGAGCTGCGCAGCGCCGAGGCGCGCGAGGTCGAATTGCACAAGCTGCTCGCAGCCTCCCTCTGCGAGATGGGCGCGCTCATTCATGAGTGGGCGCCTGCGACACTGGAGTCACGGCCGAGCGTTCTACCCACCGCCGCTCCTTTCGGCGCCCTCGGAAACCACGGCGGAAACTCCCACATCGCGCTCAGACTTGCTGCTCGGCGCGGGTACGAGTTGCTGCCGTGCGCCTTGCACGCGGACCCTGGGCGCAGCTCGAAGCTGGAGAAGCTGCGACGTACGCGAGGGGAATCGGGCCCTCTCGCGCGAGGCGAGTCGGACCCGCTCCTGGCGCTCCACGCGTGCGACTGGATGCCAAGGGTGGATCTTCCGCGAAGGTACGCGCAGCTGGTGCCGGTGACGGATGCCGAGGGCACCGTTCACAGCGAGCTGCGGCTGTGCGAGCTGCACGAAGGCGGCGGGAGCGTCTGGACGGCACTGGAACAAGCCGGCCGATTCGCTGAGGAGCTCTATGGCGTGCTGCAGGTGTGCTCCGCGCTTGCCGAGGTGCCGGCTGCGCACCTGCGGGCATGGGAGACGCGCGCCTACGAACTTGTGCTCGGAGCACGCGGCGCGCCGCCGGTTGCGCGCATCGCGTGTGAGTCGGACTGCCGTGCGCGGTACCTCGGCATCCGGTGCGGCAACAAGGTGATGGGCGAGCGGCAGAAGGCATTTTGCCACTCTTTGCGTGGCGCCCTTCATCTTGGGAGATACGATGACGTGTAACGTAACCTAAGACAACCAAAGACAAACGTAACTAAGCTTCCTAGCGCCCGAGCTATCTAGCCTCCAGCTCTGCTTCGATGTTGGCCGGCGAAATCGAGGAGCTGGCACACCGCCTTTCATCCTCGAGATCTCTCTCGGAGCTCACCGATGTCATGTGCCTTCTGGTCGAGCGCTTGTCGACCGCGCGCTTCATCCCGTTGCTCAATGCTGTATCGTCGAGTGCAAACGGGTGGTCGACGATCTTCAAAGCCTGCGTGGTCGGGCTCCACCGCGTGAATGGATCCGACAGCCCCCACCTCGTCAGCGGCCTAGGAACGCTGGTCGAGCGCGCTCATGAATGTGGAGCGCGCTTCAGCGCAGACGTGGTAGAGAAGACCGCTGTTCTCGTGGAGACGCAGGTGAACACCAAGCAGATTGTGGTCGAGCAGTTCTGGAATATTCTCCTGCGGTTCAGCGCGCAGGGTGAGTACTTCCGCGAGATGGGGCACGATCGGGCCTTGAGGCTCGCGCAGCAGCACGTTTCCCTTTGCTGGGCGGCGCTGCTGCCCACTTCTGAGCATGGGATGTCCACGAAGCTCGGCTTGGCTGCGCGCTTGCTCGGCCAGCTTCTTGTCAGCTTCCCGTACTCACTTCCATGGCAAACGACGGGCGGGCTCCTGGAGAAGATGGTGGCCTTTCTCGGGCGGTGTAAGTGCTCTTGCTCCGGGCAGGGTCCGAGGAAGGGCCAAGGCATGCCTCTGGCTCACTGCGTTTGCTTCGGAGTCAAAGAGCGCCACGCGATATTGCCAGAGCTTTGGGCTGGTGTGAATGCCCTCCTCCGCCGCCAGGCAGCGAGCGATCTCGAAGCGGTGTGGCACCGCTTCGTCGACTCACCGAGCTTGCAGGGGTGGCTCGCATCGGCATTGCCGGTGTCAGACCGACTCCTCGGCTTCGAGCTGCTTCAATTTTGCCGACTGCTGCTGCGGCTCGCCAATCTGAACGGCCGGCCGCCGCCGCGCCTTGTGCTGATCGGGGCGCTCGCGCTGCTCCGTCGTGAAGTGGGCGTGGTTGAGGGCGGCCAGGCTGTGATGCTCAGGCCGAGTGGCGTCGCCCCCTCGCGTCTCGCCCACGAAGTGCTGTACCGACACCGTACGCAGCCTCCGCGCAAGGATTTGCGCCCAGCATCCTGCACGCTCGACCTCGCCGCTGACCTGACCTTGGTGGACAATGCCATCCTTGGCCTCGGGCGAACGAGCGAAGTGCATCGCGAGGAATCCGGCTTTTTGCACGCGAGCAAGAAGACCCCACGTGCGGGCCATTCGCGTGGGGCGTGCGAGCTGCTCGCGCCGTGGTTGAGCACATTCAGCTGCTTGTGGGTCAAGGGGAGCTCCGCGTCCGCCAAAGCCGAGAGAAGTGCACGGCTCGTCAGGGCGACCTGCGACACGTCACGGCGAGCCCTCGTGCTTTGCCGCACCCTGCAGAAAATTCCCCGCGTTCCGCCAGCGGCTGCTGCGATGGTCCTCCGCATCTTGCTGCCAGAAGCAGTGCACCCAGTTGAGGAAGAGCAGCGTGGCGCGCAGCTGTACGCCCTCCTGTCACTGCTCGCACTCGCAGCCGGCGCGTTGGCGCGCCCAATGAAGCCCGTCTCGCCCTCGGCTTCTCGGTTGTTTGCGACGCCCGCCTGGCGGCTCGCATGGGACCGGCTTGCTAGGGTGGAGTTCGCCGTAGGTGCACAATCAGTTGAGACGACCTCGAACGCGACGCTCACGCACATCTCTGAAATCCGCGCCCAGCTTTTGTGTTCGATTTTGGCGGCGATACCGACCCTGGCATCGGAGTGTCGCGTACCCAAGCCGCAGCTTTCCAGGCTTCCTGCAGCGAGGCAGCAGCTCGTCGCCGCGCTAGCATCAACGGGTGCGTTTTCGCCGGCTATCCCGCCGCAGATGCTCGAGGTGGGCAGTGTGCTGCTCGAGAGCACCCCCCCACCCGAGCCAGGGTCCCTGTCGTTTTCCGTGTTCCGCGAATCCGCAAACTTGGACTTCGGGGACACTCGTATTGACGCCGCGGCTCTGTGGCTGGAAATGCGCACGGGAGCCATCCTTGCCTCAGCAGGCGCAGCGCATGGTTCGTCTGCTTTCAAGACGAGCGCAGTCTGGAGCGTACTTGTCGATGGAAATGCGGGCACCGAGGACGGTGATATGCAAGACATCGATGACGTGATTCGGCACATAGCGCACCTGCCCATCGTGGGCGGTAGCGATCCTTCGAGCCGGCGGCGGCAGCGACCATCACCGGCGGGGGGGGAGACGCTCTCCCTCGTCGCTCGGGCTGCTCTCGCCGGCGGGTGCACCCTCCTCGCATCCGCTATGGAGTCGGAGCGGCACGCCTCTCTCCGTTCGCTCATGCAGCGCTCGTGTCTGGCGGCTTGGCTGCTGAGGCTGGGTGACGCCCCCCCCGGGAGCGCGGGTTCTGTCGCGGCATCGCCAGAGATGACCCTCCTGAAGGCAATGGAACGCAGCTGGAGCTCATTGTTCGACCAGCTTGACGACACCATGGACCCATCTAGCCTCGCCCTCGTGCACGTGTGGCTGGAAGCTCTCCATACGTCGGCTCTCGCACTCAACGCGCGTTCACACACAGGGACAGGGTGCCACAGTGAGCCCTGTGCGCGGGATTCGGATGGCGCTGAGGCCACCATGAACGGCTGCGACACTCGAGCGGGCTTTGAGACGCACGCATCACGTCTGGGCAAACGTTGTCAGCTCCTGCTGCACGACATTGCGGCGCGCGTGCTTGAGCGCATCACGCGATGCGCTCGCATGCGTGCGGGCGAGCCTGCAGCCCTGGTATTTGGCCATGGTCATCGTCACACCGAAGAGGACTTCAGCTCTGGCGCTCAGCAACGTGCAGAGCGTGCATTGGCGTGCTGGCTTCCCGCCTTTACGGTCCTCTGTGACGCTGAGCGAGAGGGCTCAGCTGTGCCCGCGAGTGCAACGCTGCAGAAAGTGCTCGAGACGCTGAATCATACCGTCGAGCCTGGGCTTCGTGTACAAGTGTGTGCAGTGGCCGCTGTGCACCCTGGCGCCGGGGTTTTCGGCTCTGCACTGCTGCACTTGGCAGGCCTTTTGCGTGAGGTCGAGCACGACTCGGAGATGCACACGATGTGCCTGAAGGTTGCGTCCCGAGTACTCCTCGCAACGCGAGACTTGGGCAGGTCGCTCGCGGAGAAGTGCTATACGAATGCGCAGGCGCGGGACGGCTGCGCAACCCTCATGAAGCACGCCGTTTCACGCTTGCACCGTGGCGCAGCGTACAGCGAGGCGCTTGCGTTCGTCGACGCGGCAACGGAATTCCTGTTTCTCGCGACCGTCTGCTCGCGGGCAGGAGTCGCGCCGGTCGACGAGCAAATCCGCAAGGAAGTCGCGCGCGGCATTGTGCATCTCCTCTACGACGAGCGGAGGCAACGCCACGGCGACGTGCTTCGCCTTCACCCGCAATTGGCGACCCGCTTCACGCCCCTGCTCGCTTGCTTCCCCTCCGAGCAGCTCCTCCTGGAGCTCGAGCCGGCGATGGATGTGGAAGTACTCGATGCTTCGCTTGAAAGCAACCTTTCTGCTGTACTGTGTCTGTCGATGTGCTTGGCCACGCCAGGAATGTCTCCAGCAGCCCTTTCGCGCGTGCTGCGTCTCCTCTACGTCTCAGCGCCTCGCCTTGCGCTGCACGAGCGTGTGCTTCTGCCCGCCGTGTGGAAGCGCACCTCATCGCAGGGCAGACTTGCTTCAGTCCTAAGGATCCAGCTTTGCGACCTGATCGAATGGTGGGTCGACGGGTCGCCTGCGCGCGCACTCTCGGAGCTACCATGCCGTTGGCACCAGCAGCCGCCAGTACCGACGGGGCCGTCCGCGCTACAGGGGTTCCTCCGTGAACACCGCCACCTCGTGATACCGACAATGGTGGTCGCGACATTGCGAAGCGCAAACGGCCGTGTAGATGGCGACAGTCTGCTGCAGCGCGTGGCAACCAAGCTCGATTGCTGCACAACGGACCTTGTGAGTGGAGCGTTACCGCAGCTCATTGGTGCATGGCTCCTCGAGCCTGAGGGCCCGCATCCCCACGGGCAGATTGGGCGGGCCGTGGAGGAACACCTGCGCGCGTGCTTTCCGGAAGCGCAACCTCCAGCCAGCACGCGCGCATGGGAAAATGATCTCCGCTCCCACATCCCGAACGTGCTCCAGGCCTGCAGCGAGCGACTTGATGCCGTGCTGCTCGGGGTGCTGTCTTGCGCCACATTGGCGAGCCTTGGACATCAGCCAAGTACCTTGGTCACGGCCCTTAACCGACTTCAAACGAACTGCAGTCCCGAGTCGAAACGATTGCTTTACGCAACCCCTGGTCGCGTGATCGATCTGGTGCAGCTGCTCCACTTCGGCCATTCTACGCCGCATAACCATGGCGTTGATTGCCTGGTGCGCCGCACAAGCACTCTGTTGGCTCTGGAGGCGCTATTGCACCCTGGAGCTCTCCTCCCGCTCGCCCTGCCACCTCACGAGGGGCAGTATGCGCCACTCGTAGCACTGGCGCGTCATTTGCAGCAAGCGCTTCTGCACTTGCTCGCGAGCACGACGCAACACAGAAGTTCCACTGGCGCCTATTTTGCGAGATGCTGCGCTGTTCTACGTGTGCTGTTCGACGCTATCATGGAAACCACACCCGCGCACTATGACAATCGAACTCATGTTCGCGACGCATTTATTCGAAGTCATACGCTGGCACTTGTCTCGGCGCTTGTTGATTTCGCCAACACTCGCATAACTACGGAGGCTTCCTTCGTGCTTCTGAAGCATGTCGTGGTTCGCACGCCTGCTGAGGAGCGTACGAGACTGGGAATGCTGCTGCGCGAGCGCGAGCTTCCCGAGCTAGTTGCGTTATGTGCCGAACGGGACTCGCCCAAGTCGCTCGAGCTAATGCTCCGTACGTTCGCAACGCTTCCGCAAAAGGAGACTGTGGGACTAGCACTCGTCTCGCGCCTTCAGGATTTGATCCACCACCTGCACGACGACCAGGTGCGCCGGCAACTGAATGCTGCGCTGCTTCACTCCTTCGGAACGGAGCTGTGCGCAAACGAAGAACCCTCCGCCGACGAATCTGCGGCGAAGCTGGTTGCAGCGGCAACAGCGGCCGCTCGCCGTCTTCTGCTCATTTGCCGTGCCGCGGACTCGGGCAAGAGCCGCTTGTTGCTTGGGCAGAGCATGTGTGCCCTCCTTGCCTGCGGCTTGAGTGTGCGCACTCTGTCGTCGCACGATGCAAGCAGCCGCTCTTTCACCGCCCGCGCGCCGCCGAGCGGGCCGGCGCCCAGTGACCTCTCAGGCGTGCTGGTTCTCTTGCATGGCTTTCTCGCCGACCCGGACGGGCGAACTGTGCTTCTCACCGTTGAGGCGCTCAAGCACATCTTATCCAAGCGGCCCCGCTCAGGCACCGATCTTGGGAACGCATTGGCCGTGCTAAAGGAGGCTCACCCGATAGTGTGCAGCGAACTCGACGCCTACCGTAGTTGGCCGACGGTCGGCAGTCGTGGCGATAATCCGGGTAGCACGCTGCGTGCAGCTGCTCGCGATGCGCTTCAGACTGCGATTGGCGAGATGGACGCTGCCGTGCCTGCTGCAGTCACGAGCCCCGATCTTTGGTGTATCGAAGGTAAGAGGGTCGACCGCTGGGTGTGCTCGCTCACGCAGTCCCTACTCCGACACTGCGGCCGCAAGCCGGAGCTTCTGCAGTGTCGCTCGCTCGCGTCTCGCAGCTACGAGCTCGCGCGTGCCTGCCTGCTCCCCTCCTTGTTCACCCTGCTCGAGGAGGACGCGCGGGACTCGTTCTGCGTCGCACTCGCCGAGGGACTTACGAGCTGTTTTGACACAGCGACTGCAGCGATGCAACCGTGTCCAGATCTGAGACACCATGCCGATTTCATGCTCTCCGTGCTGGTACAATTACGCGCGCACGCGTCGCACAACCTGCACCCTCGAGACCAAGCGCGTGCCGTCTCAGGCAGCCACTCCTCGTCACGCCGTTGGGAGGTTCGGTTGTTCCGGACTTTGGATCTGCGTCGCGTTGCTCTGGCAGCGCGCGCCGCTGGATCGCCGCTGAGTGCACTGCAGCTGCTCGAGGCGTGGGCAGAGGAACAGGGGGTGCTGAAACCTGAAGCGCTTCTGCACGTCGCGGGGCGAGCGCAACAGCTGCTCGATCTGCTGCCCGACGTCGTGGAATCAGATTTTGCAACGAGCATTCATTCTGGAGCCGTGTCGAGGCTGCGCCAGGAGCAGGAGATGGGCGCACTCCCACTACTCGACCGGCAGCTGGCGCTGCAAGCGCGCCCAGGCAGTGCTGCGGCAACTGCACTCCGTCTCGTGCACGCGCTCCACAATGGGGGCTGCGAGCAGCTGAGTGCCATGATGCTGCAGCGATTCACCTCAACGCGCGCTGAGCCCGCCGTCCTTGACTGCCATGCAGCAGCATCGCCGTTGGCAAGCCTGCGCGAAGAACAGGCCGAAGCTGCGTGGCGCCTCGGGAACTGGCAGCCCCTGCCACCTTCGTTCGGGACCACTGGGTTTCACCAACGGCTTCACAGCGGGCTTGCCCTGCTGCATCAAGGACGGCCGGACGCGGCGGCAGCTCGCTTTGAGGCGTGCACGAAGGGGCTAGTTGCACAGCTCGGGGAGAACGCCTCTGACGAGACCTGGGCATCCACGCACTGGATCGGAACGCAGTTGCGCATGTGCACCGACGCGCTGGCCGTCGCCCATGGTCTGAGCGGCTCACGGGAGCAGCCCACTCTACTGACCTTGTGCACGTGCCCATTGGATGTGCAGCTGCAGCACCGGCGCACACTTGACGACTCTGCCGGTGGCACTCACGCGTTACTCGAGCCTGTGCTCGCGCTCCACGCGACCCTGTGCAGTCTTACCTCGCAGAATCAGTCTCTCGTCGCGGTCCTGCTTCATGCAATAAGTGCGGCACGCGACGCCGGTTGCCTCGCAGCAGCTGCTGCTTCCCTATACCAGCTCAGGGAACTCGCGCTCGACGATACCGTCCGCTTGCTTGCGGAGTGGGAACACGCTCAACTGCTCTGGCGTCAGAGCATGGCGGGCGACCCCGGCGCGCATGAGGCAGCGCTTTCGTCTGCAGCGACGGTCCGCGAAGCGCAAATACCAACGCGCGCCGACGCCGAGGATCTGAAGTTGATGTGGCGCCGGCGCGTCATAGCGCAGGCTTGCCGCGAAAGCGCGTTGTGGCTCGAGGCCGGATCCAGCGTTGACGGCGCTGTGGTGCAGGATCTCTTTGAGCGGGCGCTACAGCACAGCACAGCGCTCCCAAGCACGGCGTGGGCGCGCTCCGAGCTCTGTGAAACCCACCATGCCTACGCTTCATGGCTCGAGGCGCAGCACCGATCCGCAGCAGTCCAAGTGACGGGCACCCAGCGGCGAGCACAGCTCTCGGCAGCTGCTGCGCAGCAGCGCTCAGCTTTGCAGCTCCGCCTCGCCGCTCTGGTGCTGCAGCAGCACGCCGCCTCGGCTCGCTACGGCGGCAGACATGACCACGCAGCGCTCTTCGCAATCGTTCGCCTATGGTTCAGGTACCCACATCGGCTGAACGAAGCAGAGGTGGAGCTTTGCGCACTGCCGACGCGCAAGCTGCTCCCGCTCATCAACCAACTAGCATCCCGCCTGAACAAGGGTGCCGCCGCCGACCGATTCCAGCACGGCCTGCGACACATTTTGCGCTACGCCGGAGCGGCGCACGTACACACCGTGCTCCCTCACCTTCTCGCGCTGGCGAATGGCGACCGATTCGCGCTGCACGAAGCGCGTGTGGGTCTCGGCGCAGAGAAGATACTCGGAGCACGTGAGCTTCTCGCGACGCTGTCTTCTGACGACAGCAAGGCCGCCCGCGTAATCGAGGCAACAAGCTTCCTCTTCGACTTCTATTTGCAAGTCGCATGGGTGCCCCCCCCGGAGGTGCGCAAGCTGGAGGCGGCACGTGTGAAGGCCAAGCGGAGCGGGATTGACATCACAGAGCTGCTGAAGAAAGTGAAGGCGCGCACGGGACGCTTCGAAATGCAGAAGGGCACTGCGTTGTACGACATGGTGAAAAACGGTCGTGCCGCTAAAGCTGCGGTTCTCACACAGCGGAGCGATCAGGTGCTCGTCCGCGGAGTGCAGCCGTCGATTCAAACTGCTGGCGGTGTCAACCTCCCGAAGATCATAAAGTGCGAGGGGAGCGACGGTTGCGTTTACAAACAGCTCGTGAAGGGCAAGGATGACACAAGGCAGGATGCAGTGATGCAGCAAGCATTCGAGCTCGTCAATGTGCTGTTACACAAGGTGAACTCTCGTCAGCGAGCACTGCGTCTGCGCACGTATCGCGTTGTGCCTCTCGCGCAGACCGCCGGGGTGCTGCAGTGGGTCGAAGACACGATCCCGCTCACGCAATACCTCGTTGGCGCGACTCGCACGCTGCTTGGCGCTCATGGCCGGTTTCGGCCGAGCGATATGACCACACAAGCGGCGCGCGCGAAGATGAAGGAGGTGCAGGAGCGCCAGCCGCTGGTGAAGGCAGCTCAGCTAGCGGCGTATGCCCACATCACGGATCGTCTGAAACCGGTGCATTTCCGCGCTTGCGGCGGGAACGGGGGTTGGGGCGGTCACGGGTGAAGGGTGGTGGTGAGGCGTGAGTTTGGAGGTGTGTTGTACGTGTGGCGCGCCGTGCGCGCGCGTGCGGGTGAGGGGCGCGCGCCAGGTGCGCGGGCGAGAGGGGAGGGAGAGCGAGCCGTGACTTCTCTCCGCCCACAGGTTCTGCACCACTTCTTTTTCGAGCGATGGGAGCATCCATCTGCGTGGTTTGAGCACAGGCTTGCTTACTCTCGCTCGCTCGGATCGAGCACTATCGTTGGGTTCCTTCTGGGCCTGGGCGACCGGCACTGTTCGAACATTCTGCTCGACCAGCGCTCTGCTGAGCTGGTCCACATCGACCTGGGGATCGCGTTCGATAAGGGACAGCTGCTCAAGACACCGGAACGTGTCCCCTTCCGCCTCACGCGCGACGTGGTCGACGGACTCGGCGTCACGGGCGTCGAAGGTGCGTGCGCGACAGCGAACGAGCTGCCCCGGCCTCCTATGTGCCGGCTGCCCCCACGAAACTCAGCGACTCTGCACGCGGCGGCGCAGGCGTTCTGCGCGGCGTTGCTGAACAGACGATGCGCATGCTGCGAGCAAACGCGGAGGCTCTGCTAACGATTCTGGAGGTCTTGGTGGGCAACCCATTGTACGAGTGGGCGAGGGACGCGGCGGTTCAGCAGCGCGATCCGACCCCCGTTGGCTCCCACACGCCTGCGGTCGTCGAAGGAGGGGGCGGCGGCGGCGACGACGACCGCAACGCCCACGCTGAGCTCGTGCTCCTGCGGATCCAGCAGAAGCTCGACGGCAGGGTTCACGGCGGGCGCGAACGCCTGGCGATACAGGGGCAGGTGCGCCAACTGATCGACGAGGCGCGCGATCCGGAGAACTTGTGCCGCATGTACCACGGCTGGGCTGCCTGGTTGTAGCGCGGGGAGAGCAGCCTTTACTTACTCCCCGGGAATACAGATTACCCCGTCTCGACTAAACATTTCATGCGCTTTGATAGTCTGTAAAAGAGCAGCCTCTTCACCTCGTTCGGCAACTCCTTGCGCAGCGACGAGACCTCCTCGTAAGTTTCCACCGTGAGCGGACAGAGCGAGGAGTGAAAACACAACGCCTCACGTCGGCGAGAGCATCTCGACTACTTCCGCTTGCCGGTAATTCGTTGCGAGGTCCAGCGGGGTTTGACCCTCCACGTCCGCCACCATCTTGGCGCCGTGCGCGAGCAGTAGGGCGACGCTTTCCTTCGCGCCATACCCCGCGGCGCAATGCAACGCGGTTTGGCCGAGCTGCGCACCGAGCCCGCAACGGTCAGTGTGCCGGAGGGCACGGAGGAGGCGAGGCGGCGAGAGGACGGGACGCACGGGCCGGTCACCTTGTTTTGTTTGTCGGCGTCCGCACCCGCTTTGAGCAGAGTTTCCATCAGCTCGTACCTGTTCTTGTTCGCGCACACGTGCAAGCAAACGTCTCCAGTGAAGGGGTCTGCATGTGCTTGTGGGTCGCACTTTGCGTCTATCAGCCTCGTCACCTCGGCCCTGTTGTTGGTCTTGCACGCATTGTACAGCTCCTCCGGATTCGGGGTCTTCTTCTTCGACAGGAGGCCCATCTCTTAGGCCGGCCGAAGACTTCCGTCCTGAGTGAGGCGAGCCTGTTTCTTGCCACCAAAGAAATCTACGGTAGGAATTCCTATGGGTAATACTGTCTGTCGGATTGCTGGGCTGGTAGCGTATAAAGAGATACGGCCGTAGAAGACTTGATCTCTCGAATTGATAACCGAGTCAGGCTACCCGAATCATGAGCTCTTTTTTGTTCTCCTGGTCCAGCCTCACGTCCCGAAACGTGCGTGCCGCCCAC
>MDSV01177275.1_pt1 | contig 12138 bp, 12 predicted proteins | sample 810851 | NCBI WGS metagenome assembly MDSV01 (sample SAMN05326640, study PRJNA326480) | marine metagenome | isolation source: seawater | place: Atlantic Ocean: North East | collected 2012
AGCACCTAATAACCATTTAGTAGATACATCGTTTCTCATATTTGGATTGTCTAAAGAAACCTTACCTTGCCAACCACCTTCGGTAAACCAAGCTATTTTGTAATCTTTGAAACCTCTATACATTCTGACTGATATCATTAGCGACCATTTTAGAAACCATTTCTTCAAATGATGTTCTTGGCGCCCATCCTAATTTTTTTCTTGCTCTACTAGAATCTCCACACAATACCGCTACCTCTGCTGGCCTCATATATCTAGGATCTTGTTTTACATATTTATCCCAATCTGTTACACCGATATGTTGAAAAGCGACATCTAAAAACTCACCTATGGTATGGTCAACACCAGTAGCTATAACATAATCATCAGGTTCATCTTGTTGTAACATCAACCACATTGATTCAACATAGTCTGGAGAATATCCCCAATCTCTTTTACTATCTAAGTTACCCAATGTAATGTAATCTTCTAATCCCAAATGAATCTTAGCAACACCATCAGTAATCTTACGAGTCACAAATTCAATACCTCGTCTTTCTGATTCATGATTAAATAATATACCACTCACATTATACATATCATAGGATTCTCTGTAGTTCTTTGTTATCCAATGACCATATAGTTTAGCCACACCATAGGGTGAACGTGGATAAAATGGTGTAGTTTCTTTTGCTGGATTCTCTACCATCCTACCAAACATTTCAGAAGTTGATGCCTGATAAAACTTAATTTCTTTTCCGTACTCTCTTATGGCTTCTAATACTCTTAACACACCCAAACCAGTTACATCACCTGTCTGTTCGGGTGTATTCCAACTCTCACCCACGAATGATTGAGCAGCTAAGTGGTAAATCTCATCAGGATCACATTCCTTTATACATCTACTTATAGAATTTTGATCTGATAAATCACCATTGATAAATGTTATCTTTCCCTCTAAATGTTTTGTATTTAATCTATTTGGATATGAGGTTCTTCTCTCCATACCAAATACTTCATAGTCTTTTGTTAATAGGAAGTCTGCAAGATGACTACCATCCATTCCGTTTATACCTGTAATTAATGCTTTCTTCATTTTGACTCCAATATCTTTTTTAAATCATTGTATTCAAAAAATTTACCTTGACCACTTATTAGTTTCTGTATATTTTCTTTTGATAGTTTTAAAAACTGTTGAAAATCATTATTTTTTTTACCAATAAAAGAATGTGGATTATCCTCACTTTTTACATACAATCTCTTCTGTGAATGTCTTCTAGCGTGAACATGTAAAATGTTCTGACATATAAACTGCATAAAGTTTTGACCTAATAGTTTCTGACACATTATTGATAAACCCTCATCATCGTTGTATAATAAACACGATGGTATATTAACTCCAAACTTTATTAAGTCTGCCGATAATACTAAGCAAGCACCACTTATCTTTGGTTGTTGAATCATACCAAAGTCAAATTCATCAACCTTAGCATTTATTTTATTCATCTCTTCTATTGGTAATTGTGATTTTGCTTGATTAGGATTCAAATGACCATTGTCATCATCTATAAATTTTAAATCTCTGTAGTCAACATGAACTAATGGATCCCAACTACTATCCCACATCTTTCTATCAGCAAAACTCAAAAGGTATTTGTGTATATTTTGCTCATTCGTGTATTGAGATAATGTTTCAATGACTTGAAATGCCTCTTTTGGAAAGAAACTATCAGTTTCACCCCACATTACATAATCCACTTTCTTACAATAGTTATAGTTTAAATCTCTCCTATAGTCAGCATGAAAATAAAACTCATCACCATCTTTAATATGCTGATTAACGATATACCCCATGTCCTCTAATGTAGCCACACCTTTCTTAAATTTAATTAACAGTTCGTGTTTCTTTATTTTGTCGGTATCCACTTCTTCAAAATGTTGTAACATATTAAAACATAAGTCAATGGTTACGTTCTCCTTGTTCTCTACTGTTTCCAATAGATTTACCATACCATTAATAAAGTCAGCATACATCTCTATCTCGAACCACATAACGTGAGTTCCGATTACATATTTATTTTTTAATTCAATCATGATTTTCCTATGTTGTATATTTGAGATAACCCTATCCCACATTCACCTGCTAAAGAGTATAACATATATAGTTTATCATCCTCTTTGTAAATACAAGGATCTCTTAATTCTTTGACTGGTCCTCCATATCTTAAAGTAGAAGAACCTGGCATGGATTTTGTTAGAGGAAGCTTACCACCCTCATAATTTTTTTTCGGTGACAACACCTTTTCACTAGAAACAACATCCCAAGTATCTAAATTTATTTTTAACATCATAATTGATTCTGGACTGTCTCCTATTAAGGAATAAAATAGAAATAATACATTACCTTCAAGGTAAACAGCCGAATGTCTCATGTTTGGTATCAATTCATATATTAATTTAAAGTCACCATTCCAATTATCAGACTCATATATGACACCACCAATATTTTTATTTTTAGCAACAGAATAAAACTTATCTTTGTATTTAAAAACTCTAAAATAAAAATCACCTAAAATCTTGTTATTTGTCTCAAAGTTTATACCATCATCAGACCAACTGACAAATGATTTTTGACCACCTTCTGTGTCTCCATGATAATACATAAGTATCTGTTTCGACTCCATATCAATATGAACATCTGGACTAGCTATGTGATTCCCACAAGAAGTTTCACTTAATTGTAATGTACCATTTTCATATGTAGTATAAGGACCTTCCACATTATCAGAATAAGCCATTCTGATATACTTACCTTGATGATGAGCAAAGTATAAATAGTATTTTCCAAGTGGGTTTTTAACCCAATCGGGAACTTTAATCAAAGATGGACCATTTATATTATCCCCACCAATCTTGATTGTATCTGTAGTTATTATTGGATTAATTCTTCGGATAACCATTTCTTGATTATAAGCATATTCAAATTGGTCTATATCATCAAAAAAATATTTTCTAACCAATTCAACTTCCTCATCATCATAATATTCACTATAATGGTTAAAGTCTTTTGGTTTATAAGATGACTTACTGCGAGGTAAATCAACATTTGGTATATCTAAATTATCACATACAACTTTAAAATCATCAGCTAAACTTTCTATTTTTCCCACATAGTCCAACTCTAACTTTCCATCAATCGTAGTATAATTCTGTTGTAAATCATTAACATAAAAGTGAGCAGGACCCCAATGTGCTTGACTACTACAGTAAGTTTTTAAAAACAATTTAAAATCATCTAAACTACAACCTTTACCTCTTTTATTCCAATGATACCTAGATACCACTAAACTCCACGGATTTCTAACAAAAGCAAATTTAAAGAATGAATTCCAAATATCATCACCAACAAATTGTTTTACATGACTAATAGGTGGATGTGGATGATTTGTAAAAAACTTATCTATATTCCTAGCAGTTTCTAAACTTTCAGCATCGGGTGTAATAATATCATCAGAACCACAAAATGGTATAAGTGCTTTTTGTATACTAGAACCAGCAGTTTTTCTAGTCTTCATAAAAATAAATTTATGCTTATAAGATATTATCATACAAGAATTTATAAGTATGCTCTAACCACACACCGGGTGTTGGTTTAACACCAGCATTAAAATGATACACCCACCCATATTTAGTATGTAACATATCATTACCCAAAACTTCTAACCTCATCATATCTTGCATATTATATTCATATGGTAATAACTTACACTCAACATTTTCTTTATTTAAAAAAAAGTTTATTACTGGTTGGTCTGTACCCACTCCTAGATTATTTTGCATCCATATAATACGCTCTTGATTTGTAAAGTAAAAATCTAATATATTTTTAAATAACTTTTTATGTCCACTATTAAAAATCATAAATCCAGAATTAATATACTTCCAATATGGAAATGTATACCCATCAAATAAATGAGTGGAATAATTCTCTATACTTCTACATATCCAATCCATACTACCTATGGCAGTAACACCACAAAACTTATTCTCTGATGTTTCAAAAAAGTTAGGGCAATCTGGATGAACTATAGTATCCGAATCTACAAAAAGTATTTGGTCATAATCCACTCCTTGGTTATCCAACAAATCAAATGCCAATAACTTGTGCCATTGTGGTTTCATTTCCGAAACATCGTAAATTGGTTGATCTAACACTAATAACTCACAATTATTTTTGGACGCCCAATTCTTCCAACTTCTAATTGACCACTCGTATCCTTGAGTTTTACTCCTTTCATCAAGTACGATGTTAACCATGTATATTATATTTTTTTTCTTTTTCATAACCTAATGTACTAATTTTTTAATTAATAACCAAGACATTTTTCATAATATAACATCTTTATATATATATAAATATAAGACCAATTTTTGAAAATCAATTTATTTTTACTTCGAGAGATACTTTTTTACTTCTGATCTCCATCTGTCAAATTGATCAAGTCCTCGACTACCACCTTGTGTAGCATGAAAAAATATAGGAGTGTCATCTAACCAAGCCTGTTCCCCTTTGGGAAAATCTAACAAATGCTCTTTCCATAACCCATTATCTGATCTGAATCTATCTCTATATGAATTCTTTAAAATAAACCAATCGTATCCTTTTTCTTTCGCATACCAAGTCATTTGACCACCAATATCTCTATAATCACAATTATAAGGACTGGTTTTCCAAATTCCTTTTTCAACATAATTTTCAGATTCTATTTCATCATACAACTCTCTTTTACATAACATCAACATGATTCTTGCCATACCATCATCCCATGAACCATCACAAGTACCTTTTTTTATTAGATAGTCAAATACATTACCGGGACACCATCTATTTGATACAAACTTGTATTTATCTAATAACTTTAATAACTCGGTTGCATGTGAATTTAAAAATATAGTATCACAATCTAGTACGCAAACATACTCTCTATCACCTGCCAATACACCAAGACTTAAAGCATCTGATCCGTAATAACCACCAGAAGCTATACCACACCCATCAATTAAACCAATTGTCCGACTCTCATCTATTTTGTATGTAAATCCACCATGTGGCCAGTCGATGCGTAGTGGTGATTGATCTACACCTTCCAAGATAACCACATTGTCGTTATCTCCAAAAAGTTCTTCATGAAGCTTCATCTCCAATTCTTTATCAAAATAATTAACCACTAGATATATAGTATGTTCTACTGATTTCCAGTATCTGTTGATACTTTCAACATTAAACCTAGTAAAATCAATTTTATCAGCGCCATAACAACTTGCTATTACAAAATCCACACCATTTTTTTTACTCATTATATAACCTCATAATATCCACCCACTTTAAAGGGTATGTTCGCGTTAATTGTAAGATGATTACTTGCTAAATACCTTGACATTGGTATCACTCTAAAATCTATACTTACTCTTGTTTTTGTTGTTCTATTAACTTTATTACCATGTGTTAAATTAGTAGCACTCCACTCAACACATTCACCATAATTTGCTTTTATCTCTGTATAATCACCCAAATCTTCCTCTGTTTCTGCCCATATGGTATTAGTTCCATAAGCTTTTGTGAATGGTAAAAAATAATTTATTTCTTGTACTTTTTTAGCCCACTCCTCATTTCTATAATGTTTATCCTTATGAAACTCACCAACAGAAATATTACCTGGTAGATGAACTCTGAATGTTGGTATTTTTTGATAAGCAATTTCCTCATTATTATACAATGGCTTTATATGTTCTGTTAAAAACAATTTATAAATATCATCGAATCTAGTATCAATCCTAATTTGATTATAAAACATTTTATGCCACATAGATGATTGATCATTTTGTCTTTTAAATAATTTATATTTTTTAAACTCATGCAAGCTTGATAAATCATCAGTCTCTAACCAATCACTAACGATTTCTTGAAATTGATATTCTAATATATCATAATTAAACCTAAACATAATTGTTTTCTTTTAACGTATCACCGTGAATCTCACCCGTATTAAGATCATTTATTTGCCAGTTTTTTCTATTTTTTATGTGATCCGATAAGTTACAGTCTTCCCATGCCCTTTGTCTTATTTCCTCTAATTTTTTTGGTGGTATAGATGTATTTATCATATTTGCTTTTGTCCACTGCATTCTATCTATGTCATAATCCTTTGGTAATTGACCATTACGAGTTGTCTCATCAAACATAGGTGTTCCTGGTAGGGGCATAACTAAAAAGAAATTTGAAGCATCTAAACCATAAGTCATATTTATTTTAGCAAAATCAATAGTTTGTTTTATCTCTTCTTCTGTCTCATCTGGAAATCCCACCATATAATTAGCAGCAACTCTCATACCAACTCTTTTTATTTCTTTAACTAAATTCTCTACATCAAAATCTTCCACTCTCCATTTGTTAGAACACCACTTTTTTATTATTCTTGGATTAGCAGATTCAAATGGTAAGACAATATCTCTAAAACCAGCCTCTGCTAATAATTCTATGACCTCTATATCTGGTTTTCCTTTTTTAGTTAAATGGATTACATTAACTCCATTTACATCTAATATCTCTAATCCAATACCGATAATCTTTTTTAACATTCGTATAGCTCTTTTTTTCATACCAAATATAGAATCATCCTCTACAAACACTTGTTTAGCACCTATTACATCTCTAAGATGTATCAATTCATCTAAAACCCTTTCATCGGATTTAATTCTGAATCTACCTATTTCTCCAGCCAAAGAACCTTTTGTTTCGTCTGCTATATGACAATAAGAACAAGCAAATGGACAACCTAACGATGTCATCATAGAAACATATTTTAATTCCTCATCATCTCCAAAATGTCCACCATGTGGTCTACCTATTTCCCAATATCTCTCATTAGGTAATAAATCCCAAGCGGGCATTGGTAATTCATCTAAATTCCAAATAATATCACCAAAACTTGATGTGTTAATTATTTTACTATCTTTTTTAAATAGTATTTTAGGAACTGAACTCCAATCTCTACTCCCACTCCTATAAATTTTCATAATTTCTTGAATGGTAATTTCAGATTCAGAAGTACAAACTATATCAAACCCTGCATCTAAAAAAACATTATATCTAGCCCTAGCGTTTACTCCACCTGTAAATAATATCTTTTCAGGAAAATGTTTCTTTATCAAACGACAACAATGTAAAACCATAGTTTCTTGTAAAGAAAATATTGATGTAATTCCAATGAAGTCAAAATCTTTTACGACCTGTAAAATTCTTTCATCTGAAACTCCTGTTCTAAGTAATCCAGTATCAAGTTCTTTGGGATTAAAGAAAAACTCTTTAAAATTGTCATCTTTATTACCAACACAGGCATCATAAACCTCAACATCAATGTTTATGTCTCTTAAAGCTCCACCTAACATCGGATATGCCAACGAACCATTTGGTTTACATAAAGTTTCAGGCCAATTCTGTTCTGGTGGATATAAAAGTAAAACTCTTGGATTTTTAAACACCAAATACTCCCTTATATTGTTATATTTAAATATTTAGAAACTTCAGAAATCCATATTTTATAGTGATCTTCAGACCTAATAGCACCTCTACTACCATGATGCATAAAAGGAACTTCATTGATAAAACCTTCTTCGCCAAATGGTACATTTAAAACGTGTTTTGACTTTAAACTATGGTCTTCAAAACTATTTTTTAAAATAACATAAGGTTGATTGTATTCCCTAGCCCACAATGACAATAATCCATAAGTATCCTTATAATGACAATTTGGATATAAGTCACCTGGTTCTTTATAAAAATTGTTTTCTATTGTTTCTCTCTTTAAAATAGACCATTGTGGAGTAAGAGCTTGATCTATATCATGTCTCCAACAGTATGAAACAAATGAATTATTTTCTAGTAAAGGTACTATACCATCCACCCATTTATTTAAAAAAACCACATCGTGTTCTACTTGACAGATATATTTTCCATTTCCAAGTTTAGTACCTATAGTCATAGCTTCTGCCTGTAACCAACTAGCAAATCCCAACGGTCTTTTATCGTATTTACTATACCCATCCCAACCATAATTATCAATAAAATATTGTTGTGGATACTTTTGATTGGGTTTTGGTGGTACGCAAACACCATCATCTTGATTAACTTGTTGTATACCACCGACAACTATAACATCTTCCTCATCATCAAACATTTTTTTCAATGACTTCAACTCAACACTATCTTCGGTATTATCACCATTATTGACAACATAAAATTTGTATGGGTAGTCTACATATTTTTTTATACTTTCATGAATTAATTTTGCATAATTTATTCTTTTATAAACTACGGTTACGAAATCTATACTGTCTATATGCTTCTTCATTTACCTTTCCACACCTCAAATACATTTACACCTGTAACTGATTCGGGATCACTTACCTTGCGACCTTCTAAGTTTAAAGAAATAGGTATCTCAAAAACTTGTCCTTGTGAATAATCCCAATAGTCACCGTGACTAACTCTTTGATATGCCCATTTATGTATAGATGTTAGACCACATCGTTTCATAAGTCCAGTTAAAGATGTTTTATCGAAAATAACATAATGATATTCATAATCATATGATTGACCACCGACAGTTAAACCAAGTATATTTTCTATTCTTTTATCTGTCTTGTGGTAAACTTTTATAGCCTGTTCAAAATCAGGAACTGCTAATCGAACCGTACCATCAACTTTAGTTACCCTAACCCACTCTCGTAAAACATTTTCTACTTTATCACGAGGAAAGTGTTCAAGTGTATGTGCAGAATAAATCAAATCAAATGTATTATCTTCAAATGGCAACTCATCAAGTCCATTTACAACATGATCTACACCTTTTAATTTTCTACCATCTAAATTTTCAAAAGGCTTTGGTAAAATAACATCACCACATCCTATATGTAAGTATCTCATATCTAAACTCCAGTTGTATTAAAATTATAAATTTGGTCACATATGTAATTAACTTCATCATCAGTTAACGATTGATGTAACGGTAAACATAATGTTCTATCCATTATATCTTCTGTATTTTTCAATACTAGACCATTTTCAAAATAATTTACTTTGTGTAAGGGATAATATCTAAATGTGGTATATACACCCTTATCTTTTAAATATTTAGCTAAATTATCTCTTTTAGACTTATCCACTTGAATATGATACATATAATATGAACTTTTCTTATGAATAGGTATTTCCTTTGGACCATTTACCCAATCAATTGATTTCAATCTATCATCATATAAGGTATGTATTTCTTGTCTACGAGATATAAAGTTATCTATTTTTTTAAGTTGTTCTAACCCAATGGCAGCTGTAATATCATTTATTATAACTCTTCTACCAGGTAGTTCTATATCAAATTCCCACCATTTTTTATCTATTGAGTTTGAGTAACCACTTTCACTTTTTAATCCCAAGTAAGTTTCATATTCAAGTTTGTTAACTAAATTAACATCTTTACAATAAACCATTCCACCATCACCCATAACCAATATTTTCATAGCATCAAAAGACCAAAGCCCTATATCACCTATAGTTCCAGTAGGTTTATCATTATATGTTGAGAATGGACTATTAGCATTATCCTCTATTAATTTTAAATTATATTTTTTACATAAATCCAATATACTGTCCATATCACATGGAACTCCAGCATAATGTAATATTATGATGGCTTTAGTTTTATTAGTTATTTTCTCTTCTATATCCTCTACACGCACATTTAAAGTTCTAACATCAACATCACAAAATACAGGAATTGCTCCTTTATCTAAAATAGCATTAGCAGCTCCTATAAAACTAACCGATGGTAATATAACTTCATCACCTTTACTTATGTTTAAGAGATTTATGGATTGGAACAATCCTTCAGTACAACTACATATAGTTTTAAAATTTTCAAAGTTTGAGTTTAACTTGGATGAAAAGTTTTTAATAAACTCATCTGTTAACTTACCCCTTCCTAGCCAGTTACTATCAAAAACTTTTTTTATAGCATCCAATTCTTCTTTACCGACAGAGGGTTGATAGATATTAATCATTACTACTCCGATTGTAATTTTAATTTACTAATTATTTGTATTAAAGTCAAGTTAAAAAGAACCAACATTTTTAATTTTTAAGTTATTAGCTTCAAATTCAAAGTTTGATGCCGTGTACATATTAAATTTTATGTTTGATTTTTTTGTTACAATCTTTTTAAAAAAGTCTTGCATTAAATCTGTTGGATCATGACGGTTTGCTAATTCATTGTTTGCGTGGTCATTTCTTTCCTTACCGATTGAATTTGTAAAGTAACCTGTACCAACTATACCAATATTCTCATAAAAATCCATTCCAATAATATTAACTTCATCAGGTTTAAGTTGGTTTACTATGTACAACAACGCATCTAACCCACTAGAAGGCGAAGTGTAAGCATACCTTGGATGTGATATCATATCTTTTTTATTTATATCGTCTAAATTTTCAACTGGCAACACACCATCACGGCCTTCTATCTGTAAAAAATGATTTGGAATAGGTGGTGATACCTCTTTTACATAGGGTAAAATAATCTTATCAAAGTTATACTTTTTATAAAGTTCAGCAGCACCTGATTGTGGGAAATAAGCACCTAAACTCAACACATGAGTAACAGTAGAGGATGATGATAAATATTCATCTATGAACTCGTCTTCTGCTTCATAATGAAATCCATTTACTATAACAGTATGATTTACTTTAGGTACTTTACTGATGTGACCTAATGAATCTCCACGACAAAGTAACGTTACTTGTTTCATTCGGCACTCCTTATAATTTGATTAGCTAACTCTAAATCTTCGTAGGTGTCAATGTCAATAGATTCTTTTTCCTCCATGACAACGTATCCAACATTACCATTTTGTAAAATATTAGATTTTAAAAAATTATGTTTAGTTGTAATATAAAAAGCTCCATTTTCTCTATACCAAATTTGATGTTCTTGAGTTCTTTTTCTATTACCCAATTCAAAATTTATTGGTACACCATCTTTACCCCAATAGTAATTTACATCTTCACATACTGATATTATAGAATCATAACTACTTTGAATATCCAAAGGCATCTCCATTTGTTCAATACCAAATAAAATAGAATAATAATGTAACAAAGGTGATGTAGGTTGCACTACACAAAATAAATCTGTGTTTACTTTTTTTAAAAAATGTTGCACAACATCTTCCGTTTTCGTTTTATCAGTTGATAAACTCTTAGGCCTTTGTATCACATTCACATTCATAGACTCTGCAAATTTCTTTATATCAGTATCATCCGTACTAACATAAATTTCATCAGTAATATTTTTGCTAGTTTCTATTACATATTGTAATAATGGCTTACCATTTAGGTCAACTAAGTTCTTTTTTGGTATTCTTTTTGAACCGCCTCTAGCTGGAATTATTATTTTTATTTTATCCATACATTCCATACTTAAATAAAGATTTTTTTAAATTAGTATCAGTTTCGGCAACTATATCAATTATTTCTTCAACACTCATTTTTTCAGCAGTAAGTGAGGAGTATTCACTATCCAATCTGTTTTCTTCTTCATTTACATAATCTTTTATAAAAATATAATCACCATCGACAAATGTATATGGTAATTCTTTTTGATTTACTAATGTTTCATTTAACTTTTCACCAGGTCTCAAACCAATAACATCAACATTATCTGACATAACACTTGCTAATTCATACATATTAACTGTTTTCATTTTCTTACTAAGTATGAATCCACCACCCTCATGTGATTTATCAACTGCATGTTTAACTAAACTAACAGCATCTTTTTGAGAAAACATAAGTCTATTCATTTTTTTACTTGTTAATTGTAACGGTTTGTTCTGTGCTCTTAATCTTATCCAAAATGGTAAAACAGAACCATGACTGTGTGTTACATTTCCGAATCTACATACTGCAAACTTATTTTTTTCATTATTAGATTCTAAAAACATTTTTTCCATAAGTAATTTTGAATGACCATATACTGAATCTGGTAAACAAGCTTTATCTGTACTTATAGCTACCGTAACTGGTACATTCATATCAATACTTGC
>MDSV01153755.1_pt1 | contig 12136 bp, 11 predicted proteins | sample 810851 | NCBI WGS metagenome assembly MDSV01 (sample SAMN05326640, study PRJNA326480) | marine metagenome | isolation source: seawater | place: Atlantic Ocean: North East | collected 2012
CGACGTTAAATTACCCAAGACGCTGAGAGACTGCGGCGTTGGGCGCCAAGACCTACCAACATTGGCCAGTGATGCCATGCTGCAGCAGCGATTACTGGTAAATAATCCGGTGGAGGTCACCGAGCGGGATGCACTGAAAATTTACAACAGCATTTATTAGGGGCCAATGAAGCCATGTTGAATACAGCGCTTACTGCAGAAGAAATAGCCAGCCTTGCCGAACAGGCCTTTTTCAAAACCGACGCGCTGATCGCCGGTTGCTGGCAACGATCCACTGACGGTGACACGTTCGCCGTGGATAACCCGGCAACCGACGAGGTCGTAGCGCTTGTTGCGAACTGCGGTGCAATCGAGACAGAGCAGGCCATCGCAGCGGCGTCAGACGCTTTGGCTGGCTGGGCGCAAACCCCCGCAAAAAGCAGAGCCAAAATTCTACGAACGTGGTTTGACCTGATCATCGCAAACGAACAGGACCTTGCGCGCCTGTTAACCATCGAGCAGGGCAAGCCGCTGGACGAAGCGCTCGGCGAAGTGCGATATGGCGCCAGTTATATTGAGTGGTTCAGCGAAGAAGCCAAACGCATTTATGGCGACGTCATTCCTGCCCCGAGCACGGACAAACGCATCTACACGCTCAAGCAGCCTGTCGGTGTGGTGGCGTGCATCACACCTTGGAATTTTCCCAGCGCCATGCTCGCGCGCAAAATCGCGCCGGCCTTAGCTGCAGGTTGCACCGTCGTCTGCAAGCCAGCAAACGAAACGCCGCTTTCGGCACTTGCCTTGGGCCACTACGCGATCGAAGCGGGGGTACCTGCTGGTGTCATCAATATCTTGTGTGGTAAGACCCAGGAGATTGGCGCCGCGCTAACCAGCAGCCCAGTTGTCAGAAAACTCTCGTTTACTGGCTCCACCGCAGTGGGCAAGATGCTCACCGCGGCGTGCTCAAGCACCATGAAAAGAACCTCCATGGAGCTTGGTGGTAACGCCCCTTTTATCGTTTTCGCCGACGCCGATTTAGAAGCCGCCCTTGATGGCCTGATGGCCTCGAAGTTTCGCAACAGCGGCCAGACCTGTGTTTGCGCCAATCGAGTTCTTGTTGCCGAAGAAATTATCGAGCAGTTCACGCAAATGCTGGTGGATAGGCTATCGAAATCTGTGCTCGGCAACGGCCTGAGCCAAGGCACGACCATTGGACCGCTGATCCAAAAAAACGCTGTGGCAAAAGTTCAAGGCCTAGTCGCCAAGGCTATCGAACAGGGTGCTACGCCAGTGAATCTACCCCATCAAACACCGTCCACGGGCAACTTCGTAGCGCCCTTAATACTCAAGGACGTGACGGCGGACATGGAAATTTTCGATGCAGAGATCTTTGGACCCGTAGCGACCCTCATCGGCTTTGATCATTACGATCAGGCCATCAAGTTAGCCAACCAAACCACCGCCGGGCTAGCCGCCTACGTCTATACGCAAGACGCCAGCACGATGATTAAAGCGAGCGAGCAGTTAGAATTCGGCATTGTTGGCGTCAATGAAGGGATCATTTCAAATGAGATGGCGCCGTTCGGCGGCGTTAAAGAATCCGGACACGGCAGAGAGGGCTCAAAGTATGGTTTAGAGGACTATCTTGAAGTGAAGTACGTTTGCTTAGGCGGGTTGCACTAGGCCTGTTCAGAGCGCGTATTTCTGCTAGCCATACTTATTTGCCTTCCAACCGTTAAGTTATTTTGCTCGGCTAAACTCTATCTGTTGCGATATTGATCTTCGAGCCGTACAACAAGCTCGTACGTCACTTAATGAGGCTCTTCTTTTGCAACACATGATGGTGGATTGTATTTGCCTGTGGTCATCTCGAAAGTACTTGGTGTTCAAGAACGAGAAAACCTGTTCACTCAGAGACGTTTTGGAACCCTTGCCGATAATTTTTCTGCTGCGAGGGAATCCACGCTATGCAAGTCAAATACAAATAAAACAAGTAGCTCAGAGAAGCTGAAGGTGACGATTTAGGGGGCTGACTTAAAGTATTGGGCGATGACGATCTAAAAGAGCTTTTTCAGAAGGCCTGAAGTAAGAATCTCTTTGTTGAATCTGCCCGAAAACTTTATGTGCTTGTCAGTCAATGGATTGATGAAAAGTAAAACAAATAGGTTTGGCTCAAGCCTTGAGGGGTTGTTGCACTCGTTGTATTGTTTTTCGTCAGGGGATGAGTTCGAAGCGGGGGGAATGCGGTTTCGTGTCAGCGACAGTGCTAAACATGAAAATAAAAAAAGAATTTCTACGGAGCAAAAAAATAGCATGAGTCAACGGAACCTGATCGAAGGGAACCCGGTTTTGGTAGTTGTAGACATTCAAAACGGAGACCCTCCGCAAGCTGGTGTGACCCCTATTCCCCACATGCAAAGCGACGGCTCCTGGGTCACTAACGCGACCAAACTCATTCAAGGCGCGAGAGATGCCAATGTACCCGTCGTCTTTATCCAAGAAGCACATCGCAGAGATCTTATCGACTTCGGCAGAGAATTGGACGGCGCCGAGGGTGTGCATCTGCTCGAGGGCGATCACGGCACCGAGATCCGCTCTGAAATTGGTATGACTGAAGACGATTATTTCATTAAAAAACGCCGATATTCCTGCTTCTTTGGCACAGACTTTGAGCTTCTCATGAAAGGGCTTCACGCAAACACGCTGATTTTCATTGGCGGTCTGACAGATGTTTGTGTGCACTATTCTTTTGTTGATGGTCATCAGAACGACTATTTCTGCCGCGTTGTTGAAGACAGTGTGACGGGTTCTTCTTTGGACGCACACAAAGCTTCTTTAAATGCAATGGAGTATCTGCAGACAGGGGCGCGGCGGAACACTGCTGAGGTACTGCAAACCTTTCAGCAAAGAGCCGAGGACCTGGGTGTAGCCGAAAGCCTCGGCGAGCCGCAGAGTGTTCTGCGATGAGTCAACCGTTAACGGCAGACGATGTTGCAACTCAAGGCCAAAACTGGAACGCCTTGCCAGTGCTTGATATGCGTAGCTGGACAGAAGGAAATGCCCAGGAGAAAAAACAGTTCGCGCAGAGGGTCATTGAGACCTGCAAAGCTGCAGGCTTTTTCTACGTATCAGGGCATAGCGTTACGCCTCAGGCACTGCGCGACGTTTATGCGGCAAGCAAAGATTTTCACCAACAGAGTGTAGATTTTAAATCCCAGTACCACATAGCCGATAGCCGACACCATCGCGGCTGGGTGCCAACTTCCGAGGTGGGTGAATTCGAGAAAGACGGTGATCACCACAAAGTGTTCTATGAATCTTTCGACCTGTCTTTTGAAGTGGCAGCAGATGACCATCGAACTCACCAGGGGTACGGTTTGGTTGGTCCAAACATTTGGCCGGAACTTTCAGATTTTCAATCCAAGGTGACTGGCTATTACGATGCCGTTTACGCCTTGGGGCGAGAGCTTTTGAGCATTTTTGAATGCGGCCTTGGTATGGCGCAGGGAACGCTGCTCACGCATGTGACTGTACCTCCATCACAGCTGCGCCTGCTAAAGTATTTTGAAAACGATGCACCGGCAGACCGTTTGCACCACGGCATTGATGCTCACTCGGACTTCGAATGTTTGACTATTCTGCATGCGACGCATCCTGGACTACAGTTGCTTTCTGCAGACGATCACTGGGTTGAGACGCCTCCGGTGGAAGGTTGTTTCACGATATTGATGGGTGACTGCCTTGAGGCCTGGACTGGTGGCGATCTCAAGGCAACGCAACATCGCGTAGTGAATCGTGGGGTCGAGAGATTTTCTTTGCCGTTCTTTTTTAGCGCTGATTATGATTGCGAAGTGAAGCCGCAATCGCCCTTCGATACCGCCGAGACCAAGGCTGCCTACCCAACGTTTAAGGCCGGCGAGCATCTTTGGAGTCGCACTATCACTAACTTCCCCTATTTGCGGAAGTTGGTCGACCAAGGAAAATTGGCCGTCGACTTCGAAGTAACAGAAGAAAGCCCCTTCAAAAGATTGTCGGTCGAGGAGAGGGCGCTACTAGAAAATACTGCTCAGACATGACAACTCAACCAACGCGTCTGCAGCCTTTAGAGGGCTACGTACTGCAGCCGGAACACTATTATTCCCAGGAATGGTTTGATGCTGAGCAGAAGAATTTGTTCAATAAAACATGGGTCTTCGCAGGACTAGAGGCGCAGCTCAGCGAGGTAGGCGATTACCTAGTAGTGCAAGTTGGCTATCAACCAATGCTTGTTACGCGATCAAAAGACGGCAAGCTGAATGCGCTGCATAACGTCTGCCGGCATCGGGGAGCGAAAATGCTAACCGAATGTGGGCGCGTCCAGGGAATTTCTTGCCCTTATCATGCTTGGCGTTACGACCTAACCGGAGAGCTCACTCACGTACCGCAGCAAACTACTCAATTTCCTGGTCTGGAAACTCGCGACTGGGGACTGTTGAAAGGGAGCGTTGCGCTTTGGGATGGCCTTGTGTTTGTCCATGCAGATCCAGATGCCCAGCCGCTATCCCATTGGTTTGCGGGACTGGATAAACGGCTGGCAAGGTTTCGCCCATCGCGGCTGCGCGAGATTAACGTGAGCGTTTACCCAATAAAGGCTAACTGGAAATTTTTCGTCGAAAATCATATTGATTGGCTGCATCTTTACTACCTGCACGCAAGCAGCTTGAAAGACTTTGCTCACGATACCGGCGAGCTAACGCAACATGGTCCGCACTGGACATCCTTTGAGAATGTCCGTGACGGGCAAGATTCCAATGCCGCTGGGAGACGCCCGGGACTTAAAGAAATCCCCGGCCTGCATGCTGACGATGCCTTTATCGGCGCACATCTCATTTTCCCCAACCTCGCTTTACTGACAAGCCCGACCTCTTTCGCCACGGTTAACGTGCAGCCAACTGGCCCTGAAACCTGCGAAGTAGAAATCAGAACGCTTGCCATGCCGGAAAGCGTTGTGCCCAAGAACGGTTTCAAGGAGCTAGATCAGGTCATGGGAGAGGACTGCAGCGCGGTAGAACGGCTGCAGCAGAGTGTCCGCTCCAGTGCTTTTTCAGTTGGCCCAATGGCTAAGCGGTGGGAGGAACCCATTGTGAAATTTCAGCAGTCTTATTGCGGATTTATGGGTCTGTGAACAACGCCGGCCAGCCTAGAGAGCCGCAGGTTGTTGCAAATGTGTCTGCGTTCGGTATTCCTTCCGCCAGGGCATGCCCAAAGCTGACCAATGCGAGAATGGTACGTGAACATATGCTGATCAACGACGCCAAAGTCGAGGATTCAGTTGAGGTGCTATGGCTGCAGGGCAAAACCTGGTTCGTCGATATAAGAATAGGGTTCAATGAAGACCCGCAGCAGGGCTGGGCGTTTGCAGGTCAGATTGAATGGGAGGAGCCGAGAGTCACGTTTCATCATCTGCTCGATACTAGTGGCGATACTGGCAGTGACTGCGGCAGTTTTGTCTTTACGGACTTCGGCTGTTTGGAAGCCGGCGAAGTGACCCGCGATAACAAAGTTTTACCCTTCGAAGAGAAGTGGCTGCGGGTTGCAGATTCTGCGAGCACTCACGCCTTCATCGCCGAGAAAGACAATCAGCTGGCTGCGGTAAAAATCCGGCAAGCTAAACACATCGCCTGTGTCGGTAAACTCGGCGCCGCGATTTATGTCGATAAAGACGGTGTACTGGAACTTGAACGGGTATTCACAACCCAAGAAAAAGACACAGGCGAGAGCAGCACTATTGCCCTGCTGGATTATTTCGCCTCGGCTCGCTGGCAACTCGCAGAAACAAGCTAGGCTAACGCGTCAGCGCGCGTTGCCACATTTTCTGCATGTCGCTTGCCCGGTCGACCATTACCTGTGAAGCGGGGGTGACTATCTTGCCAAGCGTCGAAACCTTTTCATACTCCGCACGGCTAAGGCTGAGATCGCTGAACGGTAAGACCGGTGAAAGCTTCATCTTCCTTGCGTATTCCATCTGTATCTCTGGTTTTAAGCAGAAATCGACAAAGCGCTCGGCGCTGCTCAGATGCGGTGACGTTGCGGGGCAGGCGAAATAGCCAATGCCCATGAAGGCGCACTCTTTAGGAAACACCGACGTCACTGGCAAACCCTTGTCTCCCAACAGCAGCGCTACGTCGTGGGGGTACATGCCGGTAACAATATCACCGGATCTTAGGCCCTGTTCCATTTGGCTCTCGCCTGTCCACCAGAGTTTGATTCTGGGTTTAATCTTGCGCAACAGCGCAAAAACTTCCCGAAGTCCCTCATCAGTCTCTAGTGATGAATTCCCGTCGAGATAAACATTTGCCAATGTCTCGAGCAGACCGCCGTTATAAAAGCCCTGCAGCCCAATGCGATCGTTATATTCAGGTGATTCAAATACTTCTCTCCAGGAATCAATCGGCCGGCCTGCGGTTACTGAGGTGTTAGTTACTATATTAATAAACCAAGCCATGGTCCCAACACCGGTGATGCCGCCATCACCTTCGTTTATGTATCTGTCCTGCAGCCCGGATAAGTTATTCAGGCTTGCCTTGCTAAAAGGCTGAAGTAACCCACCGATTCTTTCCAAGCGAATGATTTGGGAGCGAGTCAAAATGGTCAGATCGACGGGCGCAAGGCCATTTCTGACGGCATTGGCAATCCCAAAGACCCAAGTATCATCAAGACTCTGGCTGACGACGTTTATCGGTATACCGGTTTCGGCGGTGAATTTATTCGCAACATAGCTGGTAAAGGCCTCTTGAAACACGCCTCCAAAAGCCGACACCGTAAGCGGCCTTGATTGCGACGAACTTGCGGCAGCATAGCCCCTAGACGGCGCAACAGATGGCAAGACGGCGGGCAAAATTGCCGCTGACAGCGCGAGGAGTGAACGTCTTTTCATGGCGAATGAATAACCGTGTTGTTGTTTGTCGTTGTTAGAGACAGCGGCATGAAACTCAGCGCGTAATCATGCGCTGCCAAAGCCGCTGCAGGTAATCTGCTTGCTCCACCATGACGGCTGCAGCCGGCTTTACCGGGGGGATCTTTGTACTAACCAAATCGAATTCTTCGGGCGAAAGGCCTACTTCCTCATTCGGCAGCACCGGGGCTAATTTCATTGCCCGAGCGAACACTGCTTGGTTGTCGGCGCGGGAACAAAAATCGATGAAGCGATGAGCATCGACTGTTCTAGTCGAGTTGTAGGGGATACATAATTTGTTGATGCCTGTGAAGCTTCCTTCATCTGGGAACACAGAGGCGATGGGGAAGTCTTCGGCCGCAAGCAGCATTGCGATATCGTGAAAAAACGAACCAGCAACCACGTTTTGACTGCGCAATGCCTGTTCCATCTGGCTTTCCGCAGTCCACCAAAAGCCTACTTGTTCCTTCAATTCGGCAATTTTCTCAACCACTTCACGGATACCTGCGCGCGACGTAAGCGTGTCATTGCCGTCAAAGTAGGTTTTCGCGACAACCTCAATCATGCCCCCGTCATACAGTCCGATTAGTCCGATCTTTTTGCGATAAAAATCATCTTCAAAAATTTCTCTCCAAGACGTAGGGGGGCGGCTGACTGCCTCGGGATTAATCACAATACTCTGATACCACTCCATCACACCGATACCTAACGTGTCGTCTGCGGAAGTAAACAAATAGCGATCGCTTAACCGAGCCGCTGCGGGCATTTCCTGCATTTGCAGGGGCTGGACGATATTGCCCATTCTGGCGATCTTGGTGAGCCCAACTTCATCAAGGAACGTAAGGTCCATGGGGTCTAAGCCGCCCCTAACCGAGCGCACCAATGGAAATAACCAGTCGTCGCCCTGTCCCTGGCTTATGGTCGTCACAGGGATGCCGGTTTCTTGGGTGAACTTTTGGCAAATCTTCGATTTGAATTCGTCTTGGAAAAAACCGCCAAACGCCGAAACCCGCAGTGGTGCCGCACCAGAGCTTGCTGAGTGCAAAACTGAACTGCTAATGGTTGGTGCCGTTATAGCGGCTGCAAGGAAATGACGTCGTTTCATTGTAAGCGCCCAAATGTGTGCTATCTTTTTTCTTCGTTGCCCAAATTCGGCTGCAAGTTGCGTGCCCACAAACAACACGCATAGGCCAACGAATCGCGATCAAATAACTACCTCAAACTGCCTAGGAAGCGCTTATGTCTCAGGGATTCGACGGTATCAGTCTCCGAGACGTTGCTGTGGAACTTGATGGGAATGCCATCGTAGGAGGCATAAATCTGGAATTTGCACCAGGATCGTTCACGTCACTGCTAGGACCCTCGGGCTGCGGCAAGACAACGTTACTCAGAGTGCTAGCAGGGCTGCAGCAACCGTCTCTGGGCACTGTTCACCGAGGTGGTGAGAACATCACCAAAAGTACGCCAGCCCAGCGTGATTGCGGCATGGTCTTTCAAACTCTTGCGTTATTTCCCCACCTGAACGTGATAGACAACGTCATGTTTCCTTTGCGGCGCTTAAAGCTGCCCACTGCGTCCATGCGAGAGCGTGCTCTGGAACTACTGCGCATGATGCACATTGAGGACATGGCGGCTCAGCCCATCGACAAGATTTCAGGTGGGCAGGCGCAACGAGTTGCCATTGCCAGGGCTCTAGCTCAGGACCCCCATTTGTTGTTGCTGGATGAGCCATTTTCCGCGCTTGACGCCGAACTCAGAGACGAGTTGCGCACTGAAATACGCGTAATTCAAAAAAAACTAGGCATCAGCGTTGTCATGGTAACTCACGATCAGGAAGAGGCATTTACGGTAAGCGATCAGGTGGTCGTGATGAATGCTGGTGCTGTAGAGCAGGTAGGCTCGCCTGCTACCTTGATTGTGTCGCCGCAAACGCAATTTGTCGCGAAGTTTGTAGGGCGTCGCAATGAAATCACCTGCTATCTCAACGATGGCTGCCTGTATCAATCTGAGACCAACAAACTTGTTGCTAGCGACGTGACGCTCGCTTCAGGTAGCGAGTCGAATAGATACAAGGTGTATTTTTCTCCAGATGCTGTTGTGGGTTCCGGCGAGATTGAAGCCGACGTACTATTTCATCGAGACGCTGGCGGTTTCCCACAAATATGCGCTCGGTGTAGCGGGACGACTATCTGGTTGAATAACCTTTGGTCAGACTCCCCAGAGACAATCCGGTTTGGGCTCGACATGTCCAGGGTGTTCGCTTTTGCGGACACGCAATGTGAATAAGCAGCAACAACCCATCGCAGCCTCCTATCTGCTGCTGACGCTTTATTGCGTCATTGTCTCTTTTGCACCACTGCTGTTTTTGTTCACCACCGCGGTATCAACCACAGACCCCCTAACCGGCGAGGTACTCAGCTATGGTCTGGCTAACTTTCAGGAGGTGTTTTACGACGCTTACTACGCCATTCAAATTGCCTACACAGTTGGCCTTGTGGCGGCGATTACCGTCGTTACATTAAGTATGGCGGTGCCTCTGACCCTTGCCATTGCTAAATTAAAGAACGGTGCGCGCAGCGCTTGGGTGGTTATGCTGCTGGCAAGCCTCGCGCTGTCTGAGGTTCTAACCGCATTTGCGTGGCAGTTGCTGCTTTCTCACAGCAGCGGAATTCCTGGTTGGTTGAGTTATGCAGGCATCATCTCCGGAGATAAATCCTGGTGGCCGAGTTTTCCAGCCATGTTCGTCGTGCTGGTGTACTTTTCTCTGCCAATCGCCATGATTTTGCTGCTCCCGGCAATCCGCAGGCTCGACCCATTTCTCAAAGAGAGCGCCTACACCATGGGGTTTTCTAAAATCGCGGTGTTTTTTTTGATCCTGCTGCCCTCATTGCGCGGCCCTATATTCCAAACGGCAATGCTCACCTTCCTGCTTAACATTGGTGGCTTTGTTATATCCCAGCAGCTGGGCAAACCTTCAGACTGGATGTTCGCGGTATTCATCGCTGACTTTATGAGAACCTTCAACATACCCTTTGCGGTGGCTTTGTCTTTTTGTCTGCTTATCGCAGTGCTGCTGTGTCTGGCTATTGCTAACCTCATTTTCGGCAGAAAACCCATTGAAAATCGCTAGACTGCTCTCTCTTACGGGTCTTGCTGTATTTCTGTACACCCCGATCATTGTTGTGCTGGGGTCGTCATTTAATGGCCCACGACAGATGGCTTTCCTGCCCCAAGACCCCTCAATAAATTGGTACGCCAATTTTTTCTCCGACCCCAGTTGGACCACGTCACTGTTGAACAGCGTAATCATAGCGGTTACCTCTTCGGCCTTTGCCACAGTCGTAGCATTGGTGACGGCACTGCTTATGTGGCAACGAGAGGGCAAACTGCATCAGTCCTTCGTTAGTGCAGTAAGTTTACCTTTTCTCCTGCCTGGGATCGTTTTTGCGGTTTCGATCTCGTTGGTCACAGCGTCGCTGGGATTGCTCGGTTCGCTGGTTGGAATCATCTTAGGTCACACGGCTCTCTTGGTTGCGATTCCCCTTGTCACCGTGCGACTTGGCTTAGCTCAAGTAGAGCAAATTCATGTTGAGGCTGCGAAGCTCATGGGCTACTCCGATCGACAAATACTGACCAAGCTCGTTATTCCCATCATTCGCCCTTACCTTGTGGCCGGTGCGCTGTTTGCTCTAATCATTTCTATGAATGAATACATAATCGCATTCATGGTTAGCGGCTTCTCAGTCGAAACGTTGCCGATAAAGATTTATAACTCACAGCGATACGGCTTCGAGCCAACGTTGTCGGTGGGCACCATGGTTTACATGTTGTTTTCACTGGTTGTGCTTTCATACATCGCAGCCATGGGAAAACTGTGGAGCTTACTGGGCATTAAAGAGTCATGAGAGATAGGCTAAGGAGGGCGGGGCAAGAAAAGACACGGTGAGGCAAAAAACGCAGAACAGCAAAGAAGGACGCCGAAAGGCACACAAAGACAAGACAGACTGTTCGCCAACCACGCTCAAGCCACGCGCCTCACATCGCGAAAACCCTCGAACGCTCGCTAAAAATTGTTCAACTGTTAAGCCAAGACCGCCGCGAAAAATAGTCGATCAGTGCAACAGCCGTCATAGACCTTGCAAACAATCAGCACACCATTATTCGCTAATAAGCCTTTCGGGCAGCGCATTCCATTCATCCCAAGGAATGTCTAGTCCAGGGAAAGCAGGCGCCCGCAAGGGCCAAACCTCTCCAAGCCAATCTTTCACCGTATGCTCTAGCAGGCCTGGCTCTACGTTCGGAATCTGCGCGCTGGGTCTTGTCCAAAAATAGACCTGCGCATCAAAGCTCGCTTTCAAGCACGGGTAAATGTAAACGCATCCAATAATCCGCGATTCGTCCAACTCAACAACGGTGTAGGTAAAGGAGGAGCGCCGCTGAAATTCTTTTTGGTGCCAGCCTAAATCGATCAAATTCTGTTCAACGGTGAGGCCTTCTGGCCACGTGGAGTCGGGCCACAAATGACAAAGTTCCTCGGCGCTGCTTATTACCGCATCAAAGTCTTTTACAACGTCGTTGACGGTCAACATGCGCAATCGAAACGCTTGAGTTTCCAACGCGCAGGGTACTTCAAAGGTGCTGGGCACTAGTTCAGTCGCTAATTTTGATGACATTGAGGTAAGTGTCATTGAAGTCGTATCCAAGCAAAAAAAGGTAAAGACATAAAAATGGCTCCGTGGACCCAGTGTTAAAGTTGGTGTTTCAGTGAATCACACGCACTGGAAATTGGGTACAAAAACATCTAATCGAGAATTCTCGAATGAAGTGCTGGACGAGGGAAATATGGCCCTGCGCTTCAATACCCGGTTTTTTTGGAAGCAGGGATGCAAAACCTTTCGACGTCATAACTGCGGATAGTAGGGGAGTATTGCACCGAAGAGATGACTTCCCTAAAAAACGCATCGTCTCACGAAATGTTGTGAGGTAGTGGGCAGACCCGTGGTAAACGGCTAACACTGTCTTTATCGATAAAATAAACCAGCCCGAAAAGAGCGGCCAGTTTCTCGATCGAGCCTGCCTCGTATCGCATCAGGCGTAGAGTTCTTTCCTGAGGGAATTTGGGGGAGAAAAAAATAAACAAGGCCTCAAAATCAGCTAGTAAGCGATTTTCCTCAATCCCTTTCGCTGCGCCACTTACTCGAAAGCCAGTTTTACAGGGCGCTC
>MDSV01226309.1_pt1 | contig 12136 bp, 11 predicted proteins | sample 810851 | NCBI WGS metagenome assembly MDSV01 (sample SAMN05326640, study PRJNA326480) | marine metagenome | isolation source: seawater | place: Atlantic Ocean: North East | collected 2012
ATGGGTTTTTTTGAAATAGGGTGGAACCAGCGTGCAGATATAGAGAGAATCGCCAGCATCAGCAGAGTCGTGGTGCGTAAGGTGTTTCAGGATTTAGCAGGACATGACAGAATTGTTGCAATATCCACAGGGAAAAAATAAAAAAACATCTTGTGATCCTTTTGCAACGCAGTTTACAGTTTGAACACATAAGCGCTGTCTCTGAAACATCTTGTGTATAAAAGCGACAAAAGTGAGCCGTTTTTTGCATTTTTAAAATGTTACAGAGTACAATGATGTATGTGAGTAAAACTGTTGATAAAATGTGTATAACATTTTGGGATGAAAGAATTTAAGGGATAAATATGAGACACACGAACAACAATAATGCGAGAAGATCACGTGGTGGCAAAAACCGCAATCAATCGAGCAATAGATCTCAGGGTAATAACAAATCACAGGTATTTGACAGTAATGGCCCAGATGTACGCATACGGGGTACAGCTCAGCAAGTTGCTGATAAATATATGGCTTTGGCGAAAGATGCACTGACATCAGATAACAGTGTTTTGGCTGAAAATTATTATCAACATGCCGAACATTATCAGCGTTTACTGAATAGCTTTGTTGAGTCAGAAGAGCGTTATAAGCAAAGCCGTGAAGAAGATTTGGCTCTGCCTGAAACAATTTTGAAGCCTGCGAATTCTGCATCTGAGGATGCTGCAGAAACACAAGAGTTGCAAAGCGCTTAAATAAACTAAAAAAGCTTTCTTTATTTACTAGAAAATTAACCTTTATGCTCTTATATTTAAGGGTATGGAATTTGATAAATTTACTGAAAAGTCACGTAGTTATATCCAACAAGCGCAAACGCTGGCTGGACGTCGTAATAATCAATCTTTGGAGCCTGAACATCTGCTCAAGGTGATGATAGATGATACGGAAGGGCATATACCGAGCCTTATCCAAGATGCTAAAGGTGATATCTCAAGGCTTCATGCTGATGTTGATTATGCTTTGTCAAAACTGCCATCTGTCACAGGAAGCGGGGCAGGACAGTTAAGACTCTCAACTGATCTAAGTAAAATATTTGATGAAGCGTTATCTTTGGCGCAAAAATCTGGCGATGCCTTTGTCTCAGGTGAGCGCATATTGCAAGCGATGATGCTGGCTAAGGCTGCACATGTTTCTGAAATCATTGATGATTGTGGTTTGACGGATAAGGCACTGAATAAAGCGATTGAGACGATGCGTAAAGGCCGTACGATTGATTCTGCTAATGCCGAAGATCGCTATGAAGCGTTAAAAAAATATGCCCATGATTTAACTGCGGCCGCACGTGATGGGAAATTAGACCCAATAATTGGCCGTGACGAAGAAATTCGCCGCACGGTGCAGGTATTATCTCGCCGTACAAAAAATAATCCTGTGCTGATTGGTGAGCCAGGTGTCGGTAAAACAGCGATTGCTGAAGGTTTGGCACTACGTATTATCAATGGTGATGTGCCAGAAAGCTTAAAAGATAAAACGCTTTTAGCACTTGATCTTGGTGCGTTGATCGCTGGCGCAAAATTTCGTGGTGAATTTGAAGAGCGTTTAAAAGCTGTTTTAGATGAAATTAAAGCCTCTGATGGTGAATTTGTCTTATTTCTTGACGAGTTGCACACGCTTGTAGGGGCTGGTAAAGGCGAAGGCTCAATGGATGCTGGGAATATGCTTAAACCTGCTTTGGCACGTGGTGAATTGCGCATGGTTGGCGCAACAACGCTGGATGAATATCGTAAATATATTGAAAAAGATGCAGCACTTGCACGCCGTTTTCAGCCAGTGATGGTGGATGAGCCTACGGTGGCGGATACGATCTCAATTTTGCGCGGTATTAAAGAAAAATATGAAGTACATCACGGGGTGCGGATCAGTGATAATGCGCTCGTTGCAGCGGCTAATTTGTCGCATCGCTATATTACTAACCGCTTTTTGCCAGATAAGGCGATTGATTTGGTTGATGAGGCTTCGTCACGGTTGCGGATGCAGGTGGATAGTAAGCCAGAAGCACTGGATGAGATAGATCGCCGTCTGATGCAGTTACGCATCGAGCGTGAAGCGTTGCGTAAAGAAGAAGATAAGGCGTCTAAAAACCGTTTGGAGAAACTTGAGACAGAAATTGCTGAATTGGAAGAGCAATCAGATGCGCTGACAGATCAATGGAAAGCAGAAAAAGAAAAACTTGGTTCTGCACAAAAATTGACGGAAGAGCTAGATAAGGCTCGACAAGAATTAGAACGTGCAGAACGTGAAGGCGATTGGACAAAGGCTGGTGAGCTGACTTATGCGAAGATACCGCAACTGGAAAAAGCACTTGCGGCGGCTTCTGAAGCACCAGATAGCACAGTTATCAATGAGACTGTTACTGAAGAAGATATTGCAGAGGTCATTAGTCGTTGGACAGGTATTCCTGTGTCAAAAATGATGGAAGGTGAACGTGAGAAACTTCTTACGCTTGAGCAGTCACTGGAAAAACGTGTTGTGGGACAAGACCAAGCAATCGCCGCTGTAGCGCAGGCGGTTCGCCGTGCTAGGGCAGGGCTTCAAGACCCTAATCGTCCTATAGGTTCATTCATTTTCTTAGGCCCGACTGGTGTGGGTAAGACGGAGCTAACGAAGGCTTTAGCGGAGTTTTTATTTGACGATGATGGGGCGATGATCCGTATAGATATGTCTGAATATATGGAGAAGCATTCTGTCGCTCGTCTTATCGGTGCGCCTCCGGGATATGTTGGTTATGAAGAAGGTGGTGCTCTGACAGAAGCTGTTCGCCGTAAACCATACCAAGTGATATTGTTTGATGAGATTGAAAAAGCGCATCCAGATGTGTTTAACGTGTTGTTGCAAGTGCTTGATGATGGGCGCTTAACCGATGGCCAAGGTCGTTTGGTAGATTTCACAAATACATTGATGATTATGACCTCGAATATTGGGGCAGATATCTTGGCAGAGCAAGCTGCTGGCGCAGATGTTGAACTCGTTAGGGATCAAGTGATGGAGCGTGTAAGAGCGCAATTCAGACCTGAGTTTATTAATCGTATCGATGAAATTTTGTTGTTCCGTCGTTTAGCAAGGGATCATATGACAGCGATTGTTGAGATACAGCTCAAGCGTTTGGAAAAATTATTACAAGACCGCCATGTTAGTTTGTCGCTTAGTGATGCGGCAAAAGAGCTTTTGGGTGATCGAGGTTATGATCCTATGTATGGCGCACGACCGCTTAAGCGTGTGATGCAAAAAGAGTTGCAGAATAAACTTTCCGAGATGATTCTTAAAGGAGATATTCTGGACGGTTCTGTTGTTGCTATAGATGTAAAAAAAGACGAGCTTACATTTGACGTTAAGCAAGCTAGCCAAAAATCAGAGAAGCTCGCTGTTTAGATTCTGTCTTGTCGCCATAAAGCGAACAGGGTAACGTAAACGTATGAAACGTTTTTTATTACTTACATCAATTCTTTTGACTGGATGCGCAACATTAGTTGATGAGCCGACACAAGAAATTTATTTTGATTTAGCGAATGACATTAATGTAACGGCACGTTGTATGTTTGAAACACCGCATCAGCGTGTGCAGTTTGATGCGCCTGGCTACGCTAAGGTGCAACGGTCTCGTTTTGACGCCGTTGTGTATTGTAATACAACCAATGGTGATAGTATTGAAAAGCAAATTGCTACATCAGTAAATGATACGTCAAAATGGAATATCTTAAATGCGGGCGCAGGTTTCGTTGAAGATGTGTTTGAAGAAACGGCATGGTCTTACCCATCAATTATCACGATTGATTTTGAAGCAGTGACTGCGGCGGTTAATGAAACCCCTCCACCTTTGTCCTATGAGCAAACTGTTGAGCAAGATTTATACGGTCTGAATGGCCGTATAGCGCAACAAACAAGACAAGGACTTGGTGGGCATGCTAGCCGCATTAGCACGACGACACCTGTGGGTGGTTCTTTGCCTAAGAGTAAAGGAAGCCCGTCTAATTATGTTGATCCTTTCGCTAAATCTAATTCAAATGCGCAGTAGTAAAACATGACGACCTATTTTCTTTGTGGGATTGGTGGAAGCGGCATGTTTCCACTTGCGCAATTACTACTTACTAAAGGCCATACTGTAAAAGGCTCTGATCGTTCTTACGACCAAGGAAAATTTCCCGAAAAATTTAAGGTTTTGGAAAAAATGGGGGTTGTTCTATGCCCTCAAGATGGCAGTGGTATTAATTCTTCAGTGGATTTCTTAGTTGTATCAAGTGCTGTGGAGCCGTCAATTCCTGATGTGAAAGCTTCTTTGGAGTTGGGCATTTCTATCAAAAAGCGTGCAGAAATTTTGGCTGAATTATTTAATGCGCAAAAAGGCATTTCTGTTGCAGGTACATCGGGTAAAACGACGGTGACGGCTATGATGGGATATGTACTATCACAGTTAGACCAAGAGCCGACGATCGTTAATGGCGGGATGATGAAAAACTTTGCCGATCAAGCGATGGTTATGGGTAAGGGCGCTTATTTTGTGACAGAAACGGATGAAAGTGATGGTTCTATCTCATTTTTTAACCCTCACATCGCTGTGCTTAATAACATAGCCTTAGACCATAAGCCGCTGACTGAATTACGGGAGATATTTAAAAAATATCTTGAAGCAAGTAGTCATGCAGTAATTGTTAACGGTGATAATGCCGAGGCAATGGATGTTTTAAAGCAATCTAGCGTTAAAAGTGCTGTAATTTTTGCGATTAGTAATAAAGACGCAGACTTACAAGCGCAAAACCTTAAGCCAGCGCAGGCAGGCATCTCTTTTGAGGTTTATGATAAGCGTTCAAATAAACGATATGATTGTGTGCTGAATGTACCAGGGGCACATAATGTGTCGAATGCAATGGCGGTATTGGCAACAATTAAAGCTTTATCACTGCCTTTAGATAAGGTGTGTAAAGTATTAGAGGGATTTAAAGGGACAAAACGTAGGCTGGAAATAGTTGGCAAAAATATAGAACGTAATATCACTGTTTATGATGATTTTGGCCATAATCCAGATAAAATAACTGCTTCTCTCAAGGCACTTAATGAGTTTGACGGGCGTTTATTGTTGTTTTTTCAACCACATGGCTTTGGTCCTATGAAAATGATGCGCAAAGAAATCGTTGAGGCTTTTGCGTCGAATATGACGGAAGAAGATATTTTGGTCATGCCTGAAATTTATTATGCAGGTGGTACAGCTGAACGCTCGATTTCATCAAAGGATTTGATTAATGATGTGCAGGCAGCAGGTCGTCAGGCACAGTTTTTCGAAACACGTCAAGAATGTGGGGATTTTTTAACACTTAGCGCACATGACGGAGATCGTATTGTTATTATGGGGGCACGTGATGATAGCTTGAGTGCCTTCGCTCAGAATGTCCTAGATTCCTTGACGGTAGCTAAAGTTATAAGTGCTTAAATTCTTTTTATTGAAGTTATTTCAAGCCCTTGATCTTGGTATGCTTTGATAAAGTCATTGAATGGTTCAATTTGAACTAGCATAGAACGAGCTGTGGCGTTCAGAATATTCGTCTCGTTAATCATAATGCCAACATGCCCCTCTAAGAAGACAAGATCGCCACGTTGAGGGGCATCGTTGATCTCTTTACCTAAGGCTTTTTCTTGATCGCCAGAATCTCTTGGGCATTTGTAGCCAGAACGTAGCAGAGCAAGTTGTATAAGCCCGGAACAATCGAGGCCTGCATAGGTACGTCCACCAAACTGATAGGTCGCTTGAAGGAAGCGTAGCGCTGTATCTACATAGTCTTGCTCTTTGTTTAGATCAGTCAGTGGTTTTATGTGACTTTTGTGCACATATCCTCGCAAAGCAGGGATGAAGGCATAGTCACCATCATTTTTTTCTTCTTCAATTTCAATGCGGCTCATAAATGGTAATGAAACCATTGCCCAATTTTTATGGCCTGCTTTTGGAAAAACAGGTGCCCATAATGCATCGACGAAATGCGTGGGCAACCATGTTTGTGGTGTAAGGCTATCTTGATGTATCCAGCCTTTATAGTCATCAGTTTTGCAGATACCTTTAACAAAAGGCCCTTCCTGTTCGGTGATTTCAAACGCTTCACCAAAGAGGAGTTGTGTTACTTTTTGATTTATTTCTAGAACTGGTTTTGGCTCTTCAAATAAAATGGTGAAGGGCATGGCAATTTGCATGATAGCGCTCATTACTTATAGGTCTTCCGTAGATATTCAAAGATTGTTCGTAAGCCCATATCCGTACCTCCCTTAGGATGGCCAGCACGGTCAAAATAAGACCAAGCGGCAACATCAAAGTGGAGCCAAGGCACATCATGCTCAATAAATTCTTGCAAGAAAAGAGCGGCTGTAATGTGCCCAGCTTTACCTTTACCAATGTGGCAGATATCAGCGACATCGCTGTTTAATTCTTTGCGGTAGCCTTTCCAAAGGGGCAATGGCCAAACAGGATCTTCCACGGCAAAAGAGAGTTTTTTGATTTTCTCTTCCAATTCATGCTTGTTAGCAAAGAATGGTGGTATTTCATAGCCTGTTGCAATGCGGGCGTGGCCTGTGAGTGTCGCAAAATCAATGATGATCTCAGGCTTTTCTGAGCTACCTTCATAAAGACAATCAGATAAAATTAAACGACCTTCTGCATCCGTATTCTCAATCTCAACGGTGATCCCTTTACGTGTTGGATAAACATCATCTGGTCTGAACGCACGGCCAGAAATGGCATTTTCAACAGCAGGCACAAGAACACGAAGGCGGATGGGTAGTTCGCTGAGCATAATGGCATGGGCAAGACCCAGAACATGTGCGGCACCGCCCATATCTTTTTTCATCGTTTTCATTGACTCGCCCGGCTTGACGTTGACACCACCAGTGTCAAAAACAACACCTTTACCAACGAGCGTGACCATCGGATGCTTTTTATCACCCCAGCGAATGTCAACAAGAGCAGGGCGACGTTCACTGGAGTCGCCAACAGTGAAAACCATTGGGTAGTTTTTCTTGAGTAAGTCCTTATCTTGAATGACCGAGCAATCAGCTTTAAATTTTTTAGCTAGATCCTGTGCGGCTTTGACAAGCTCTTGCGGTCCTAATTTATTCGGTGGTTCATTAATAAGGTTACGGCAGGTAAAAACACCCTGTAAAGCATTGATAACGTGATGTGTTTCTTTACCTTCTGGCAATTTTAATACAGGCCAGAATTCATTGGTACGGTTGATTGTTTTGTATTTATCAAAATGGTAGCAACCTAAACCCCATCCTAATACAAGGCGATTTGTATCTTCTTCTGTACCAACCTCTTTCAGCTCAAAAACAACGTTTTGTAAGGCGTCATCACTTAAACGGCTATGAAGATAAGCTGGCAGGGATGCAATATCATAAGAAGAGATAGGATTCGAAACACCGTAATAAACACGTTTTAATTCACCTTTTTCATTACGAATGATAATGGTTTCACCAGCCTTAGCAGTAAAACGGGCGATTGTGATTTGGCTTTTTGTTGTCGCTGAACGACTTTCATACCAACGTTCGAAAGAATCCGTCCTTACAGGATAGATACTAATGGTGTCATCGGGTGTTTTTGTTGTAAAAAATGGAAACATTAGAGGCTATCCTTATAATATTTATTTATTCTGCGCACGTCAAAAATTTGTGTTCGGCTAGGCAAAGCCCGTAAAGCATAGGAGGGCTTATGGTTAAGGGCTTTAACGACGTCCGGCGCAAATTTTAGCTGCGCCCATTCTGGGTTCAAAAGAAAAGGCGCACCTACTGCTTCAAACAAGTTCACCGTAGCATTGGCTATGCTTTCACTTGTTTTCATTGTATTTACGCCCTTTCTTTTGAACAGAATTATATAAATATTATAAGGATAGCCTCTCAATGATAGCTTTTTTCTTAGGCTTGTCGAGATATGAAGCAAGATTTTACTCGACTATTTTTGTTAAATTCGTTAAGCATGCACTGCAACAAGAGAATTTAAAGGAATTTACATGACTGAAATACGTAACGTCGCCATTATCGCCCACGTTGACCACGGTAAAACGACACTGATTGATAATATTTTAAAACAAGCTGGATCATTCCGTGTGAATGAGCAGGTTAATGAACGTGCTATGGATAGTAATGATCTTGAAAAAGAGCGTGGTATTACTATTTTGGCTAAATGTACTGCTATCCAGTGGAAGGGCGTTAAAGTTAATATCATTGATACACCTGGCCACGCTGATTTCGGTGGTGAGGTTGAGCGTGTCTTGTCTATGGCGGATGGCGTTATTTTACTTACAGATGCTGCTGAAGGTCCGATGCCACAAACAAAATTTGTGTTATCTAAGGCTTTGGCGTTAGGTATGCGTCCAATTGTTGTGATTAACAAAATTGACCGTCCTGATGGACGTCCTGATGAGGTGGTGGATGAGGTTTTTGATCTTTTTGCCTCACTAGACGCAACGAATGACCAGCTTGATTTTCCTATTTTATATGCTTCGGGGCGTGATGGATGGTGTACAAAAGAACTTACCGATCCTCGTGAAAATCTTAACCCTCTGTTGGATTTAGTGCTAACGCATGTGCCTGCACCAGATGTTGACCGTAAAGCGCCATTTTCGATGCTTGCGACATTATTGGATAAAGACCCGTATTTAGGTCGTATTTTGGTTGGGCGTGTCTATAGCGGAACGGCGCAAGTTAATTCTACCGTACAAGCATTAAACCTTGAAGGTCAGAAGGTTGAAGGATTTCGTTTAACTAAATTATTAGGTTTTTCTGGTCTTAACAGATTGCCAATTGAAGAAGCTGTTGCGGGTGATATTATCGCTGTGGCAGGGATGAAAGATACGACATCTGTATCAGATACAATTTGTGCACCTGAAGTGACCACACCTATAAAATCGACACCGATTGATCCACCAACAATGGCGGTAACGCTTTCGGTGAATAACTCACCTTTAGCAGGTAGAGACGGTAAGAAGGTAACATCAACACTTATTCGTGACAGATTATACGCCGAAGCAGAGACGAATGTAGCGATCACAGTGAATGAAACAGCGGGTAAAGATGCCTTTGAAGTGGGTGGCCGTGGCGAATTACAATTAGGTGTTTTGATTGAAACAATGCGCCGTGAAGGTTTTGAGCTTTCAGTCTCACGCCCTCGTGTACTATTGCGCACTGAAAATGGTGTAAAAGAAGAGCCATATGAAGATGTTATCATTGATGTTGATGATGAATATTCAGGATCAGTCATGGAGAAAATGACAGGCCCACGTAAGGCTGAAATGATCGATATGCGTCCATCTGGTGCTGGTAAAGTGCGTTTAACCTTTAAAGCACCATCTCGAGGTCTTATTGGTTACCAGTCTGAATTTATGACTGATACACGTGGAACAGGGGTGATGAACCGTCTTTTCTCTCATTATGGTCCATATAAGGGCGACATTACTGGTCGTCGCAACGGGGCTCTTATTTCAACAGATAGCGGTGAAGCAGCTGCTTATGCGATCTTTAACTTACAAGATCGTGGTGCGATGTTTGTCAGTCACCAAACGCCAGTTTATCAAGGTATGATTGTAGGCGAGCATAACCGTTCAAATGATCTTGAAATCAATGTTCTAAAAGGCAAAAAGCTTACAAATATGCGTGCATCGGGTACGGATGAGGCTGTGACACTTATTCCACCACGTAAGATGAGCTTAGAAGATATGATGAGCTGGATTGATGAAGATGAATTGGTCGAGGTAACGCCAAACTCACTGCGTTTGCGTAAAGTTCATTTAGATGCAAATGATCGTAAACGTGCGGAGCGTGCAAAGGCTGTGTAATGTTTCTGTATGTCTTGAGACTACCGTTCGTTATAGATATGTTGAAACTACCAATTTTTCGTAAATTTGGTGTCCATATTATTGGTAAACACAAGAATACAGTAAATTACAAAGACTCTCTATTAACGGGTCGCATTGATTTCAAATCAGGCGAGGATAATGTTGTTACGATTGGCAAGAACACCAAGTTCTCTGGCACACTGACGATTGAAGGCTCAAATAACGTGGTGAGTATGGGAAAAAATTGTATTTTTCGTGGTGAAATACTCATAAAAGGTGATGGTCAGACAGTAGCAATTGGAGATCATACCACGACTGGTGGCGGCACTTATATATTATGCAGTGAAGGCTGCAATGTGCTTATTGGTAACTATTGTATGTTTTCTCGTGATGTTGAGATACGCACTACAGACGCACATGCTCTTATCGATCGAAACACAAGGGAACGAATTAACCCAGCGGCTTCTGTTAATATCGGCGATCACGTTTGGATAGGGGTGCGCTCTGTTATTACAAAAGGTGCCGTCGTTCCAACGGATACAACGATTGGCGCAATGTCTTTCGTCAGTGGCAAGTTCGATGAAGAAAGCACTGTTCTGGCAGGCGTGCCGGCTAAAGTGATCCGCCGAGATATCACATGGAACAGAGGACGTCGTAAAAAATATTCACTTAAACAAATGGATGCGTGGCAGCAATAATATCCAGTAACTGTATCTGGCTATTTATATAAATGCCGTTAAAATAGTATCATGGGTTTGCGTATCGTTTTCTTCTCTATCGGCTCTTTATTGCTTTTTTCAGCATTCTGCATGTTGTTTCCTGCTGCTATTGACTATTCAATGGGCGACAAGCATGGTCACGTTTTTTTTGTGTCAGCTGTGTTGTGCTGTTTTTTTGGTGTTATGCTATGTATGGTTAACCGTACTGTTTTGAAAGAGAACATCACTGTTAAGGGTGCATTTTTACTTACAACATTAGCATGGTTAACATTAAGCGTGATCGGTGCTTTACCACTTTACTTTTCCGATCTCAATCTATCCTTTACCGATAGCTTCTTTGAGGCTATTTCAGGTATCTCAACGACAGGTTCGACAATTTTACCAGATATCACTTTACTGTCTCATGGCCAGCTATTATGGCGTGCGATGATGCAGATGATTGGCGGTATTGGGATTATCGCTTTTGCCATTTTGCTTTTGCCATTTTTAAAAGTAGGGTCAATGCAACTTTTTCATTCAGAAAGCTCTGATAAGTCTTTGAAAGCGTTACCTAAATCAAAAGACTTTATCTTATCACTCGTCTCAATATTCTTTGCACTTATCTTGCTTTGTTTTGCGACCTATATGGCATTAGGGATGACAGCTTTTGAGGCTATTACATATGCCATGACAACTATCTCGACAGGCGGTTATGCGATTTACAATGACTCCTTTGGCCATTTTAATAGCCCTGCATTAGAGATTGCCTGTATGGTGTTTATGCTCAGTGGTGGTATTCCATTTGTTCTTTATATTCGTTTTTTATATAAAAAAGAGTTTAATTTTTTCAAAGATGAGCAAGTCAAAACTTTCTTTTTTGTGACGGGCTGGATTATCATTTTTCTTACTGTTTGGCTGATGTTTAAAGTGCCTGGTTATGGCTTTTTAACGTCGTTGCGTTACGTGGCTTTTAATATCATTTCAGTGGTTACGACAACAGGATTTGCAACTATTGATTATACTTTATGGGGGCCACTCGCTATCAGTGTGTTTATGTTCGTAACCTATTTGGGGGCATGTTCTGGTTCCACCTCTGGCGGGTTAAAGTTTGTTCGGCTTCTTGTTATTTTTAAAACAGTATCAGCGCATTTAAAGACGCTTCGTTTCAGGCATGGTGTTTTTCCAGTTATGTATGAGGGTAAGGCTGTTGATCCATCTATGACGATGAATATTCTTGGTTTTATGTGTCTATATGTAACAGCAAATGCTGCTCTAGCCGTGGCATTGGCTATGACAGGGCTAGATTTTGATACAGCGATTAGTGCTGCGGCAACGGCGATTGCGAATGTGGGCCCTGGTATAGGACAAGTCATAGGCCCAGCAGGTAATTTCTCATCACTCCCAGATACAGCCAAATGGTTATTATCTTTTGGTATGTTGCTTGGTCGTTTAGAGATTGTAACAGTGCTTATTTTATTTAGCCCTGATTTTTGGAAGAAATAACCCCTGTATTCGTTATTTCTTTTTTAACAAAATTAATGTACACTTAATTGCATGTATAAAATATTAATTTTTGCGTTTTTGTTATTCATGACC
>MDSV01025156.1_pt1 | contig 12134 bp, 11 predicted proteins | sample 810851 | NCBI WGS metagenome assembly MDSV01 (sample SAMN05326640, study PRJNA326480) | marine metagenome | isolation source: seawater | place: Atlantic Ocean: North East | collected 2012
ATCGTAGTGGAGCACCGGCAACGGCGGGTGCTCCATTTTTTGTGTTCGACAGTGTGGTGAACCTTTTTTCCGGTGGGGGGTTACCCCGACATGCACGAACTGAGAACGTCTTTGGTCTTGCCCATCTCACTCGACGAAGCGTGGGCATTTTTCAGTGTCCCTGACAACTTGGACGACATCACGCCTCCGGACATGGGGTTTGAAATCTTGACGAAAAACGAGAAACGCACATACGCAGGACAAATCATCCGCTACCGCGTTCGTCCACTGTTCAACATTCCCATGACGTGGGTGACAGAGATCACGCATTGCGAGGACAGGAAGTACTTCGTCGACGAGCAGCGGTTTGGACCCTACGCCTTGTGGCACCATCAGCACCACTTCAAAGAGGTGGAAGGTGGGGTCCAAATGGACGACATCCTCCACTACAAACTCAAAGGCGGAAAACTGGGCGCGCTGTTGACCGGATGGATGGTGCATGGCCGCGTCAAGGCCATCTTCGATCACCGTTCAGAGGTGCTTCTGAACAAGTTTGGAGGAAGGGACTTGGGCTGAGCCCGGGTCACTGACAGAGCACATTGGCGGCCCACGCCGCCATCAGCAATTCGGGCTTGACCTTGGAGTTGAATCCAAGAGAAGAAATGTAGCCTGAACTGGCACTGACCAACTTGTGACTGGCGTACTTGCTGTCGCTGTTGAAGTCGAGGTCGATTTGGTGCACCCTGAGGTTGCACTCTTCCAAGATCAGGTTGGCCAATGCCACCGACCGTTCGGTTTCACCCCAAAGCTTGGTCCACATGTCGAGGATCTTCGGCACGCGCTCGCGGCGGTAAATGACGTGCGCCCCGTTGTTGGGGAACCGAAACACCACAGTGGTGACGTAGACGGTGTGGCGCTTGTGGTTTTGGGAGTCGCAGCCCACGTGAACCTGCACCTCGGATTCGCTGGTCATGGCGGTGATGTAGTCGCACACGTCATGCTTCAACAGACCTCCCATGACCGTGAACTTCCTGTGGCTCTCCTCCATGGCCGCCAAGCTAGCTCGAGGAAGGGGCAAAAAAAAGCAGGGCCGCGGCCCTGCTTCTTCGTCTTATGCACAATCTGTGAATGACTCGCCGTTTCCGCTTCGTCCGCGGCCGGTGACTTCACCGTTTCTCAGCGGTCGAGTGCCACGTCGATCAAGTGACGCACGTGGGCACGGTGCGCCCGTGTCAGGCCGTTGGGCGAGGTCGCGTCGCGTTGCTGGCGGTCGATGCGACGCAGCTGGGCGAGGACGGCGCTCTTGGCGACACGATTCAACCGTGACTTCGCATCAAGTGACTTGACGAGCGCCTCGACATACATAAGCTGCAGCCCTTGGCGGTACGTGTTCACCGAGGTGCGCAAATCCCCCTTGAACATCATGTCGGTCAGGTCGTCCATGTACTCCGCGAGGTTGTAGGTGTTCCCGTACAGCCCGCTGTCGAGGATGCGCATCAGCACGCTGGGGTGAACGAGATGGGCCATGGCGGCCCCTTGTGCGCCGGCCACACGGGCGTGAACTTTGGGGTCCTCGCCGTCTCCGAAAAACCCAAAACCGCGACGCTGCGCCTGCAGGTAGGCCAGCACGTCAGCCTGCGCCTCAAACGCGTCTGGGGCAAAGGCGTACTTGGCCAATGCCTTCATCGCAGCTTTTTGGTCGGCCTCAGACACGGGCGTGTAAGGGGCGGCTCCGTCGAGCTGGGCCGGGGTGGCGCGGTTGTAGCGCACGCCGCCGATTTGGCGCGTCATGATGCGCAACTGCGTGGCGTATTCACCTGTCAACGCGTAATACGCGCGCAACACCTCTTGGTGGCTGTCCACACCGGGCGCAAAGTTCTCCAAGGTGGAGGGGAGCAGGTCGTTCACGAGTTCGCAACGCTCCGAAGCGTAGGCTACAGGGTCGTTGCTCAAGTCGTAGATGTTCACGTCAGGATTGATGCCTCGTCCCGTGCTGCGCATGTCGTCGGCGTCGTTGCCAAACTGCAACAACGGATCCGTCGAGCGCTCCAAAATGGCACTCAACCGCTCCGCTTCGGCATTCTCTTCGTCGCTTCTTATGCTGTAGCCGTATTCGATCACCCACTTGTCATAGGGTCCAGGGCTGTCGTCGTAAAAACGCGTTTGCTCGGCTTTGTTGCGGGCGAAGTTGATGGAAGGGTACTCCATGACGGAGTTGCACATTCCGTTTTCCGCCACCTTGGCGGCATCCTTGAGCTCGTCAGGGCTGAGCATGGTGCTGGCGTGCATGTTGTGGCTCATCCCGAGAGTGTGTCCCACTTCGTGCAACACGAGTCGGTGCAAGGTTTGACGCACAAACTCCGCGTGCTCTTCGTCCGTGAAGTTGTAGGCACGCATCGCGGCAGCGGCCAGAAGGCTGTTGCGGCCCATGACCGTTCCTGCGTGGCAGCGGCTCATCTGCTCAGCCAAGATCTCGCGTGACGAGCACCCTTCCATTTCAGCGTCGAGCGACGCGTACTCTTCGTCCATAATCTCCTCGATCATGCCAGCCTTGGAGAACACTTCGGCGCGCCACAGGCGTCCGACCATCCCGCCGTACTCAAGCATGATGTCCGCACCGAGGATTTCGCCGGTGCGGGGGTTCACAAAACTGGGGCCGTAACCTGAGAACGGGGGCGAAGGGGAAGCCGTCCAGCGCAGCACGTTGTAGCGCACGTCACCGGCATCCCAGTCCGCGTCATCGGGCTGCACCTTGACCACCACCGCGTTCTTGAATCCGAGGGGCTCGAAGGCTTGGTTCCACTTTTCGACGCCCGCCTTGATGATGGAACGGAATTCTTCGGGGGTGGTGTTTTCAATCCACCACGTGATGGGCTCAACCGGTTCTGACATCGCCGCGGCAGGATCCTTTTTTTCGAGGCGCCAACGGTGAATCATGTCTTTCCAAGGCGTGGCACTGACGCCTGTCAAGTCATCCACCTCTGTGGTGAAGAAGCCAATGCGAGCATCGTCTGCCCGGGGCGTGAAACCCTCTTCAGGCATGGGCAGCAAGGCGTGGCGATAGCCCACAGTGACGTATCGGCCGTCCTCAAATTGAGGTCCACCCACAGTCGGGTTGCCGTTGTCGTAGACGTAGTCGACCGACAATTCCGTGTTCATGGGGTAGTTGGCCACGTCGACCACCTTGCTCTTGGTCTTGCTTAGCTTGCCCAGGGCGGACTTGCGTCCAGGACGAGAGGGAGGCTTGACCATTTGCAACTCTTCCTTCAAGAACATGGCGTCTGCTGACACAATTACGCCGGTGCTGTCCTCGGCTTCCACCTTCAAGCTTGCGAGGATGGGTGTGTTGAGGTTGGCATCCGCCGCTTTGCTCAAGGCGTTTTCCGGGTCGACGTGGAAGTTGGTGTTTTCCGCGTGCACCTCCAATTGACCAAAATGACGGTGGAATGTGATCACCTTGCTTCCGCGGTAGCTGCCACGAAAGAAGCCACTCGACACCACGCCGTCCTCCACCTGCGAAAAGTAGATGAACTCGTCGTTCATGGCCTCGGCGGGGATGTGCATGTACATGCTGCCTTTGGCCGTATCCTGGTACAGGTTGAACAGGCCTTCGTCAAGCTTGAAGTCTTTGGTGAAGTCGGCCACGGATTTCAAACCGTCCTTTCTCCCTTTCTTCTTGCCGTCCACCTGCTCGGTGTCGCCTTTCTTTCCCTTCTTTTTCTTTTTCCCTTTTTGGGCGAAACCTTCTGCCGGTGTCAAGCTTAACAGGGACGCGGCAAGGGTCAGTGCCGCCCAACTCGTCATGCGTTTCATGGGCTTGAAGTTACCACGACTTCAGCCCACAATGTGCGTCACTTGAACCCGCGGATCTTTTTGAGGCTCTCGTACGCTTCCTGCACCTCCAAAAACCGCGTTTCAGCCTGTTTTGCATAGGCTTCGCCCATGTCCCGAACCTTGTCTGGGTGGAACTTCAACGCCAGCCTACGGTACGCTTTCTTGATGTCTGCGTCCGTTGCATCCCTTCCAATTTCCAGCACGGTGTAGGGGTCGGGCTTGTCGCTGTGGAACGGCGCCTCGATGGACGCACGGTCCTTGTCGCTAATGCCGAGTGCGGCCGCCATCCGACGAATCAAATCGACCTCGCGTGGGTCCACGTTGCCGTCGGCTTGCGCGATGCCGTAGAGGTATTGCAGAAGCAACAAGCGCTTGGCGTGCGGCATGTTTGCGCGAATCTGCATGCACACGCCGCGCACGTCCACCGGGCTTTTCAGCGCCTCGCGCAGGGCGAGGGTCAGCTGCTCGGCCTGGGCTTGCCCAAAGTTGGTCCGGAAGAACTGCTTGACGTAGTCGAGCTCCGACTTCAGCACGCGCTCGTCGGCCTGCATGACGGCCGCGCTCAAGACGACCATGCTCAGGGCGAAGTCGCCTGCCCGGGTTGACCGCCCCTGATTGCGCCTGCCGCGGCCTTTTGGGCCACCGAGGGTGCCCGCACTTTCCATGGAGAGGCTGTCGTCCGAGAACATCTTGCCGAGCCAGTAGCCCAAGACGCCGCCGATTGGACCCCCCAAAGCCCAACCGACGGCGCCACCAATCCACTTGGTGTACGACATCAGGCCTGTTCCAGTTGGGCGAACCCGTCTTGGATGAAGGCGGTCAATTCCTCGCCTTCAAGCAGTCCCTGTGAGAGTCGGGCGAGGTTGGCCGCTTGTTTGGCCAGGGCCGCACGCTTGGCGTCGTCCTTTTCGTTGAGCAGCGTGGTGGCCAGAGGGTGGTTGGCGTTGACGGTAACGTCGTAGCTGTCGGGCATGTCGCCAAACATTTGGAATCCACCGCCGCCGACGGCCTGTTGCTCCTTCATGCGGCGCATGAACTCCGATTGGGTGATGACCAGCGGCGCAGCGGTGGCCGACATGGGCGCGAACTGCACCTTGTACGACTCTCCAGGGAACGCGGTTTCGAGGACGGGCTTGAGGGTTTCCTCCTGCTTTTCGTCAAGGGCGGAGCTGAGCTCTTCGTCATTTTCAATGAGCTTGTCGGCGATGTCAGCGTCCACGCGCTTGAATTGAAGGTCGGTGTGGGTTTGCTCGAGCTTGCCCACGACGTGGGCGGCGAGCGGACCGTCCATGACGAGCACCGTGTAGCCGCGGTCCGTGGCTTCCTTCACATAGCTGTGTTGGAGGCTCGCGTCGGGCGTGTAGGGGAGGACGACCTTGCCGTGCTTGTCTTTTTGGGTTTCACCAACAACCGCCATCAACTCCTCATGCGTGTGACACTTGCCGGCCGTGTCTTTGTAAAGGAAGAACTTCTGGGCGCGCTCGGCAAACTTCTCGTCGGTGAGCATGCCGTACTCCACGAAGACGCGAAGGTCGTCCCACTGGGCTTCAAAAGCCTCGCGGTCCTTCTTGAACATCTGCGCGAGCTTGTCGCTGACCTTTTTGCTGATGTGGCCGGAGATCTTCTTGACGTTGGCGTCCTCTTGGAGGTAGGAGCGGCTGACGTTCAAGGGAATGTCTGGCGAGTCGATCACGCCGTGCAGCAGCGTCAAGAAATCGGGGACGATGTTTTCCACGTTGTCCGTGATGAAGACCTGGTTGGAGTAGAGGTGGATGCGGTTCTTCTGCAGGTCCATCTGCTTCTTCAACTTGGGGAAGTAGAGGATGCCCGTCAGGTTGAAGGGGAAGTCCACGTTGAGGTGGATGTGGAACAGCGGGTCCTCAAAGTTCATGGGGTAGAGGTCCCGGTAGAATTCCTTGTAGTCTTCGTCGGCGAGGTCCGCGGGCTTCTTGGTCCACGCGGGCTCCGTCTTGTTCACCACAAACGGCACCTCGACGCTGACCTTCTTCACGTTCCCTTCGTCGTCTTTCGCGCCTTCGGCATCGTCGACGTACTCGGACTTCGTGCCTTGCACGATTTCCACTGGCATGAACTTGCAGTAGGTGTTCAGGATCGCACGGATGCGCTCTTGCGCGAGGTATTCCTTGGCGTCATCGGAGATGTGCAGGACGATGTCTGTTCCGGCCTTCTCCTTGTCAATGTCCTCAAGAGAGAAGTTGGGGGAGCCGTCGCAGCTCCACTTCACAGCCTGGCTGCCTTCGCGCTGGCTGAGCGTGACGATGTCCACGCGGTCGGCCACCATGAAGGCCGAGTAAAACCCGAGCCCAAAGTGACCAATGATCGCCTGCTTCGCGTCGGCGTCCTTGTACTTCTCGAGGAAGTCGGTGGCGCCGGAAAAGGCGATTTGGTTGATGTACTTGTCGATCTCCTCCGCAGTCATGCCGATGCCGTTGTCGCGGATGGTCATGGTGCCTGCAGTTTCGTCGAGGAAGACCTCGACTTGAGGCGTGTCCGTGATTTCTCCAACCTCGCCGAGTTGGGCGAGCATCTTTCGCTTTTGGGTGGCGTCCACCGCGTTGGAAATGAGCTCACGCAAGAAGATTTCCTGGTCGCTGTACAGGAACTGCTTGATGATGGGGAAGATGTTGTCTGTGGTGACGTTGATGGTGCCTTGTTGTGCCATGGCGGGTCGTGGTCTTGGATTGGAATCAGTTCAAACAAAAGGGACGTCGCACCGAAATGCAACGTCCTCCTTTAGTCAATTCCTGTGCCATCTCTGAAAGTTGGGGCAAAGGCTGTCAGAATCGTCAGGCAGAGCCTCTGCCCATGTGACATCGTGTCAGGGTCAGTGCTGGATGACGACCCGAATGGCGGTGCCGTCTTTCATGCGAAGCATATGCGCACCGGCTTCGAGGTCACAGACGTCCAGGGTGGTTCTTCCGGGTTGGAGGCGTGCGGTACCTGCAATTCGACCTTGGGCGTCGACCCACACAGCATCGGCAGGGTGCCGACCGTCCCATTGCACGTGCAACACGTCGTGGGCTGGGTTGGGGTAAGCCGAGAATGAAAGGGCCGTCTCAGGCATCTCGATGCCCGTGGGCTGAATGGGGTTGAAAACGTAACCCGTGCCTTCGCTTGGCCAGGTGTTTCCCCATCCAGCAGCGCCACTGTAAAGCCAAGTGTAGATGTCGTCCGTGGATTGGAACTGAGGAGCGTCGGCCGGACCTTCCGCCACGAGGAGGGTGCCTCCGTAGGAATATGGATCAAAGTTGCCGATCAGTCCTGCTGTGTTGATGAATTCCGCTGCAATCAATGCGAAATCGGTGATGGTGTTGGGGCCGTAGTGGTAGGTGATGGTTCCTGTCTCATGCAACCACACTTGGTAGGTGGCACGCTGGGTTGCTGTGATCGCAGAATCACCTCCGTACACCTCGTCGTAGAACCCGACATTGTGGTATTCGACTTTGAAAATGCGGTTGGGCACTGCGCCCTCCAACGTATGACGAATTTCACTGACGTCCTGGCCGGCAGAGTCTGCGGGTGCCACATCGCAGATGTCAGAAAAGACAGGCGCAATCACGTGGTTCGCATTTCCCGCGCCAAGAATCATCTCACCAAGGTTGGCTGTGCCAAGCAGAGAACATGTATCCCCCCAAACGACCATATTAAAGGGAATGGGAAGAATTTCCTCTGGATCGTCCCATCCAAGTTCAAGGTTTAGTGACGAATACTCCTGGAGAGGAGCATACGGTTGAAAAATGATTTCAGTCGTGTAGGGGACGTCTTGTCCCCAAGCCAAGCCCGCCGACAAGGCGCAGGCCATTCCGAAAAAGAGGTGTTTCATGCCTTAAATGTACGCGCCTTGAGCAACTTAGAAGTTGGGCGACAAGCCGTGTTTGTTGTGGTAGCCCTGAATGTGCTCAATCACCTCTTCAGGCGAGTCAGCCAACCGGAAGAGGTCGTTGTCGTTCTCTCCGATGGTTTTGTATTTGTCGAGCATGGTTTCCTTGAACCAATCGAGCAATCCACTCCAAAACGCACTGTCGTACAACACGATGGGCTGTTTTGTGATTTTGTTGGTCTGCATCAAGGTCAGCGCCTCAAACAACTCGTCCATGGTGCCAAAGCCGCCAGGCATGACCACAAAGGCTTGGCTGTACTTGACAAACATGACTTTCCTCACGAAGAAGTAGTCAAAATTCAAGCAGGTGTCAGGGTTGATGTACTCGTTGTGGCTTTGCTCAAAAGGGAGTTCAATGTTGAGTCCCACAGACACGCCATCGCGATCCTGGGCGCCACGGTTTCCAGCCTCCATCACGCCCGGTCCGCCCCCTGTGATGACACCGTACCCTGCATCGACCAGGGCAGAGGCCACGGCGCGCGAGGCCTTGTAGGTTTCCGTCTCGGGCCCCGTTCGCGCTGATCCGTATATGCTTACGCAAGGCCCGATGGCTTGAAGCGTTTCATAGCCTTCCACGAACTCGCTCATGATTTTGAAAATCGACCAGCTGTCGTTGCTTTTGATTTCAGACCAAGAGAGGTTGGGGTGCTTTTTGATGTTGTACTTCATACGCTCAATATAGGTCATGTGCCTTGGTACCTTTGTCCCATGCCGTTGCTCTGGAACCCCAAACAAGCACCCGTTTTGAATGCCCTCGATGCGGTGACCCGGGGGTGGTTTCCAAGAAAGGCGCAAGGGCATTGGATTTTTGGACTGCCCAAATCGGGAACCACCGTGTTTGCCGCAGCCTTGTCCGAAGTGACCTCGTCTTCGGCATTGTTGGACACACCTTTGCTGTGGGGCACGGCCATTAAGCCCCTGAACGAATCCGAGATGAAGGCCATGGTTGCCGCGCATCCAATCACGTTCGCCCCCACCTTGTGGAAGGAGCCCAACGCCACGTTTTATCCGGAAGCAGCCATGGCCGCGAGCCAAGCCAACCGCCACATTTTGCTGGTCCGAGGTCCGCTTCAAAACATCCGTTCCCACATGGACCGCCTTGGATTGAAAGGGGACGCCACGTCGGTCGATCTGGCTGCCCTCCATCCGAATCACCGTCCGGCGTTTTTGGCCCTTGCAGACGACCCGCCTGCTTTGACGCTCGCACGGAGGTGGCGAGACACCCACAACAAGGCGTGCTGGAACACGCCGGAAGTGCAAGTCCACACTTACGAATCCTTCATGGCCAACCCTGAAGCGGTCCTGCAAGCCACGGCCCAGCACTTGGGACTGCCGGTGTTGCATCAACCCGTGCGGGCCCTTGCCAAGCAGCAACAACCTCCTGGGGCCAACCGCAATGTGCGTCCCGAGGCATTCTTCGGGGACGCGATGTGTCAGGAAATCGAAAGGCTCACGGCAGACGCCTTCCAACACATCACGTCAACCGGCGCGTGAGTCGGCCGGATATGAGATCTTCAAGCATCGCGTCCACGGTGCGAATCCGCTGTTTCTGTCCAAACACGCGCGCGGCCAAGACGCGGTTGTGGGCCCTTTCTTGCGCATTCAAAGGGGAGTAGAAATCGTTGTTCCATCCGTGGGCCGGAAGGCAATCAAAGACAAAACCATGCGCCTGAAAGAACGGGGTGATGTGGGCGTCGGGTCGAACCACAATTTTCATCCCGTGCCACAAAGCCATCACCAACACGCCCGTGCCTTGGGTTCGGACGTTGTTCATGACCAAGACATTGTGGGTGCACAGCCAGTCTCCGTAGGCCTGCCTCGGGAGGTGTTCAAATTGGCTTTCCCAATGCGACAACAATCGGGACCCGAGGAAATCGATGGCCTTGGCGTAGCGTGTGCTGCCATAACTCAAACCGGCACTGAAACGCACGTGGTCTGGAGGGGTGGCGCTTCGCAGGCGAAGGATCAAGTCGAGGTGGTTGCTGGTGTTGGAGGCATTGGTGCCCAGCAGAACACGTCCTGGAACGTCTGTGCACCATTGCACGTCCGATTCAGGTGGGGTCGGATTGTAGAAAGACCGATAGGTGTGGGGCTTGGGTTCTGAAAACACCCCAAAGAAGGGCGCATTTTCTTCCATCAAGGTGGATACAGCATCCACGCGCTGGCACGCCTGGACGAATCGCTTTTCAGCCCCGCCAAAGGCGCTGCCCATGCGCTGAACGGTGATGCTCATTTTGCCCAGCACCGCATTGAGTGTGGCCGTCCAAGGCAAAAAGAGCGACCGGTTGAGCGATCCCAAGACGCGATAATAATCGTCCCCCCACGACGCCCACACCACAGGCACATTGTCGGGGATGCGCTGAACCCAGTCGAGGTTGGCACCCTTCAGGCGGTGAATGACGACGGCATCTGCCTGGGCGAGGGTGTTGGGAACCTCATCCGTGCGCAAGGCGTTGTTCCATTCAAAGGCCTTGCCCTGAAGGGTGGAGTGGGGTTCAATCCACCACCAGTGAGAAGCGCGTCCGTCTTGTTGCAACAAGGAATGCAAGGCACGCACCGAAGCGTGGTCAAAGGCCAAATGGACGATGCGCAGGTCAGCCCCAGACATGAAGCACGTTGTCGATGACCCGGTCCACGTCGTCGTCGGTCAAGCCCAAATGAAGGGGAAGTCTGAACAGCCCGTCTGTGAATCGGTCGGCGTGAGGCGCGTCGGCCGCCCATCCCATGCGCTGCGCGTAAGCGCTCTTGTGCAGGGATTGGTAATGGAAGTGGCATGCGATTCCGGCAGCTTTGAGGACGGGCAGCATGGCGTCGCGCTTCTCCATGGAGGGGGCGCACACGTAAAAGAGGTGGCCATTCGTGGATTCGCGCCAGTCCGGGGGCAGCGCGTCTGCAGGAAGGGCGGTGGACAAGCGCTCATGGTACCTCGTCCAAATGGCTTTCCTCCGCTTGGTCACAGCCTCGAATTGCTCGAGCTGTCCGAGCAGGTGCGCCATGGTCATTTCATTCGGCAAAAAGCTGCTGCCGGCGTCGACCCAACCGTATTTGTCCACTTCGCCGCGGAAGAAGGCCTGCCTGTTGGTGCCTTTCTCCCAAATCACACAGGCCCGTGACCACAGGTCTTCTCGGTTGACCGCCAAACACCCGCCTTCTCCGGAGGAAATGTTCTTGGTTTCGTGGAAGGAGAAGGTGGCCAAATCCCCAAAGCTCCCGAGGTGCTTGGGGGTTCCCTCCACGTCAATCCACGCGCCCATGGATTGGGCAGCGTCTTCGATGAGCATGATGCCTTGTTCCGCGCACCATGCGGCAATGGCAGGCAAATCGTGCGACACGCCAGCGTAGTGAACCACCACCACCACTTTCACGTCAGGGGTGCACACGGCCTTGATTTCGTCCAGTCCCATGTGCGGACGGTCGGCGGCGGAATCGCCAAAAAGGGGCGTCGCCCCACGCAGCACAAACGCGTTGGCCGAAGAAACAAAGGTGTAGCTCGGAACGATGAAGGCATCCCCGGGGCCGATGTCCGACAGGATGGCGGCCATGTCCAGGGCGGAAGAGCAGGACGTGGTGGGCAACACCTTGAGGTCCAACTTGGCTTCAAACCAAGCTTGGACCGCTTTGGTCATGGGACCGTCGCCACTTGTGTTGGGACTTTGCAGGACCTGCGCAATCAGCTCGGCTTCTCGTCCGACACAACGGGGCTGGTTGAAGCTGATGTTCGTGTGCATTCCTTTGTTTCTGTAAATTTACATCCTTCTACGCATTGAATTTTTGACGCTTTGAATTCGAATTCCATCATCCATCCTGAGGCCCAAATCGGCGAGGACGTCACCATTGGAAATTTTTGTCACATCCACGAAGGGGTGGTCATTGGTGACCGGTGCGTCATCAGGGACTACGTCGAGCTTCGACCAGGCACCGTGGTGGGGCACGATTGCGTCATCGACTCCCGTGTGAGCAGCTCCGGAGAGGCTGTCATTGGCAACCACGTGACCCTGCGTTACGACACCATTGTGGCCCGCGGTTGTCGCATTGGCGACCACACATACTTGAGCCCTCGCGTGATGACCAACAACCTCGACTCGGGCGGGGTGTCGATTGGCGGCGCGCACATCGGGTCGCACTGCTTCATCGGCACCAATGCGGTCATTCACCACGGCATTGTGGTTGGAGACAACGTGACGGTAGGAGCTTTGAGCTTCGTCAACAAGGACTGTGAATCGGGGAGGGTCTATGCAGGCATTCCTGCCAAAATCCTGAAATGAAGTTGACGCGATCTGAGGCATGGGAAGCTTCCTTTTTTGGGTTTCCGGTGGAGGAAATTCGAATTGGAAATTCCCTGTTTGCGGACGTTACCGACGAAGTGTCGGCGTTGATTGAAGGAGCGGCACCTGAAACCCTGCTCAAAGTGTCCGTGGAC
>MDSV01177470.1_pt1 | contig 12134 bp, 13 predicted proteins | sample 810851 | NCBI WGS metagenome assembly MDSV01 (sample SAMN05326640, study PRJNA326480) | marine metagenome | isolation source: seawater | place: Atlantic Ocean: North East | collected 2012
AAGAAAAAAAATTGAAAAATTAATTAAAAAAATTGGTATTTTTAGAGTTAAAGCAAAAAGTATTTACTTGATGTCAAAACAAGTTTTGGAAAAACACAATGGCAAAGTACCTAGAAGTTTTGAAGAGCTGGAGCAATTACCAGGGGTAGGCCATAAAACAGCTAGTGTGGTCATGTCACAAGGATTTGGATATCCTGCATTTGCAGTTGATACACATATTCATAGACTTGCACAAAGATGGGGATTAACAAATGGAAAAAATGTAATTCAAACTGAAAATGATTTGAAGCGAATATTTCCTAAAAGGATTTGGTCTAAACTACATTTACAGATAATTTTTTATGGCAGGGAATATTGTAAAGCAAGAGATTGTTATGGTTTAACCTGTAAAATATGTACTACTTGCTACCCAAAAAGAAAAAAACCTGTTATTACCAAAAAAGCTTAGTATGAAAATTTTAGGAATAGGAAATGCAATAGTTGATGTCATTTGTAAGGTGAATGACAATTTTATTGAACAAAATAATCTTACAAAAAGTACAATGAAATTATTTTTTGATGAAAATAAATTCAAAAATTTATTAATAAATCTTAAAATTGAGAAAACTGTTTCTGGAGGATCTGTTGCAAACTCAATAGTTGGCATATCTCAGCTTGGTAATAAAGCTGGCTTTATAGGTAAAGTTTCTGATGATAAATTTGGTAGCAAATATGAAGAAGGTTTAAAAAACGAAAATGTTGATTATTTTTACTCGAAAAAAAAGGAAGAGTTGCCGACAGGGACATGTTTAATATTGGTAACACCAGACTCAGAAAGAACAATGTGTACTTTTCTAGGAACTGCTGGAAAAATAAACGATAAGGATATTGATATTAATGCAGTTCAACAATCTGAAATCACTTTTTTAGAAGGTTATCTATGGGACGAGGGAGATCCAAAAAAAGCTTTTGATAAAGCTATTAAATACTCAAATAAAGTTGCTATGTCACTATCTGACCTTTTTTGTGTTGAAAGACATAAAAAATATTTTTTAGATTTAGTTAAAAATAAATTGGATTTAGTTTTTGCTAATGAACAAGAAATATTATCACTTTTTGAAACAAAATCATTTGACAATATAGTTTCCTTTTTAAAAAATTTAAATAAAAATATAGTTGTTACTAGAGGTGCAAAGGGTGCTATAGCTATAAATCAAGAGGAGGTTTTTGAATGTCCGGCTCAAAAAGATCTCAAAATAACAGATCTTACTGGTGCTGGTGATTTATTCGCAGCGGGCTATTTACATGGTATTGTAAACAACTTAAATATAATGGAAAGCTTAAATCAAGGAACAATTATGTCATCAAAAGTTATTCAACAAATTGGAGCTAGATTGTAATGCAGAATAAAAATGTTTTAAAACTTTTTCCTCAACCTCTGATTCACTATAAATTTGAAGATTATAAAGAACAAAACATAGAATTAGAAAAATATGTGAAAAATCTTTATGAAAAAAATTCTGATGGATTGCAAAGGTCAAATATAGATGGATGGCATTCTCCAGATTTTTCCCTAAAAGAAAAAGATACAGCAGCTCACAAGTTTTTTACTTCACTTAGAAAGTATTTAGTCGATGTTTTTAAAATTTTAGGATGGCGATATGATCCTGATAAAATTATAATGACAAACATGTGGGCAATTATTAATAAAAAAAATAATTTCAATCTTCCACATATTCATCCAAACTGCTATTTAAGTGCTGCCTATTATGTAAAAACCCACCCTGGTTGTGGAAAAATTAAATTTACAAATCCAAATCTTGCTTCTAGACAAAGATCTCCATTAATTGAAAATAAAACTGATTTTAATCAAAATGGAATAGAAATTGACCCTAAAGAAGGTGATTTATTGTTTTTTCCCGCATATTTAACCCACGAAGTATTGAGAAATAATTCAGATGAGGAAAGAATAGTTATAAGTTTCAATATAGATATAGCCAAATAAGTTTTAATAAATTTATTAGTCATCATTTCTTTCTTTTAAAACTTCCCTTGCCCTTTTTTGGCTTCACTATTTTTGGTTTGTATTTTTTAGTAAATAAATCTTTAGCAATTGGGTTTTTTTTATTTGATTTGGTAACCATTTTTTTCACTAATTATAAATTCATTATCATTAAATGTGTTTAATATTTTTTTTCTTAATCGATAAATATGAGTCTCTACGGTATGAGTTTCAATATCAGATTGATAACTCCATACCTTTTCTTGTAATTCATCAATACTAACTGGTTTATTTGATTTAGATAAATAAGTAATTGTATTAATTTCTTTTTCGGTCAACTTAAGCTTGCTATTGTTTATTAACATTTCTCTAGAATTTAGATCAATAGTATAATTTTTTACTTTAACCTCAGCCTGACTATTAAATTGTATTTTTAAAAATTCTATATTTATTTTTTCGACTAATTTAAAAATATTAATTGGTATATTATCTAAAACAAATTGATTACCAATATCAAAGTATTTTTTATTTGATATAATTAAATGATTATCCAAGTTTTTCACTTTTTCATTTAGAGAATTTTCACTGTCTACAAAGGTAATCTTGAAATTTAAATCTAAACCAAGTTCTTCAAGAATATGATATAATTCATTAAACTTGTATATTATTAAATTCTGAGTACTCACAAAAAAGAGAATATGATAATTTTTATTAAAAATAAACACACTCTTCAAATAGATGAATTTAAATTTAAGTGTTGTATTGGTAAAAAAGGTTCAACTTGGAAAAAAAAAGAAGGTGATAAAAAAACACCAAAAGGCACTTTTAAAATGGAAAATCTTTATTTTAGAAGAGATCGTAAAGAGAAACCAATAACTTTGTTAAAATGTGTCGAAATTAAAAAAAATATGGGATGGTGTGATGATGTTCATTTTCCAAAAAAATATAACAAATTGATTAAAATTAAAAAAAATATCAAACATGAAAAATTAAAAAGAAAAGATTATAAATATGACCTGTTAATTCCAATTAAATATAACTTTAAAAAGCCTACGACTGGTCTAGGTAGTTGTATTTTTATTCACTTAACCAAAGATTACAAACCCACAGCTGGATGTATTGCTTTAAAAGAAAAAGATTTTTTGATTATGCTCAAATTAATAAAAAAAAATTCAAAAATAAAAATTTTTTAAAATCTCTGACCAAAGATACCAGATCCAACTCTGACATATGATGATAAATGTTTAGCTGCTATCAGATAATCTGAGGACATGCCCATACTTAATTCTGCAAGACCTAAATCTTTATTAAGTTTTTTCATTTCTTCAAAATAACTCTCTGGATCTATATTTATCGGAGGAATACACATTAAGCCAATGACATTTAAACCAATTTTTTTACTAAAAGAAACTAATTGGTCCACTTCACTTTTATTAATACCTGATTTTTGGTTTTCATCACCAATATTGACCTGCAAAAAAATTTTAATTTGTTTATTAATTTTATTTTGTTCATCTGCAATTTTTTTTGCAAGTTTTTCACTATCCACTGAATGAATATAATCAAAAATTTGTACTGCAAATCTCACTTTATTAGTTTGTAATTTTCCAATTAAATGTAATCTTATTTTTGAATTTTTTTTTTTTATCTCTGTCCATTTTTCTAATGCTTCTTGAACTTTATTTTCTCCATAATCGTTATGACCATGCTCAATAAGAGGTAATATCTTATCAATTTTGAAAGTCTTAGATACTGCAACAATTTTAGGATTATTATTAATATTTAATTTATTAAGATGAATTTTAATATTATTCTTTATATCTAATAAATTTTTTACTGTGTTATGCATATAAATATGATGAATAAATATTACTTTATTAATACTTTTGATACAAACATTATCGATAAACAAGATAAACAAACAACTATTATTTATAGAAATTATAATTCAAAATTTATAGATGAAGAACTCATCTTAAAAATAAAAAAATATTGCAAAATGAAAAAAATTAAATTTTATTTATCCAACAATATTAAACTTGCAATTAAACTAGATTTAGATGGTGCTTACATACCTGCTTTTAATAAATGCTTTAAACATTTGTCTTATTCTTATAAAAAAAATTTTAAAATTATAGGATCTGCTCATAATTTAAAAGAAATAAGAACAAAAGAAACACAGAGAGTACAAGGGGTTTTTATTTCATCATTGTTTAAGAAAAATAAAAATTTTCTAGGAATAAACAAATTTAAAAACCTCGCTAAACTTACAAAAAAGAACGTTATAGCTTTAGGTGGAATTTCTAGAGCAAATGTAAGGAAAATTAATTTTCTTAAACAATCAGATTTTGCAGGAATTTCTTATTTTGAATAAAAAAAAGGCCCCTAAAAAGGGGCCCTTTTATAAATTAGCTTCTAATTAGATTAGAATGCAAATGATAAAGCGATCTCGTAAGAATCTTCATCGTTTGCAGCTACACCTCTAACGTTTTCAGTTTCGTTAAACGCAGCACTGATAGTAGTTCCACCCATTGTGTATGAAGCAGAAAAACCACTAGACTCTTGGTCTGGTGTTAAATTACCATCATTGTATGTATGCTGACCGTAAGAAACTGATAGGTCATCACTTACTGCATAAGAAACACCCCATGAGTCTGACTCATCAGTTGTTGCAGTACTTGGACCATCATCTTCATTTTGTTGGTAACCAACTGTAAATGATCCATATGTATATTTAGCATACATTACAGAAACATCTACACCTAGTACAGTAGCTGACTCATCGTACTCACCAGTAGCATATCCGATTTCTAAACCTTCTACTGCTTCTGGAGCGATTTTAATACCCATATCTGAATATGTATTTACACTTCCAGTTTGTGCAGCATTTTGATATGCAGCATGGAATGAAACACCTGAAACTGAAGGTGAGTCATATCTCCATAAACCATTACCACCGAAACCAGCGATAGTTAAGTTTCCTGAAGTAGTTCCATCAGCACTGTTTTTTGTCAATGCGAAAACTTCTTCGTAAGCTGTTGGCATAACATCATCCCAACCACCTACTACAGAGCTTCCACCGTGAGCTGAGTAAGTTATAGTTCCCATACCTTCAGAGCTAATTGCGATACTTTGAGAATCAAAGTCACCACCAGTTCCTCCACCATAGTCACCATCTAGTTCTAAAGATGTTGTTACTGTTAAACCACCATCAGTTTCACCTGAATATGAGAAAGTGATACTATCGTTTTGGTAGTAGTATGTTGCGTCTCCATCATGCGTAGATCCGATTGCAAGTGATGCACCACCACTTACAGTTACATCAGCATGAGCAGACATTGCAACTAGTGAACCAGCTAATGCTGATAAACCAATTTTTTTAATGTTGTTCATATTAATTACTCCTTTATTAATTGTTTGATTATTAATAATAAACAGGGTCTATTTACCATTTTGGTTATATAATTTTGTTAAATTTTAATCATTTATACAGAAAATATTATAAAATGTTGCATTTTTACAACACTATAATCCCCTAAAAATGTGGTTTTTTTTAAATAAATGATTTTAAATGTGTATTATTAGAATTTATGCATTAAAGACCAGTTATGAATAGTCAAATAAGTAAAATATTAAGTTTTTTAGTAATTTTTTTAATGTTTACTTCTTGTGGAAAAGGTTTTCTCAAAGGTGGTGATGCAAGAAAAAATCCTCCAGATCCAAGAGAAAGAGTAAAAAAAAATTTAGAAGAAGGAAAAGGTTTCAGACTTGATAATGCATTGAACAAGGGACTTAAAGGTGGAGGAAACTTTGAGTTTGCAAGTTCAAATGAATTGTGGAGAGCTTCGTTAGATGTAATAGATTTCATGCCTTTACTATCTGCTAACTATAGTGGCGGCGTTATTATTACTGATTGGTATTCTGAAAATCAAAATGAATCAATTAAAATTACTTTAAGATTTTTAAGTAACGAAATCAGATCAGATGCAATTAGCGTAAAAGTTTTTTATAAAAAATGTAATACTCTTATGAATTGTGCTGTTAGTGAGAAAGAGGGAAGTATACAAAAAGAGATTAAAAAAGAAATTTTAAAAAAAGCTGCAATTTACAAAAAAAGAAGCAAAGATAAAAATTATAAACCTTATTCAAATGATCTAGATTAGATTAGCAGGTAAATTTGTGGATAGATATAACTTTAGATCTATAGAAGAGAAATGGCAAAAATATTGGGACGAAAATAAAAGTTTTAAGTCTAAAATAGATAAATCCAAAAAAAAATTTTATTGTTTAGAAATGTTCCCTTACCCTTCGGGAAAGATCCACATGGGTCATGTTAGAAATTATACTATTGGAGATGTTTTGGCACGTTATAAGAGTTTACAAGGTTACAATGTATTGCATCCTATGGGGTGGGATTCTTTTGGTATGCCTGCAGAAAATGCAGCCAGACAAAATAATTTAAGTCCCAAAGATTGGACTGAAAAAAATATATCCAATATGAAAAACCAACTTAAAAAACTTGGTCTTTCTATTGATTGGGACAGAGAGATTTCAACCTGTTCAAAAGAATATTATCACCATCAACAAGAATTTTTTTTAGAATTATACGACAAAGGACTTGTTTATCGAAAAGAACAGTATGTAAATTGGGATCCTGTAGATCAAACTGTTTTAGCAAATGAGCAAGTAATAGATGGCAAAGGATGGAGATCTGGTGCTCAAGTCGAAAGAAAGAAATTAAATCAATGGTTTTTTAATATAACAAAGTTCTCAAATGAATTGTTGGAAAGTTTAAAAACTCTAGATGAGTGGCCAAACAAAGTTAAAACAATGCAAAAAAATTGGATTGGAAAATCTTTTGGTTGTGAATTGTCTTTTAAAATTGAATCGTCAAAACCAATTAATGAAATAAAATGTTTTACTACAAGACCAGATACCTTGTTTGGATCATCTTTTTTAGCTATTTCAATAGATCACCCTATATCAAAATTTTATGAAAACGATAATGAGTTTATAAAATTTAAACAAAAATGTTCTGAAACTGGTACAACTGAGGAGTCGATAGCGAATGCAGAAAAAATTGGTTTTAAAACTGATCTTATTGGAATTAATCCTATTGATAACAATATTAAAGTTCCAGTTTATTTTGCTAATTTTGTTTTAATGGATTATGGTTTAGGAGCAGTTTTTGGTTGTCCAGCTCATGATCAAAGAGATTTAGATTTTGCAAAAAAATATAACTTGGAAATCACTCCAGTCGTAACTCCTGAAAAAGAAGATTTAAATTTTAAAGTTAATGAGCAAGCTTATACAGGTCCAGGATATATATTTAATTCATCTTTTTTAAATGGTCTTAAATCTCCAGATGACTCAATAATTAAGACAATTGAATATCTTGAAAAAAATAATCTTGGAGAAAAAAAGATTAACTTTAGACTAAAAGATTGGGGAATATCAAGACAAAGATATTGGGGATGTCCAATACCTATTGCATATGATAAAAACGGAAACCCAAAGAAAGTTCCAAAAGAAATGCTTCCTGTTGAGCTACCTGAAATTAATAAACTAGAACCAATAGGAAATTCTCTTGATAAAGAGGCCAGTTGGAAAAATATAAATATAAATGGGGAAAATTTAACTAGGGAAACAGATACATTGGATACTTTTGTTGATTCGTCATGGTATTTTTTACGATTTTGTTCTCCTGAAAAAAAAGATTATGGATTTGATAAAGAAGCAGTTAATTATTGGATGCCTGTTGACCAATACATTGGTGGTGTTGAACATGCTATACTGCATCTTTTATATTCAAGATTCTTTATGCATGCAATTTCTTACAAAAATAAAAATTTCGATTTAAAAGAACCTTTTAAAGGACTTTTTACTCAAGGTATGGTTTGTCACGAAACTTATAAAGATAAAACCAATAATTGGTTGAGTCCAGATGAAACAGTTACAATCAATGGCAAAAAATTTCTAAAAAAAGATCCAACTCAAGAGGTAATTACAGGATCTTCGGAGTCCATGTCTAAATCAAAAAAAAATACAATTGACCCTGAAAATATTATTCAAGCGTATGGAGCAGATTCTGTTCGATTATTTATATTGTCTGATAGTCCTCCAGCAAAAGATATTCAGTGGTCTGAGGAAGGAATGTCAGCCTCATTCAAATTTATAAATAAACTATGGAATATGAATTCAAAAATTATAGAAAAAATTAATGAAAACAATAAAGAAGATGCGGATAGAGATATTGAAATTTACACAAACAAATTTATTAAAAGGATGGAAAATAATTTAGCAAATTTCAGCTATAATGTGGTTATAGCTAGTCTGCATGAAATGCAGACATTTTTATCTAAAGTAATTAATAAAAAATATACTAAGAAAACGATAACCGATAGTTATAAGAAAGTCTTAATTACATTGATGCCAATAATTCCGCATTTTGCCTCAGAATGCCTAGCTATGCTTAATGAACATAATGAGATTAATTGGCCTAAATTTGATGAACATATGATTGAGAATGAGGAAATAAATATTGTAATTCAAATAAATGGAAAAAAAAGAAGTTTGATTAAGACAACTAAAAATATTGATGAAAAAGAATTAATGATATTAGTATATAAAGATGACGGTTTAAAAAAATATTTAAACGAGAAAGAAATATTAAAAAAGATTTATGTTAAAAACAGATTAATGAACATTATAATTAAGTAAATCTAAAATGAGAAAATTATTTTTAATAATTTTAATATTTACATTATCGAATTGTGGTTATTCTCCGTTATATAAAAACATCGGAGAGCAAGACTTAAGAATAAAAATTACAAGCTCGACCGGCTATGAAGATTTTAACAGTTATCTTGAATTACAATTAATTGAATATTTAAATAAAGACAGCGAAAATGAATACAAAGTGTCAATCTACTCAACATATTCTAAAACAGATTATACTAAAGATGCTACTGGTAAAGCTTCGGAGTTTGAACTGAATTTAAATGTAGAATTTAAAGTCGAGTACAAAGGAAATGTGAAAACTTTTTTATTACGTGAAAGATTCTATACAAATGCATCTGATGATAAATTTAAACAAAAAAATTATGAAGAAAGAATTTTAAAGAATTTTGCTTCATCAATTAAGGATAAGCTAATATTAAGATTATCAACTATTCAATGATAATTAAATCTTATAGTTTGGAAAAAGTAGATATATTTAAAGACAAAAATAAATTTGTCTTAATTTATGGCCTAAACCAAGGATTAAAAGATAAAACGATTAAAATTTTAATTAAAAATGAAAAAGTAATCACTAATTATGATGAAAAAAATATTTTAGAAAATAAAGAATTATTTATTGAAAATATTTTATCAAAATCATTTTTTGAAGAAAAAAAAATTATAATAATACGTAGATGTACGGATAAAATTTTTAAAACCATTGAAGAAATAATTGATAAAAATATTGAAGATTTAATAATAATTATGGAAGCTAATAATTTAGAAAAAAAATCAAAACTAAGATCTTTCTTTGAAAAAAGTAAAGAAAATATATGCATTCCTTTTTACCCCGATAACGAACAAACTCTAATAAGACTGGCTTATAATTATTTAAATGAACAAAAAATTAGTATATCTCCAGCTAATGTAAATTCAATTGTAAGCAAGACGAATGGAGACAGAAAAAATCTATATAATGAATTAGAAAAAATAGTGTTTTATACTAAAAATGGAAAAAAGATTAATGACTTAAATATTTCAAAATTAATTAATTTAGTCGAAGACCATGATATTTCGGATTTAGTTAATAATTGTCTGGCAAAAAATAAAAAGAGAGCAATTAGTATTTTAAATGAAAATAATTTTCAAAATGAAGATTGTATGCTAATTATCCGAGTTTTTCTAAACAAGGCAAAAAAAATTCTTCAGTTATCAAGAGAGTTTGAAACAATTAATAACATAGACTTAACAATCTCATCTGCAAAACCACCAATTTTTTGGAAAGATAAAGAAATAACTAAAAAACAAATTCAAAAATGGAGTTCTGCTAAAATTAAAAATCTAATTTATCAAATTAACTACGTAGAACTTAATATTAAAAAAAATACAAACAACTCTGTATATTTATTATCAGATTTTATATTAGAACAATCTTCTTAAAGAATTAATAGTTAGCTTTAATAATATCTATAATTTTATTGAGTTGCTCTAGGTCTTTATATTCAAAGCTTATTTTACCCTTATTTCTTTTATTATTTTGTATGAAAACATTTAAACCAATTTTATTTGAGATTGATAATTCTAAGGCAATAATATTTGTATCTTTAGAATTACTTGATTTTTGCTTTTTATTTTTAAAAATTTTAACAAAATTCTCAGCTTGTCTTACGGAAAGTTTTTTTTCTATAATTTTTGTAGCTACAAAACTGGCATTATCAAGACCAACTAAAATTTTAGCATGACCAGCTGTCAATTTTTGCCCTTCGATTAATTTTATAACATCATCTGGTAAAGTAAGGAGCCTTAAAGAATTAGTTATATGACTTCTGCTTTTACCAATAAATTTTGACACTTTTTCTTGATCATATGAAAATTCATCTATCAATCGTTTGTAGCCTTGTGCTTCCTCAAGTGGATTAAGATCATGTCTCTGAACATTTTCTACAATTGCAAATTCTAAAGACTTTAAATCATCTGCTTCTGTAATTACTACTGGAACATTATGAAGTCCGGCTCTTTGTGCTGCAAGCCATCTTCTCTCGCCCGCTATTATTTCAAATTTAGAAATATCTTGAGCTGATTTTCGAACAATTATAGGTTGGATCATTCCTCTTTCTTTAATAGAATTGGTTAAATCTTCCAAATTATTTTCATCAAAATTTTTTCTAGGTTGATATTTATTAGGCATCAATTCGCTAATTGATAACTGATTTTTTTGAGGCTCTACTTTTGACTCACCTATCAACGAAGACAAACCTCTACCTAATCCTTTTTTTATTTTATCCATTAGGCAGCGCTCCCTAAAGTTGACTCTTGATTAATAAATTCATCAGTAAAACTAAAATATGACTTGCTACCAGGACAGGATTTATCATAAATTAATACTGGCATTCCATGAGATGGTGCTTCGGACAGTCTAACATTCCTTGGAATCACTGTTGAATAAACTTTTTCACTAAAATAATCTCTTGCTTCTTTCTCAACTTGTGACGAAAGTTTATTTCTTTTGTCATACATTGTTAAAAGTATGCCCCTGATTTTTAAATTAGGATTTAAGCTTACTTTTATCCTTTCAATTGTCTTCATCAGCTGTGTCAAACCCTCTAAAGCAAAAAATTCTGTCTGTAATGGAACCAAAAGAGAATTAGAGCATACAAGAGCCATTACTGTTAGAAGGCTCAAGGAAGGCGGGCAGTCAACCAAAATATAATCATAACTTCTTCTAGAATTGTTTAAATATGCGCTTAATTTAGCCTTTAGTATGAAGGCCCTATTACTATCATCAGCTGTCTCTACTTCGAGACCTGAAAGATCAACATTAGACGTGATTATATCTAAATTTTTAAATTGTGTGTTTTGAATTACCTCATCAATTTCTTTCGTTCCGTTCAATACTCCATAAATTGTATCGCTTGAGTTATCCATGTTAGATAGTCCGAGGCCAGTAGTTGCATTCCCTTGTGGATCGAGATCAATAACTAAAATTTTTTTATTTAATTGAGATAATCCAGCTGCAAGATTTATTACTGTAGTAGTTTTTCCTACCCCACCCTTTTGATTTATGACAGAAATGATTTGCATTAAATTCTTTTTATAACAATTTTATTTTTTTTTTAATTTTTTTATATTTATCAAAAATGAGTCTTCATTTGTTAAACTTTTTTTTTCTGTATACTCCAATTCCCAATTTTTTTTAGAATTTTCAAAAACTTTTTTTCCACTCTTCCCCATAAAGAAAATTAAGTTTTTATATTTAGAAAAATTTTCATATACTAAATCTAAAACAACTGGCATTGGTTTAAATGCTCTTGACATAATTGTTCCTGTTTCTAAATTTTTTATTTCAAAAATGTTTTTTTGAAAAACTTTTGTGTTTAAATTTAATTTTTCTGAAACTTCCTTTAAAAAATGGCTTTTATGGTAACTTTTTTCA
>MDSV01220158.1_pt1 | contig 12132 bp, 10 predicted proteins | sample 810851 | NCBI WGS metagenome assembly MDSV01 (sample SAMN05326640, study PRJNA326480) | marine metagenome | isolation source: seawater | place: Atlantic Ocean: North East | collected 2012
CCCTGATGCTATTGTGGGTATTAAAAACTTGTTGTTTTTTCTTGTGGATAACCATGGGGTTGTTCGTGATAAAAACATGGACCTGATGCTTGCTATTAATTCTGTAGTGCAGTTTGGTCAAGATAATTATTATTTTAAGGACGCCGAAAAAGTTGTGTCGTTGGCGAGCGAGTTTTGCCTTGTTGACTGCCGTAATGACCAGCAGGTGCTTGAAGCGATAGGGCTGGCAGATAACAGCGTGTTATTTCTAGCAATCCACGATGAAGCAGATTGGGCGCTTGAAGCGGCTTTGTGTTTATCCGACAGACGTAATTCAATCATGCAGGATGATACAATTCGTCCTTCTCTTTGCTTGTTTGGTGATTGGGAAAAAGCGTCGGTAAGTCTTTTGAAATCGGTGTTGACAACAGGTGGATTAAGTGTTAAAATATCAGAACTAAGACAAAACGCAGAAGGCGAAGGACTCGTTTTTGAGTCTGATTTAGAATTTGTAGATTGTCTTAGAAGCTTGTGTGAAGTTGGACTTTTTAGTACAAGGATAGAGAAGTCGGGCGTAGCACACGTAGATATCAATGAAGAAGCGGCAGGATTATTTTTAGTATTGTGTGGGCACGTTGACTTAGCGAGAGAAATAGCAAACTCTACGATTTGACAAAGACTCGTAGGTGTGCTAACATGAAAAAATCTTAAGTCTCCAAACGACTTGACATTTTATAATGGTATAAGTATTTTAGAATACTTAAATCCCATCATACACAATCACTAGCTGACAAGAATGTGTTAGCTTTTATTTAGGAGAGAAAGTGAAAAGCTTCCACATTAATGACGATCATGCAAACAATTACGCCGACAAGATGCCTCCATGGGGCTTCAACGGGCTAGGTTATGTAACTTATAAAAGAACATATGCTAGGCCTTTTTTTGATTTAGGTTCAGATGAGATTATGAGGACCGAAGAATGGCACGAGACTGTCCAACGTGTTGTTAATGGGGCACAAGATATTGGAGCCGCTTTATCTGAAGATGAAGCAGCAAGACTGTATGATTATATCTTCAATCTAAAAGGCTGCGTTGCGGGCAGAATGCTATGGCAATTAGGTACAGATAATAATAAACGATTAGGTGGCGATAGTTTAGTTAATTGTTGGTTTGTTGATGTATCAAAACCTTCTGATTTTTCTTGGACGGTTGAACGTTTAATGCTTGGTGGAGGTGTAGGATTTTCTTGTAACGCCCCAGAAAGACTTGGTGTTGTTCGTGATGCATGGGTTGAACACTTTGATGCTGATGATGCTGACTACATTGTGCCCGACAAAAGAGAAGGGTGGGGAGAATTAGTACGCAAGGTTTTTGAATGCTACTTAGGAGATGAAGATAATCCCACTTCAATGACTTACGCCACTCATTTAGTTAGAAAAGCTGGTGTACCAATTAAAACATTTGGTGGAACTGCTTCGGGTCCTGATATCCTTATTTCAGGTGTAGAAAAAATTTGCAAAGTTTTAGATGGGGCAGTAGGGCGAACGTTAACTTCAGTTGAAGTTCTAGACTGCATGAACATAATAGGCTCTATTGTTGTTGCAGGTAATGTTCGTAGAAGCGCTGAGATAGCGGTAGGGTCACTTGATGACGAAGAGTATTTAATGGCTAAAAGGTGGGATCTAGGAGACATTCCTATTGAAAGAGCCATGTCAAATAATACTGTATTTGTGTCACCTGAAGATATGAAAAATATGCCAGAGCTAATATGGGAAGGCTACAAAGGAAACGGCGAGCCTTATGGTTTCTTTAATTTAGAATCTTCAGTAAAGTATGGAAGAATGGGTGAGGAAAGGCCTGACACTTCTATTGTCGGGGTAAATCCTTGCGCTGAGATTCCACTGTCTAATCGGGAATCTTGTAACCTGTCAGAAATTTATTTACCCATGGTGGATTCCAAGGAAGAACTGATTGACGTTGCGTGCCTATTATACAAAGTACAGAAAGCCGTTGCTGCCCTTTCTTATCTAGACCCAGCATCAGATAAAATTACCTCTCAAAACATGCGCTTAGGTCTTGGTGTGACTGGTGTAGCCCAAGCGCTAGATAGGGTTGATTGGTTAGATGATACTTATAAAGCATTACGAAAGTTAGACGGCGAGTGGTCTGCTGAAAGAGGATGGCCTGAGTCTGTAAGGTTAACAACGGTTAAACCTTCTGGAACTTTAAGTCTTTTGCCGGGAGTAACTCCGGGCGTACATCCGGGATTCAGTCAATATTTTGTAAAACGCATGAGAATGGCATCAACCGATGTTTTGGTTAATTACTGCAAGTCAAAAGGGTATTTCGTAGAACCCTTAAGAAACTTTGACGGTTCACAAGACCCACGAACAGTGGTAGTAGAATTTCCTTGCAGGTTTCCAGAAGGAACGGTGCTAGCTAAGGACATGTCTGCGATTGAACAGATGGATCTTGTTAGGACCCTACAACGAGTATGGGCGGACAATGCGGTTTCTGTAACCGTGTACTACAAGCCAGAAGAGTTAGAAGGAATCCAAGAGTATCTTGCAACTTACTGGGAAGAAATGAAATCAGTTAGTTTCTTGCTTCACTCGGAGCACGGATTTGATCAGGCACCTATGGGAGAGCTTTTAGAAACAGATTATGAAGAAATGTTAAGAACTACTTCTCCCCTTGGAGAACAGCTTACAGGTGTAACAATGCTTACAGATGACGACATGGCTTTACTGGGTGATGAGTGTGCGACTGGGGCTTGCCCAATAAGATAGCTATTATACCTAAAAAAGTTTACCTTTAGGGAACTAGTCTGGTTTAGACTATTTGTGTACCGGCAAGGCGATTCTTTAAGGAGGAGATTGTATGGTATCGGCGTAGAGGCCGGACTCCGAGTTCCAGTTGTAAGATGGGGTTTGGTTGCTCAAGCCCCATCTTATTGCTAGTATAAAGTACATGAGTGCAGATATCGGAGTTGACTTAAGTCGTTACAAGCTTGGTTGGAGTGACGAAGAGGACTATGCCTACAAGCCTACAAAAGGCCTAAACGAAGACCTTATTCAAGAGATTTCGTGGATGAAAGGCGAGCCTAATTGGATGAGGGATTTTCGTTTGAAGTCGCATCAGCGTTTCATAAAACGTCCTATGCCAAACTGGGGTGGAGACATGTCAGGGATTGACTTTGACGATATCTACTATTACATCAAACCAACGGGCGCCCTATCTAAAGATTGGGACGATGTCCCTGAAGCTATAAAGGGAACATACGAGAAGCTTGGTATACCTGAAGCTGAAAGAAAATATTTAGCTGGGGTGACAGCACAGTATGAATCAGAAGTTGTGTACCACAAAAATCGGGAAGATTTAGAAGCCCAAGGTGTAATTTTTTGTGATATGGATACAGCTCTAAGAGATCACCCAGAGCTAGTTAAACAGTATTTTGGTAGCATTATCCCCCCAAACGACAATAAGTTCTCTGCTTTAAACTCGTCGGTGTGGAGTGGTGGTTCGTTTATATACGTTCCAGTTGGGGTAAAAGTAGAGATGCCCTTGCAAGCTTATTTCCGTATTAACGCAGAGAACATGGGCCAATTTGAGAGAACCTTAATTATTGCTGATGAGGGTTCTGAAGTTCATTACATTGAGGGATGTTCTGCTCCTGTGCATAGTACGGATTCTTTGCATTCTGCAGTGGTTGAGATTATTGTTAAGAAATCAGCCCGTGTAACTTACACAACAATACAAAACTGGTCTTCCAATGTTTATAACTTAGTCACAAAACGTGCACTTGTTGAAGAAGAAGGTCACATGGAGTGGATAGACGGGAACATTGGTAGTCGTTTAACAATGAAATATCCTGCGGTTGTTATGGTTGGACCAAAAGCTTCAGGAGAAGTGCTCTCTGTAGCTTATGCTGGGGCTGGACAACATCAAGACGCTGGAGCAAAGATGACACATGCGGCCCCAGAAACTACATCTAAAATTGTTTCTAAATCAATATCTAAAGATGGGGGAAGATCTAGTTATCGTGGATTAGTTAGGGTGGAGAACGACGCTTATGGGTGTAAAAGCCATGTTCAATGTGATGCTCTTATTCTTGACGAAGACTCAATAAGTGACACTTATCCTTATATGGAAATTGGTTCAAAAGATGCCATCGTAGGCCATGAGGCTACAGTATCTAAAGTTGCTGACCATCAACTCTTTTACCTAATGAGTAGGGGATTGTCGGAAGAACAAGCCATGTCTTTGGTTGTTAATGGATTTATTGAGCCAGTCACTAGAACCCTTCCAATGGAATACGCTGTTGAGTGGAGTAGGCTTATTGAGTTACAGATGGAAGGTTCTGTGGGTTAATATAAACTGACGTTTACGAGTGTAGGATATATAGTATGCATACTTTAGCTGATCTTAAAGAAACCCGAATATTTTTAGACTTAAATCATGTGGCTGATTTAGTTGAGGTTTCTGGCATATCTACGACCGCACCTTTAACGCCACGTGGAGCCATTTCACTTCCTTATGGACTAGCTATAATTTGTGGGATGAAACACTACCCTGCCTGTGATGATTTTAGTTTTTTGATTGATCAAATACCTCAAGCGTATGTTTCTAGGTTTATAATGTGTTGGGATGCAATTGAAATGGAAGTAGATGACGATATTGTTGAATGGTCAGAAAAAGTAGGTACTAAAGTCGTTGTTAAGAAAATAAGGTCTCTTGCTTCTGAAATACAACATAGTTAAGTTTTTCCAATAATCCCCTTGACATGTAAACGTATCTTTACTAAAATAAGGCTATGAAGCATGAAGAGAGATGGAATAAGTATTACAATGCTTTACTGCAATATGAAAAACGTTATGGTGATGCGTTAGTCCCCAGTGGCCATTTAGAATTCTTAAAAGATGGTGAAGAAATAAATTTAGGGCACTGGGTTAGTTATATGAGAACTAGGCGTCGTCAAGGCCTTTTGTCTAAGCAAAGAATAGATCTTTTAGAGTCTATTTTTTCTTGGACTTGGGGACCGATTAGGCCGGGTCCAAAGTCTAAAGATTTTGTAATACAAAGAAATGAAAAAATAAAAAATGCGTACGATAAGGGTCAGTCTCCTTCGGTTTTAGCTAGGGAGTATGGCTTGAGTAGGCAGTGGATTTATCAGATAATTAAGGAGCAATAGATGAGTAGCAAAAACGCAGATTGGGAAGCAATCTTGCAAGGTCTTGAAAAAGAACCAGACTCTACCAAACAGGTTAAAAGTAGTCCATTTGGTGGGCTAGTTATTTATGGCGGGCTAGTCGCATTTGGTGCGTGGATGGTTATGGAAATAAACAGTGTGCTAATTTCAGCGTGGTCAAACATGGAGTGGATGACCCCCGGAATTGGCTATTGGGATTCTTTCAAAGTTTGTGCAATGCTTGGTGCAATTTTTTCTTTGAAGGCCATAGTGGCTACAGCAGCGATGGTTGCTGGTAATAGGAACTAGCATGCTTGCAATGACAGACGCTAACACTTTTGAAACATGGGACGAGGCTGCTGAGCGGCATGTGTTTAGGATATGGGATAACAGCAGCAATCTTCATTTTGAAGACCCTGTTAAGCGCATACGTGAACATGTTGACCTTATGATTGAATCATTTTTCCATGGTGATAAGAATTTAGATTCAGAATTCTGGTGGTTAAATTTAGGCAGTTTGGTATTGTTGGCTTATGGCGAGCTTGATCCTTATGAAGTTTCTAGCATTTTAGCTGATAAACAAAGGGATTATGGTCCTAACAATATAGCGAGATTTGCGGAAAAGGGATTGATACTTCGGCTACATGACAAGGTAGCTAGGTTAGAAAACCTTTTATCAAGTAGTGGTGAGGCAAAGAATGAATCAATTGCTGACACGTATCTAGATATTATTGGTTATTCTGTTATAGGCTTGATGTGGATGAATGATGAGTTCTTTAACCCTTTGAAAAGTTGAAGTAATGGCGACTCCATAGGTGTTTGCGGTATCATATAATTTGAGGAGCAAATTATTTATACACTATAAGAAGGTTGGAGCTAAAATGCCTAAACCATTTAAAAAGTTTTTTGATAGAGAAGAAGGAGCTGCTGGTAGGGCTAGGCGTGCTGGCCGTAGAATAGCTGACCGAGCTCGTTCTGCTGTTGCGGGTATTCGTGAAGGGTTTGCAGCCCGTCGTAATCGTCGTCGGAATAGATAAGTTAATGGGATTGCCCTCCCTTACCTTTAAGGACCTTTTATGGCTTTAGTAACTGTTTCTGATATAGAAACTTACATGGATATAGACTTAGACAACAAGCAGGAAGACGGTGCCCAGTTTATTTTAGATGGGCTTGAGTCGGAGCTTGTGGCTTATTTGCGACGTCCGGTTTCTGTTACTTCATTTACTGAGACATACAGAGTTCCTGAGGTTGGTAGGGGGGTAGCTCAAAATAACCAATACCACAACTACACGACAGATCCTTCATATTCAACCACGTTAACGAGTCCGGGCATTCTTTATACACCAACGTGGGTGTTGTACCTTAATGAAAGCCCTGTGGTTACGATCAGTAGTTTAACAATCACTCCAGCAACGGCTTCGGGTAATAAAACTACAGTGAAGCTAGATTTAGCTGGAGCAACTAACGGAACGTATGCTGTGGGCGATGCTACAGTGTACTACATTGACTCTACCACGGACCCCGATGACCCTGATGTGTACGCTTACACTAATACCGAGTCCGTTACTGTTGCAAGTAATACAGCGACGAATAAATCATTTCAAGCGGTAAAAGCAGGAAAGAATTACAATTCAGTTGCTAACAGTGGTAAGATTCCTAATGGAACTGGGGGGTCAGGCCCTTCGTTTATTGGTTCGTCTGGCGATCAAGGCGGAACCGCTACAGTTAATGCAAGCTCTGCGTTATCAGGTGGAACTGATGGAGCTACGGCTGTGGTACAGGTAGCTGAAACTGACTATCTTAAAAGAAAGTATGGCGTAGATTTATACAATGCTTACGCTAATGATCAAATAGATATTACGTACACTGCTGGATTAGATGGTGCCAACATTAAAGCATTTAAGATTTTAATTCTTCGTGCGGCTGCTCGTGAAATGCAAAACATGTATGATGATACAGTTGGTTTGAAAGATTTAAATACTAGAGACATAGCCCCATTAGAGACGGGTTTCACTGAAAGAGAATTAGCAAGCATAAAGAGGTATCGTAGAGTAAGGGTATCGTAATGGCTAGAAGAAAAAATGATAGCAAGATTACGGTAGATACTCGTGATTTACTTAAGCTAATTGGGCAGGTTAATATTAGGAAACGAAATTTTAGACCTGTGTGGGCTTCTGCTATGAAAGATCTTGAGAAGGCTCATGATCGTTTGTTTCAAACTGCAGGTGCTGCTGTAGGGGGATGGCAACCATTAGAAACGAATTCTTTTTATTCTAAGAGGTCTCGTGGTTATGGTAACGAAGGAATTTTGATTAGAACTGGGACCTTGGAAGATAGTCTTTCTTCTGCGAGGCATCCTGAAGGGGTTAGAGATATGGGGCCAACATCAATGGAGTTTGGCACAAAAGTAGAGTACGCTCAATTTCATCAGACGGGAACTAGATACATGCATGAACGTCAAGTTGTGTATGTGCCTAGGACTTTTGCTAGCGATACGGGCAATAAAGCTGCTTCTTGGCTTATTGCTGGAAGAGCGGGTATGGCGAGAGCCAGCGGAGAGAATGCGTGGACCACACGATGATGTCCGGACCCCGCTTAGCAAAAAATTATGTTAGTAACTATTTGTCTAATGATTTGCCGCCTCGGTTGCTTACGTACAGAAACGAATGGAATCTAAGCTCGTCTCAGTTACCCGATCCTAAGTTGTATTTAACGCACGAACCGTTGTCATTAGGCCATTGGCCTACGATTATAACTATCGTTATGGATACACAATCAATAACAAAGCAAGGTTACGCATATGATTATGACCCAGAGTATCAAGTTAAGTATTCTGTTAGAACCTATGTTTGGGTAAGGGCTACAGGCGCACAAGTAGCCACAGAACAAAGAGACAATGTAACCACGGTTGTTAGGGAAGCCCTTTTGGATGGGCCTTCGCTAAGTGCTTACGACACTACGGTTCCGTGCTATCCTAAAATTGATGAAGGAACAATCCGTGAAGAGTTCTCGGAATTAACACTTGTTAAAGGTGAGCGTTTTCTTGCTGGTTCGTTTATAGCGTATGACTTGTCGCTCCAAGAAACAATTGATCATACTGCTGTAGGGGTCGTAGCAAATTACGATCCTACGGTAAGCACATTGTCGTTGTTACCAAACGCCCCTACTATTCCTCAAACTGTAGCTGGAAATGCACAAATAACGTTGACTTGGAATAACTCTACTTGGAATGGCGGCGTTTACGAAATAACAGGTTATACCATACAACAGAGTACTGATAACTCTACGTTTACTACTGTTGTTGCAGATACTGGAGATCTAGATCCTACCCATACTATAACTAGCTTAACTAATGGTACTAAGTATTATTTCCGAATAGCGGCTAAAAATGCTAAAGGTATTGGGGCTTATTCTGTCGCCACTGTTGCGACTACACCTTCAGCTTGATAGAATAATACTATGGTTAGTGCACGGTGGGGTGGGGTCAGAACAGACCCATACAATCCCAATCCTAAGGATGCTGATTTAGATGGCATCGTTCAGGAGGGGACTTTTTTTGAACGCCCAGTAGGAACAAAATTTATAAGCGGAGCGATGGAGCTAGTCTCTGGCGCACAAGGTAATAACCTTGAAGATATTCGTGGCATGCTTCTTGTTGATGAAGACGGAAACCCTGTTGACTATACCCCTACTTGGCGTGGTATGCGTTTATCTGTTGGTCAGCGGCATGCTTCAATCGGTCAGAGAACCACCCCTATTGGTGAAAGAGGAACTGTAACTTCAGGCCCACAAATGCGAGACACTGTTGATGTACCTACCGTAGATCCGGATTTAGCTGATGTTGCTAGAGGTGATGCGTTGGATACGCTTAGGCAGCCGGGTGAATCTTTTCAGGAACGATTGGATAGACTAGAAACCACACCTTTAACTAAATTAACTAATTCTGATTTAGACGAAAACATTGAGCAATTAGAAGCTATACTTGCCCAAACAGCTAATGTTGATGAGTTTATAGACGCTGAAGACAAACTTGAAGCATTGAGAAAAGAACGTGTACGCAGGTTTCAGGAGGTAAGGCAAGGTAGGGCGACTCGTTCTACTTTAGATGCGGATGCAGGAAGAATACTTCCGGAGGATATACGACGAGAAGTTGATAGCTATGATTGGAGAGATCGTCGGGTTGAGCTTGCTGATAAAAACCAAGGTACTGTAGAAGGTGTTATTGGGACTTTTTGGTCTGGGCGAGATGATTCGGATGAGCCGTGGGATATAGTTAGCGCTGAGTCTTTAGAAGGTTTTTATAGACAGATGTATCCAGATCTTTCTGATGAAGATATTGATGCACAAGTTCAATTTATATTAGATAAAAACAAGTCTGGTGAACTTAAAAATAACGACATATTTGAAATGCTTTTAGATGAGGACGGAAAACAAGAGTATATAAACAACATGTTTCTTGTAGGGAAACGTATTGACCTTGGAATGGTTGAAGGTTCCGATGGGAAAATGTATAGAGTTGTTGTAACTCCTGAGTTAGAAGACCAACCAATAGATGATGAGTATATTTATGCTTCAGGTCGTTTTAATTATGAAATTTATGATTCAGCAGACAATTTAGTTGGCGAGTATACTCCTTCTTTTTTTGGGTCTCATTCAGATTCTGGTTTTACTAGGGGCATAGATCTTAGAGGAATCAGCCCAGAATTGCATAATGAAGAGCTTGGGGCTAATGCGTTGGTAAAGCTATCTTTACCTGATGAAGATGGTAATGACATATCTGTTGATACGAGAGGTATGGGTTTAGCCGAACTTTTTAATGCAAATACTTTTTTGTTTGCTAATGGGCTAGGTATTGAAGAAGCTAGGTTAGGGTCGTCTGATGACGGAAGTGTTGTTTGGCCTCGTAAAGGATACTACACAGAAATCCCTAGAGAAGCAACAGATACCATTGAAAGAGTTTCTAACATATTAGATTTGTATGACGAATATCAAAAAAGACGCCGTGATGGGATTCCGGTAAACCCAGAAATTCCTAGCGACAGAGAATTGGTTATGGCTGCGGCAGTTGTTGGTGATGACGAAAGAGCTAATAGGCTCCGACTGATGCTTGATCCTGTTAGGCAACTACCAGAGGGCGGTCTTAACGAATTCGGTGATTTTGATGAAGACTTTTTACGAGAAGTAGGCGTTGAAGTTTCTGACATACCGCAGTTAGGTGACTTTTTACTAGCACTTGACCCTTCAGATTCATCTAAGCGCAACACAATGGCGTATGTTGCTTTTAATAGTGGGTTAAGGGCAAGGGGTGAAAGACAAGACCGATTGCTTTCTGGCGTTGTAGAAGACTTAAAAGAAGATTTTCCGGAGTTAGAAAGAGCGTTCGCTGGGGGTGAATCACCAAATGCTGTATTAGGGTTAGGAGAAGTGTTTAGCGGTGGAACGATTGACATAAAACCTTTCTCCGGTAAAAGAGTGGCTAAAGAAAAACGTTCTGGTAGGGCTACCCGTGCGACTGAGATACAAAACGAAATGGAGACAGCGTTTAATGAAGCTGCTTCTGGCGAGCAACTTGACCGTGCCCTTGCCGCAGCCCAAAGAGCGAATAACAACCTGCCACGAAAAGCTGAAGAGGTCTTAGAGAGTAGGCGTCCACCAGTTGGTAGCTCCATAGCTAACGACCTTACGTTACCCGCAGATATAACTCCTAATGAGGCTGCTAGCATGGACGAAGCGGTAGACATTATTAGCTCTGTAATTGACATACCACCCCCACGTGCTGGTCAAGATCGCCATCTTGTTATTACCCATGCCAACCAACTAGAAGATAAAGCCCTCGTTACTATGCCTATAGTTTTTAATGGGGAGGAGATGGGTGTAGCTGAATTATTCAAGAATGGAACACTTGAAGGTGGGCAAGAGCGTTATCTTGCACTACGTAGAGGTGAAGCTGTGCTTTCTCCTGAAGAAAAAGATTTTATTTCAGAGGGAACGATGGAATGGTTTAGCTCTGGTAACGTGCATGGAATGTATTTTGATCCGACGCAGTCGTCAGATGGAGTTATATTCTTAGCCTCTGAAGATAGAGGTTCACGCAGAAAATATGTTTCAGATGAAGTTCTTGGTGAAATTGTTCTTGAAGATGGGCGTGTTGTTTCTGTTGGTGAAGTTAGAGACTTTATTCACGAGTATGTTCACAGGATGGATACCAATGAGGTAGGAGGTTTTCTTACTGAAGATTTAGGAAATAGAGCTACTGAAGCCATTGATCCGGGTCTTGTAAAAGCAACGGACGCCGCACTAAGAAACGGTGATGTGGATGAGGCTGTGCGATTGTTTCAAAACAGCAATCAATACAAACTAGTACAAGACCGAATGGTAGCAAGTGGGATTAGTCCTGATAAAGCCGCTGAGATGCTTGATTTAAGAAGTCCAAACTATAATCCTGCAGTAACCAATGTGTTCAGTTATAGAGAAATGTTAGAAAACCCTAACATAGATTTAAACCCACAAGAAGAAGCTTTAGTTATGCTTCTGCTGGAAGCGTCAGAGTCAAGGTCGCAGCTTTCCCTTAATGGACTGGTTCAGAGTAGAAATATTGGGACACAAAATGGGGATCGTGACTATCTTTCAAGCGGAGTAGAGGTTTTGGCACGAGTAAAGTCTCAGTATATTGCTTTTGCTGCCTGCAAACAATCTGGGGTTGACCCCGAAGATTATGAGGACCTTTCTGAGAGGATTTATAGAGTGGGAGCGTTGAGCGATATTCCTGACCCTACTCCTGAAGAATTAGCAGAGTTTACAGCGTTACGTGAAGAGATTGAGCTTTTGTGGGTAGACGCCAATGAAAATTTATCTACTGAGCAGTTCAACAATTTGATGGTCTATATGTCGTATTCTTCTGACTTCAGGCAATTCACCACTGAAGAAATAGCATTTCTAGAGCCTTCCATGGAGGAGTATTTAAG
>MDSV01141856.1_pt1 | contig 12131 bp, 7 predicted proteins | sample 810851 | NCBI WGS metagenome assembly MDSV01 (sample SAMN05326640, study PRJNA326480) | marine metagenome | isolation source: seawater | place: Atlantic Ocean: North East | collected 2012
TCTCCTCCATAACTTACAGGGTCATGAGTTGCATGATGAATCACATATGAAACAAGAAAAAGAGTAGACAAGATTAAAGATATATAAATTAATCTTTCATGTAGTTTTCGTTTGCCATTTTTTATTGCATTAATTGCAAAAATTAAGATGAAAAATACAGTAGCGTTAATAGAGGCGTTAACTAATGGCAAGAAGTGAATTTCAAATCCATCAAACCTTGGAGTTATATAAAGTAGTCCAACCAAAATTGGAACTACTAATGATAATATTATAATAAGTGGCTTATGACTCATTAATATTGTGTTTTAGATTAATATGTAATTCTCTCAGTTGATCTTTAGCAATGTTAGATGGGGAATCAATCATTATATCTCTACCTGAGTTATTTTTAGGAAAAGCTATGAAATCACGAATACTTTCTTGTCCGCCCATTATGGCACAAAGCCTGTCAAAACCAAATGCAACACCTCCATGAGGAGGGGCTCCGTATTTAAAAGCTTGCATAAGGAATCCAAATTGATCTTCAGATTCTTTATCTGAAAAGCCTAAATGTTTGAACATTAACTTTTGTAATTCCTGATTATGTATTCTAATACTTCCGCCGCCAATTTCATTACCATTAATTACTAAATCATATGCATTTGCTCTTACTCCTGATGGATCAGTATCTAATTTTATTAAATCATTTGTTTTTGGAGAAGTAAAAGGGTGATGCATAGCATGATATCTTTGAGACTCTTCATCCCATTCTAAGAGTGGAAAGTCTAAGACCCAAAGTGGCGCAAAAATATTTGGATCTCTAAGCCCTAATTGTTCAGCTAAATGTAGTCTTAAAGATGATAGAGCTTTTCTTGTATTATTTTTTTCACCAGCCATTATTAAAAGTAAATCACCCTCTTTGCATCCAAATTTATGTCCCCAAATTTTTCTTGAACTATCATCAAAGAATTTGTCTACAGATGATTTTGAAGTGCCATTTTCATGATATTTACAATAAATAAGTCCTGAGGCTCCAATTTGAGGTGTTTTTACAAAATCAACTAAAGCATCTAATTGCTTTCTAGTGTAACTAGCACACCCTTGAGCATTTATTCCGACAATTAATTCAGATTCGTCAAACAAACCAAAATTTTTACCCTTACATACATCATTTAACTCTACAAATTTCATATCAAAACGAATATCAGGTTTGTCTGATCCATATAGTTTTATGGCCTCGTCATAAGTAATTCTAGGAAAGCTTTTTAGATCAATCCCTTTAACTTCTTTTAAAAGGTGTCTAACCAGACCCTCAAACATGTTTAAAACATCTTCTTGCTCCACAAATGACATTTCACAGTCAATTTGAGTAAACTCAGGTTGTCTATCTGCTCTTAAATCTTCATCTCTAAAACATTTTACAATCTGATAATATTTATCCATTCCAGCAACCATTAAAAGTTGCTTAAATGTTTGGGGAGATTGTGGAAGCGCATAAAATTGTCCTTTATTCATTCTACTTGGCACCACAAAATCTCTTGCTCCTTCAGGTGTTGACTTAATCAAATATGGTGTTTCAACTTCGATAAAGCCTTGATCTTCCAAGTATTTTCTAGTTTCATTAGAAACCTTAGCTCTTAACATTAAATTCTCTTTAACAGGATTTCTTCTAATATCTAAATATCTATACTTCATTCTAATCTCATCTCCACCATCTGTTTGATCCTCAATAGTAAAAGGAGGTTCGATTGATGTATTCAAGATCCTTAAAACGGCGACTTCGATTTCAATCTCACCAGTAGAGATATTTTTGTTCTTTGAAGATCTTTCTATAACCTTACCTTTTGCCTGTATAACAAATTCTCTACCTAATTTCCTCGCTGTTTTGCACAGTTCTGCATTTAAATCCATATTAAAAGCTAGTTGTGTAACACCATACCTATCTCTTAAATCAACAAATGTCATTCCGCCAAGATCTCTTGTTTTTTGTACCCACCCACTTAAAACCACCTGTTCAGAAACATTATTAATGTTTAATATTCCGCAATTATGTGTTCTTAACATCTTTAAAAATTGTTTTGAGGCAAATTTAACATATTAGTTTTGTAATTTAGCAAGATGGAAGCAAATCCTTTAGATGATAATTATTTTATGCAGGAAGCAATAAAAGAAGCTCAAAAAGCACTAGAAAAAGATGAAGTTCCTGTTGGGTGTATAATAGTATGTAACAACCAGATTATAGCTAAAGCCCATAATTATACTAAAGCATTGAATGATGTTACAGCTCATGCAGAAATGCAAGCATTTACCTCGGCAACTGATTTTTTAGGTGGAAAGTATTTAAATGAATGCACACTTTATGTTACTCTTGAACCTTGTATAATGTGCGGTGGTGCTTCTTATTGGGCTCAATTAAAAAAAATAGTCTATGGGGCAAAAGATTCAAAAAGAGGTTATTCTAACTTATCTCAAAATATCTTACATCCAAAAACTAAAGTTGTTAGTGGTATAATGTCAGAGGCATGTTCTAAATTATTGACAGATTTTTTTGAAAAAAAAAGATAAATAAGCGTACTTTTGTGCTATTAAAAATTTAAAAAATGAATTATCCAGAAGAAATGTGTGCACCAATGCGCACCGATTTAACATCAGTTGGTTTTATTGAATTAAAAACACCAGAAGATGTAACTAATCTATTAGAAAAGAAAGAAGGAACTGTTTTAATAATGGTGAATTCTGTCTGTGGATGTGCTGCGGGTAATGCAAGACCAGCAGTAAAAACAGCAACTAATTTTGATAAAAAAGTAGATGTTTTTGCTACAGTTTTTGCTGGACAAGATATAGGTGCAACAGCAAAAGCTAGGGAATATATGGCTCCGTATCCTCCTTCATCGCCTTCAATTGCTGTGTTTAAGGAGGGCAGACTAGTGCACTGTATAGAGCGTCATCATATTGAGGGAAGATCTGCTGACATGATTGCTGACAATTTAAAAGATTGCTTCAATCAAATTTGCTAAAAAAGCTCCAATCTTTATTTGTGATTTAAAAATATAACAGAGTTGTTAATTCTGTTGAATATATCTTTGAATTTACTGCTAAATAAAATTAGAGACTGTAATTAAAAAATTTGTATCTTGCGCTATTAATAAAAGATTATAAACTTTCAAAATAATATGAAGAAGATATTCCTTTTTACTAGCATAATTTTATTGTTATTCTCAACTAATATTTTTTCCCAGCCAACAAATCTGTCAACCAATAATATTACTTCTAATTCAGCTGACCTAAATTGGGATGCTTCTACTTGCCCTGGAAATATAACTCTACACTACAAAGTTTCAGGAACCTCATGGCCTGGAACAAGTGTTAATCAAGCCTTATCTCCTTACTCAATTTCAGGCTTAAGTTCTAGCACAAATTACGAATGGAGGGTGAAGTGTGGCGGGACTAGTTCCTGGTCATCTACACAACAATTTTCAACACTTTGTACTGGAACATTAGGGTGCACAGATCTGAACGCCTGCAATTATGATGCAGCAGCTACATGCGATGATGGATCTTGTACAGGACTAGTTGGCTGTATAGATCTTAGCGCTGCTAATTACAACCCTCTTGCAACATGTGGCGGGGGCAACTGTATCTATATTATTTATGGATGTAATGATAGTTTGGCGTGTAATTATAACGCATTAGCAAATATTAACGATGGCTCTTGTATAACACAAGACGGATGTACTGATTCAATTGCTCTTAATTACGACCCGATAGCACTGTGTGATGATGGTAGTTGTGATTACCCAATATATGGCTGTACCGATAATTTATCCTGCAATTTTAATCAATTAGCAAGTATTGATGATGGTAGTTGTTTAAATTCTTTTGGCTGTACATTGCCTGCGGCAAATAATTATGATCCGCTAGCAAATTGTAATGACGGAAGCTGTACATTTAATGGGCTGGGGATTTCTAATGCGATTATATCTAGTCCAATAGAGTGTAATGGTGGGTTTACTTCAGATTCAATGCAAGTAACAATTAATCAAACTTCTCCATTAACACAATATATCTGTTTGGTGGGATACCATATTAACAATACTGCTACACCTAACCTTGGTGCAGATTTTTTTATATCATATGTAAGCACACAAAATACAACAGCAAATCAATTAAATCTTAATGGTTTTTTACCAACTTTTCAATTTGGTGCAAATTCAGGTCAAACTATAAATTATTTTGTTAGAATAGTTGATTCAGCTTCATATTATCCTGCTCATACTAACGGAAATGGATCAAGTATGATAGGTGTTGTTGACCAATTTGGCCCTATTAACTTTATAGAGCCTGACCCATTAATTGTAAACACATCTTTACTATCAAATAATCTTTGTGTTGGAGATTGCATAGCAAAAGAAAAAATTATTATTAATGGTGGAACAAAGCCATACAGCTATATTTTAGATGCAAACCCTCAACTAACATTAGGGCTGAATGTAAATACAACTACAATAAGCTCATTATGCACAGGAACATACAATTTAGTAGTTACAGATGCAAATGGATGTTCAACAACACCTACAATTAATAGTTTTACAATTCAGCCTCTATCACCTATAATGCCTGCTGGTACTGCATCTCTTTTCAATTCAAATGGATTTAATATTTCATGTAATGGGTTGTCAGACGGTACAATTATAGCCTCGGCATCAGGAGGTGCAGAGGGGTTTGTTTATTCAATTGATGGGATAAATTTTCAATCATATCCAGTTTTCTCTGGATTACCAGCCGGAAATCATACAATTACTTATAAAGATGCAAATGGCTGTATAGCCAATGAGGTCTTTACTTTGAGCGAGCCTCCTGCTTTATCAGGTGTTTCTAGTATTTTAGAAGAAGTAGATTGTTATGATCAAAACACAGGAAAAATAACTTTTAATATTACTCCTATTCAAACAGGTGTTCCTCCATATGCATATTCAATTGACAATGGGGCAAGTTTTCAAACATCTAATGTTTTTTCTAATTTATTTGGAGGAATAAATTATCCTTTAACGGTTGAAGATGACAACGGGTGTTCATTTACTGACTCTATTTTTTTACCAGAACCATCAGAAATTATTTATTCTACAACTGTTTCAAATTATAATGGATTTGGAGTTAGTTGCAATAGTGACAATGATGGGACAATTACTGTTTCGGCTACAGGAGGAACAGCAACCTTAACTTATTCACTTGACGGAACTAGCTTTCAGACAGCCACACTTTTTTCTGGACTCCAATCTGGCACACAAATAGTTTATATTAGAGATGGGAATGGGTGTACAATTGATACAAATATTGTCTTAACAGAACCCGGATTGTTCAGCATCTCTACATTTTCTAGTGATTATAATGGTGCGGATGTTTCTTGTTTTGGAAGCTCAAATGGAGAAATATTTGTAACTGAATCAAATGGTGTTAATCAAGTCTTATATGAATTTAATAATAGTGGAGTATTAAATACTGTTAATAACTGGGACAGCCTGTCCTCAGGCTCATATAATATTTATGCTGAAGATTTAAATGGTTGTAGTGATTCACAAACGGTTATTATTATTGATCCACCATTATTAACTACTAATTTAAGTGTTTTATCAAATGAATACTGTAATAATGCAAATGGAGAAGTTGAAGCAATTACAATTGGTGGAACTGGGGCAATATCCTACTTATGGAGCAATGGTCAGAATAATTCAATCGCATCTGGACTTATTGCAGGGAATTACCAGTGTATAGTTGCTGATGTAAATGGATGTAGTGTTAGTGTGTCTGCTAATATCATAGATGATATCCCTTATCAAATAATATCAACCTCAACCCCATCATGCTATGGAGCAAGTCAAGGAACCGCATCAGTTTCCCTTATTGCAAATGGAAGTTATATTCTAAACAACCCATCATTTTTATGGAACGACCCCTCTAATCAAACATCACCAACTGCAAACAATTTAGCATCGGGAAGTTATAATGTCACTGTTAATGATCTTAATTGCTCTATAGATGCTATTGTTGTAGTGGACACCCCTAGTATTCCATTATTTATTGAAAGTATTGATATTTCACAAATCACTTGTAATAATGCAAATAATGGCGAAATTATAGTGCATGCTTCAGGAGCTGCCCCATATTCTTTTGCTTTAAATTCTAATACTTCAACTAATGACTCTATATTTAGTAATTTATCAGCTGGAAGCTATCATGTTACAGTAGAAGATGCATCTGGATGTATTGATACACAGAATGTAAATATAATAAATCCTGATATCATTTCTGTTGGTAATATTACTATTGACTCTATAAGTTGTTTTGGAGAGTGTGACGCTTCAATAATTGCAATTCAAGCAAGTGGTGGGACCCCCTTTAACTCGAGCTACTCTTATCTTTATTCTGTAAATGGAGGTCTTCCTCATCCAAATACATCATATTTTAATGGTTATTGTGCAGATACTTATACTGTTCAGGTCAGAGATGCTAATGACTGTGTTTCAAGTACATTATTAATTATTTCAGAGCCAGATGAACTAACTGTTAATATTTCCACATCTTTATGGAACAACTACCAGATTAGATGTCATGGAGGAAATTCAGGCAGTGCTAATATTACAGTTAATGGAGGAACTACTCCATATGACATAAATTATTACGAACCTGGAAATACATCTCCCATAGCAACCACTTCAATTGTTACTGGATTAAGCGCAGGCACATATGGATTTGAAGTTAAAGATGCAAATGAGTGTACATACACAGAAAACATCAATTTTAACCAACCGGACCCTATAAATCATAATTTTATTGCTACTCATGTAAGTTGTAGCGGATGGAGCAATGGTGTACTAATTGACTCTATTTGGGGGGGGGTTGGGAACTCTAGTACATATAATTATTCATGGAATAATGGGGCAAACACTTATTCTTTAACTAACATACCTGTTGGAACCTACACAATGACAGTCACAGATGAAAATAATTGTGTTAGTGTCGCATCATATACAATAAATGACAATCTTGCCTTAAATTCTACAAGCACAACAATTAACGTAAGTTGTTTTGATTATTGTGATGGAGAAATAGTTGTTAATACTACTGGAGGAAGTCCGAATATTGATTCTAATGGAAATCCTTTTTATTATTACCAATGGAATGACACTCTACTTCAAACAACATCTACAGCTATAGGCTTGTGTGTAGATAATAACTCGTTAAGTACAACTTATGAATGCGTTATTACAGACATGCTAGGATGTACTGTAATTGTGTCTGAAACTGTAAATCAACCAACTCAATTAGTTGTAAATTCAAATATAGTTGAAGAAATTTTATGCTATGGAGGTTCAAATGGAAAATTAAATGCTACTGCAGCTGGTGGCTCTGGTTCATATCAATATATGTGGAGCAATAACGCTCCAAATTATTCTACAAACTCCACTAATAATGGAGTAATTGCTGGAGATTATATAATTACAGTTGTTGATGCAGAAGGATGTACAAGTTCAGATTTTATTAGTTTAACTGAACCAACGGAGCTGTCTTTAATTACCAACGAAACAAGTATTACATGTTTAGGCTTTGATGATGGTAGAATTGAAGCTATTGCTGAAAATGGCACTCCATTTTTAGGAATTCCTCCAGAATATTTATACACTGTAACTAATGAAGAGACAGGAATTGTAGTATATACAAATACTACCGTTATTGGAAATGCTTATAATTTGTCTCCTGGAATTTATACTATTATTGCTGAAGACAGGAACGGGTGCACGACTGAATCTGGAACTATATATATTTCTGAACCTGGAGATTCCCTTACCATTACATTTAATACTATAGATGCTTCTTGCTTGCAAAATAATGGCTCTGCTTCAGTTGTTGCATATGGGGGGACGCCGGCTTATCAATATAATTGGGACAATAACATAACTGCTGCTAGTAATGTAAATCTAGCTGCTGGATATTACCCGATAACCGTCATTGATAGTAGAGGTTGTGAGAAAAGGGACTCTGCTTTTGTAAAAGGAACTCATAATGTGTTTGCAGATAGTTTATCAGAAATTACATTTAATATTTGTTTAGGTGACAGTGTTTTTATTGCAATAAATGAAACTCCATTTAACAATTATGTTTGGGAAAATGGCAGCTTAACAACTGATAGATGGGTTTATCCAAATGATTATACAAATATCTATACATTAACTATTGAAGACCCAACTTGTACTAGCTCATATGATGTAACAGCAACTGTAAATGTCGATTTTATAGACCCTATGCTGTCTTCTTCACCTGGTGTTGAGTATGGTGATTTCCCAATTGTATTATCTGGAAATAATCTTGATTTATTTTCTAACAATAATGATTGTGTTGAATATACTTGGCGTTGGAGCCAGGATACTATAACTAATAATAATGGATCAATCAGTATATATGACCTTCAAAAAACAAATTGGTATTATTTACATGTAAAAGATGATAAAGGTTGTTTAGGTTATGATTCTATTTATGTAGTTGTAGGCGTACTGCCGTATGAAGCAATTACACCTAATAATGATGGGTTTAATGACATTTGGACCCCATTAGATATTCAATCCTATGAAAATGCTTTAGTACAAGTATTTAATAGGTGGGGAGGAATAGTCTTTGAGTCTAATGGCGGGGAAAGCTATCAAGGATGGGATGGGACCAATAAAGGCGAAGAGCTTCCTGTTGGGACTTATTATTATATTATAGATCTTAATACTGGAGATAACCCTCAAACTGGTCCAATTACAATTATCAGATAAAATGAAAATTATTAACATGAAAAGAATATCAATATTAATCCTTATAATTTGTTTTTTTGGAGAAATCAAGGCTCAACAGCTTCCTCAAATAACACAATATATGCACAATAACTATACTGTTAATCCAGCTATTGCTGGCATGTATGATTATTACCAAGTAAATAGCACCATTAGAAATCAATGGACTGGAATTAATGACGGCCCAAGAACATCAATTATAAGTATTTATGGTAAACACAGTGATAATATAGGACTTGGTGGAATGGTGTATAATGATGTCGTCGGGCCTACAAGTAGAATTGGTGGTTCTGCATCATACACATATACATTCCTGCTTACAGAAAAAATTAACTTATCACTAGCCCTACAAGGTGGATTTACTCAATTTAAAATCATTAAAGATTTGCAAACTGAATTTAAAAACGACCCTTTATTAGAGGGCGGAGATGTAGTGAGGACATTGCCTGATGCAACTTTTGGATTTAATTTAAGTGGAAATCATTGGTATATTGGTGCGGCTATACCACAACTATTAAGCTCTGAACTTAAATTAATGGATAATAATTTTGCAAGAATCTATGATACTACTAGCCAGAATGGCAGGCTGGCAAGACACATATATGTTTTGGGGTCATACAAGTATTATATCAAGCCTCATATATCTCTTGAATCAAGCCTATTTTTAAGATCAGTTGCCGGAACCAAAACACAAATTGATTTTGGTATTAAATCTGAGTACAAAGAATTAGTTTGGGCAGGAATCAATTATAAGATTAATAACACATTATCTTCTTTTGCTGCATTATTTGGATATAGTATTAATGATAGATTTAATATTGGGTATTCATATGGCATCCCCTCTTCTTCTAATAGCCAATATTATTCTGGATCTCACGAATTTTTAATAGGTGTCAAACTGCCTAACTAAATCAGTAACTATTAATTAAAAAAACCCTCACGGGTTTGTGAGGGTTTAATTATGTTGTATATAAAGATTTATACAACCCAAAACAAGTATTACGACTTTGCAAGTATAACGCAAATAATATAGCATTTAAGAGTATCAAACAGCAAGATTTGAACAGCTTTTTGTTAATTTAATTATACAAAATATAACTTGATTCTGTATTTGATAATACCTAACACAGATGTAGTGCAACTTATAATATAAAATAATATCTTTGTTAAATGAAACATATTTTATACTTGGCAATTGCAATTTTGCTAATTTCATGCAGCAATACAAATTCTCAAATAATTGAAAATTTAGATGCTTCAAAATTTGAAACACTAATTAAAATGCAAGATGGTATTATCCTCGATGTAAGAACCTCTCAAGAGTTTTATTCTGGACATATTAGCGAAGCTACAAACTTAGATTATTACAAAGATGATTTTAAAGAAAAACTAAATATAATGAGAAAAGATGTCCCAATTTATGTTTATTGTAGAAGTGGAGGACGTTCAACTAAAGCGGCAGTCTATATGGAAAATCTAGGGTTTTCTAAAGTCTACAACTTAAATGGGGGCATAGGGGCATGGGAAGCAAAAGGTTTCTTATCTGTAAGTTCTAATATAGAAAAAAAACAAATACTCCCTACATATACTATTACAGAAATTGATTCTTTAGTTAAAACAAATGAAGTTGTACTAATAAATTTTAGCACAGACTGGTGTGTTCCTTGTAAGAAAATGAAGCAAATTATTAAAGATGTCAAAAAAATAAAGCCATATTTAAAATTAATACTAGTGGACGCAGATGTGAATAAAGAACTAGCAAAAAATTACAATATAAACGGCATTCCGGTTGTGATCATATTAAAAAATAATGAAGAGTTTTTTCGCCATACAGGTATAATTTCAAAAGAAGAATTGTTAAATAAACTTAACTAAGAGCGTAAACTCATGCCCTTATTTCTGTATTTATAAAATATATAATAAGAATGAAAATTGCAATTCTAGGAACTAGAGGAATCCCTAATAACTATGGTGGGTTTGAGCAATGTGCAGAGCAACTTTCTGTGCAACTTGTAGAAAAAGGGTATGATGTTACTGTATACTCCGTTAATAATCACCCTTACAATAAAAAATATTTTAAAGGGGTTAGAGTTATAAAAAAATGGTGCCCAGAACATATCATTGGATCGGCAGCACATTTTATCTATGACTTTATTTGTTTAAAAGACGCTCTAAAAAAATATGATGTCATATTTGAATTTGGATACCAAAGTGTTGCTATTTCTTTCCTTTTACTATCAATTAAAAAATCAGTTATTGTAACAAACATGGATGGTCTTGAATGGAAAAGAGACAAATGGTCCCCATTTGTTAAACAGATAACAAAATATTTTGAGTACATTGCAGCTAAAAAATCAACAGCACTAGTTTCAGACAATGTTGGTATCCAAAAATATCTAAACGAAAAATATAATGTTGTTTCTAGCATGATACCTTACGGGGTTGATGAAGTCTCTCCAAAACAATCTATAATTCAACATTATAAGGTTAACCCATTTTTATATTTCCTACTTGTTGCTAGATTAGAGCCTGAAAATAATATTGAAATGATTTTAAATGGCTATGTAAAAAGCAAAAGTGATATTCCTTTCTTAGTTGTCGGAGACAACAAAACAAAATATGGTCTTTTTTTAAAAAATAAATATAAGATTTCAGGTACTAAATTTTTAGGAAGTATATATAACAAAGAGGATTTAGACAGCTTAAGACACTTCTCCAAATGTTACTTTCATGGACACTCTGTGGGTGGAACTAATCCTTCATTATTAGAGGCAATGGCGGCAAAATCACTTATTTTTGCTCACAATAATGTCTTTAATCGTAATGTATTAGAAGACAATGCCTACTACTTTGATTCTGAATCAGAAATAAAAAAAATGCTAATTAATATAGATAAGTTAAATGAAAAAAAAGAAGAAATGACTAATGGTAATATCAAAAAAATTAAGAAAAAATACACTCACAAAAACATTACCAAACAATATATTAATTTAATCAAATCTGTTACAAAATGAGAATTATAATTATCACACAAGATGATCCGTTTTATTTAAGTAAAAGCTTAAAAAAGCTTATTAATTTAATTTCTGAAAAACATGTGATTGTGGGCTGTGTAGTTAATTCAGTATCGCCGTTTGGAAAAACAGAAAGTTTTTTTCAAAAAGCATTTAGAACATATAAAATATTTGGCATCAAGTTTTTTTTATATTACTCAATAAAATTTATTCTTTCAAAACTAAACATTACAAACTCTCTAAATTTTGTTCTTAAAAAAAATAATATTCAAAAAATCACTTTAAAACAATCAATTAATCATGAAAA
>MDSV01186731.1_pt1 | contig 12131 bp, 12 predicted proteins | sample 810851 | NCBI WGS metagenome assembly MDSV01 (sample SAMN05326640, study PRJNA326480) | marine metagenome | isolation source: seawater | place: Atlantic Ocean: North East | collected 2012
CTAAATGACTTTGAAAGTCTCTCTTTATTGTTAATCTTAAGCGGAGGAATAGGGAACTTATTAGATAGGACCTTTAGAGGTTACGTAGTTGATTTTATTCATGTTTATTATGAAAATTATTCTTTCTACGTATTTAATTTTGCAGATACTTATATAACTATTGGAGTTATTATTTATTTAATAGGTATGGTTTATCAATATAGAAATGGAAGAAATGAAAATAAAGCTGGCTAATACTAGAGGCTTCTGTGCAGGAGTCGATAGAGCTATTGAGATAGTAAAAAAAGTTTTAGAGATAAATGGTGCACCTGTTTATGTAAAACACGAAGTGGTTCATAACAAGACCGTTGTAAATGAATTAAAGTCTTTGGGGGCTGTATTTGTTGAAGAAATTGAAGAAATTCCTGACGGAGAGATAGTCATCTATAGTGCTCATGGAATATCAAGAGTTGTTGAATCTGATTCAAAAGCAAAAGGCCTTGATGTATTTGATGCAACTTGTCCTTTAGTAAGCAAAGTTCATGCTGAAGTTAATACCTACGCTAAAATGGGTTATGACTGTCTATTGATTGGTCATTTAAATCATCCGGAGGTAGAAGGTACTATGGGCCAATTTGATACTTCGTACGGGGGTTCAATAACTTTGATTGAAACTTTAGATGATGTTGAAGATTTAAAATTCAAGAATGGAGAAAATTTAGCTTATGTAACTCAAACTACATTATCAGTTGATGACACACTAGAGATTACTAAACTCTTAGTTTCTAAATTTCCTGATATAACTGGTCCTAAGAAAGATGATATCTGTTACGCAACCCAAAACAGGCAAGATGCGGTTAAACAATTAGCTTTAGAATCTGATTTAGTTTTAGTCATTGGATCAATTAATAGTTCTAATTCAAATCGTTTAAGAGAAATTGCTGAGAGATCAGGGGTAGATTCTTATCTAATTGATTCTATTGATAATTTAGAAGGGTCTTGGTTGAAAGGAAAAAAGAATATAGGCGTAACCTCTGGAGCATCTGCTCCAGAGCACTTAGTGAAGGAGCTCATTGACTCGTTAGAAAAAGATTATGGTTATTCTCTTCAAGGTAGCCAGGAAATAACAGATGAAGGGATAGCTTTTCGATTACCAAAGGGTTTAAGATAAAGTGAGTTTTGGGATCAGTATTGAAAGTAAACAGAGAACATAGAATTGAAAATGCAAGAGTTTGTGACTCCCCTAATTTTTCAGATCGTCAAAACGAAGAAATTTCATTACTGATTATTCATAATATCAGCCTGCCTCCAGGGCAATTTGGTAATAATTTTGTAGACCAGTTTTTTACAAATAAACTAGACCCGTCAGATGATCTATATTTTAAAGAAATTTATGAAATGAAAGTTTCAAGTCATCTTTTCATAGACAGGAAAGGGGCGGTTACTCAATTCGTACCTTTTAATAAAGTAGCATGGCATGCAGGCGTTTCCGAATTTAAAGGAAGAAAAAACTGCAATGAATTTTCAATAGGTATTGAACTAGAAGGGACTGATGACTTGGAGTATACATCTAATCAATACGGGATTCTTATAGAGGTAACTCAAGCAATTATGAAGGCTTATCCTCAAATTAATTTAGGAAATATTGTAGGCCATAAAGATATTGCCCCTACTAGAAAAACTGACCCTGGAGATTCCTTTGATTGGGATTTGTATAGGTCTTTTTTATCTTAATTCTTCTAATTATATCTGGTAACTACTAAACTAAAGCAACAAACATTAATGAGGAAGAAACTATGTCGTCTTTTGATATTAAATCCGAAATAGACCATCACGAAATAACGAATGCCGTTGATCAAGCTAATCGCATTTTACAGAATAGATTTGACTTTAAAGGTACTGGAGCAGAATTCTTACTATCCGACAACCAGGTTATTTTATCTGCCGTTGAAGAGTTCCAAATCCATCAAATGCTACCTATTCTTAACGAATCATTTGCTAAAAGAGGCATAGATCTAAAAAGCTTAAAACCGGGTGAAGTAGAAATTGCTACGGGTAAAGCTACACAAATTATGGGCCTTCAAGAAGGCATTGATAAAGAATTAGCTAAGAAGATTACTACTCTAGTTAAACAGTCTAAAACCAAAGTTCAAGCTTCTATTCAAGGAGAAAGTGTGAGAATTACAGGCAAAAAAAGAGACGATCTTCAACAGGTTATACAATTGGTTAAAGATCAAAATTATCAAGTGCCTTTGCAGTACGTGAATTTTAGAGATTAAAATATGACTTCTTGGAAAGAGTCCCTTTCAGCTTATCTGCAGCCAAGACTTTTTATTGTACTTTTCTTAGGGTTTTCCTCAGGATTACCCTTCGGAATGTTAATTGATCCACTAAATTTTTGGCTTTCTGAGGAGGAGATTAGCAGGAGCTCCATAGGTTTATTGTCTTTGGTTACTCTCACTTATCCTATGAAAGTTGTTTGGTCACCATTTATTGATCGACTGCAAATCCCTGTACTATCTAAATCCTTTGGGCAAAGGAAGGCATGGTTATTTCTTACCCAACTGGTAGTTTCAATTGCTTTAATTGGAATGGCTATTACTGATCCAAAGGATTCACTTATCATCTTGGTTATATTCGCTCTATTAGTAGCTTTCTTTTCTGCTACACAAGATATTTGTATAGATGCCATGAGAATAGAGTTAGTGGAAGAAAAAGAATTAGGAGAGGCTACAGCAATGTATCAGGCTGGGTGGAGAATAGCTTTTCTAGTTTCTCAGGTTGCTACCTTTTTTATAGCAAGCCTCTTTGATTGGTCGTCAGCTTACTTTTGCTCTGCATTTTTAATGCTTTTAATTTTAATTACATGCTTATTAAGAGTTCCTGAACCTGAAAGGGAAGAAGTCCTTTATGTTTCTTTAACTGCTCAGCCATTAGCATGGGTGCTCTCGTCATATGTGAAACCTTTTTTTGAAATATTTAATAGACTTAGAGACAGAATAATACTTATTCTTTTACTAATAATTTCTTATAGGTTCAGTGATTTATTATTAGGACCTATGGCAATGCCATTCTATAGAGAGACAGGTTTTACCAAAGAAGAGGTGGCAATAATCACAAATGCTTTTGGGATAGTTGTAACGATGTCCGGCGCATTTTTAGGTGGCTTATTGATATACAAGTACACAATCATTAGAACAATGTTGATAGGAGCTTTTCTGGTTGCCATAACCAATCTTTTTTTTGCAGGTTTGAGTGTCATAGGTCATAACGTAACTTTTCTTGCTTTGACAATTTCTGTGGATAACCTAAGTCAAGGCTTAGCTGGGACAGCCTTAATTGCTTATTTATCTTCTTTGACCAACCAAAAATTTACTGCTACACAATATGCTTTACTTTTTTCTTTAGCAGTAATTCCAGGCAAATTAATAGCTTCTAGTTCTGGTTTTTTAGTTGATTTGTATGGTTTTTTTAATTTCTTCGTATTTGCAAGTTTGATGGGGTTACCCGCAATATATCTTTGTTTAAAATTACAAAAAAATAATTAATGCAGATTTTTTTCTATAGATCTTTTTTTATTTCTATAGTGGCACTTGTCTATCTGTTGACTATTATTCCCTCTTCAGGAAACCCATCTCTAATTCCCTTTCTAGATAAGATTCTTCATTTTCTTATATTTTTTTTATTAACCTTTATTTTAGATTTCTGTACGAGGAGACCATTAAGAGAACACTTTTATTTAATTTTTTTACTTATTGGCTTCGGAATATTTATAGAGATATCACAATATTTTACTGCAACAAGATCAGCTGAGTTTTTAGATTGGGCCTTTGATTGTCTTGGAGTCCTTGTTTATTTACTATTTGACCCAAAATTATCTATAGGCTTAAAAAAATGAAATACTTATTACCTACTTTCATAATTCTTCCTATATTGGAAATGTATATTCTCATCAAAGTGGGAGGCTCTATCGGTGCATTCAATACTATTTTATTGGTTTTATTAACAGCTTTCGTAGGCTTAATCCTATTAAGGGCACAAGGTTTTCAGACATTATTCAATGCCAGAAATAAAATTCAAAACTCTGAGTTACCTGCTCAAGAAATTTTTAGCGGCTTTTTTTTAGCAATTGGAGGGGCTCTATTGCTAACACCAGGTTTTATAACTGATATTATTGGATTCTTATTTATTTTTCCTATGACAAGAATTTATATTTTAGGATGGTTAATGCAAAACCTTCTTTCTAAAGCCTTTTCTGGATTTAGTAATGCCCAAACACAGAATGACTGGATTGAAGGCGAATACAAAAAACATAAATAATTTAGTTTTAGCACTTGAAAAATTCATAAAAATCCCAAAATAGTTGTTATTGATAGAAATCTAGATGAAATGGGCATTGACGTGATGTATTTCTCAATTAGAATGGCGACCCTTTTAACAAAAGATTTAAAGTTTAATTATATTTTTGGAGAAACCAGATGAAATTTAAACCATTAGGAGATCGCGTTTTAGTAAGACGCACTGATGAAGAACAAACCACACAAGGTGGAATAGTACTTCCAGGGTCCGCAGCAGAGCAACCTTCAGAAGGAGAGGTTCTAGCAGTAGGACCAGGAAAAACATTAGATAACGGTGAAGTTAGAGCTGTTTCTGTTAGTGAGGGCGATTTAGTCGTCTTCGGACAATATGCTGGTAGTAATACCGTAAAGATAGATGGGGATGAACTTGTAATTCTTAATGAACAAGACATTCTTGGTGTTATAGGTAAATAATTAATAAAGAGAGGAAAAAATGGCAAAAGAAGTCAAATTTAGTGATGTTGCACGCCAAGGTATGTTGGCTGGTGTAAATATACTTGCAGACGCAGTCAAGGTAACTTTAGGTCCCAAAGGAAGAAATGTAATTTTAGATAAATCTTTTGGAGCACCAACCGTTACTAAAGACGGAGTTTCTGTAGCAAAAGAAATCGAACTAGTAGATAAGTTTGAAAATATGGGTGCTCAAATGGTAAAAACAGTTGCTTCGCAGACTTCTGATGAAGCAGGTGATGGAACAACTACCGCAACTGTATTGGCTCAATCTATTGTTAATGAAGGTTTGAAATCAGTATCAGCTGGCTTTAACCCAATGGATTTAAAAAGAGGAATTGATAAAGCTGTTGCTGCAGCTGTTGAGACTCTCCAAGATGCTTCAGAGCCATGTGAAGACGATACAGCGATCGCACAAGTAGGAACAATTTCTGCTAATAGCGATATAGCTGTAGGCGAAATTATTGCTGAAGCTATGCAGAAAGTTGGAAAAGAAGGAGTTATAACAGTTGAAGAAGGTTCAGGTATTGAAAATGAATTAGAAGTGGTTGAAGGTATGCAGTTTGATAGAGGTTACTTGTCACCATACTTCATAAATAATCAAGAAAGAATGACAGCCGATCTAGAAGACCCTTTTATTCTTCTTCACGACAAAAAAATATCTAATATCAGGGAACTTCTGCCACTACTTGAAGCAGTTGCAAAAGCTGGTAGACCCTTATTAGTGCTAGCTGAAGATGTTGAAGGTGAAGCACTTGCCACTCTAGTAGTAAATAACATGAGAGGTGTTGTGAAAGTAGCTGCTTGTAAAGCACCTGGTTTTGGTGATAGAAGAAAAGCGATGTTAGAAGATATCGCTATCTTGACTGGAGGAACAGTTATCTCAGAAGAAGTAGGACTTTCTCTTGAAGGTGCTACTATTGAAGATCTTGGTCAAGCTAAGAAAGTGGAACTCAATAAAGAAGATACAACCATCATAGATGGAGCTGGAGCTGCAGATGGCATTTCCGGTAGAGTAAACCAGATTAGAGCTCAAATTGAAGATACTTCATCGGATTATGATAGAGAAAAACTTCAAGAGAGAGTTGCTAAGCTTGCTGGTGGTGTTGCAGTTATTAAAGTTGGTGCTGGATCTGAAATTGAAATGAAAGAAAAGAAAGCAAGAGTAGAAGACGCTCTCCATTCTACTAGAGCAGCAGTTGAAGAAGGCGTCGTAGCTGGTGGTGGTGTTGCCTTAGTAAGAGCTCAACAAAAGATTGAAGGTCTTACTGGAGATAATGAAGATCAAAATGTTGGAATTAACATAGCTCTTAGAGCTATGGAAGCCCCTATAAGGCAGATAACTAATAACTCTGGCGAAGAAGCTTCTGTCGTTCTAGACAAGATTAAAGCAGGCGAAGGTAACTTTGGCTTTAATGCAGGTTCAGGCGAATATGGAGATATGATCAAGATGGGAATCTTAGACCCTGCCAAAGTGACTCGTACGGCGTTACAAGCTGCAGGTTCTGTTGCAGGACTAATGATTACAACTGAAGCCATGATTGCTGACCTTCCTGAAGAAGGTGGAGCAGGTGGAATGCCTGGTGGAATGCCTCCTGGAATGGATATGGGCGGCATGGGTGGAATGATGTAAATTTCTTCCCAAATTGATAAAAGCCCCTTTTAGGGGCTTTTTCTTTTTTACAAATAAATTTATAACTTTTATTTAATCTTGTATGATAAAAACAAGAGGGATTAAATTATGGAATTATTTTTAGATTTTCTTATGAGATGGGGGCATATTCTTTTCGGAATAACTTGGATAGGTCTTCTATATTACTTCAACTTTGTCCAAACAGAGTATTTCAAAGAAGCCGAAGAGATGGCAAGAAAAGATGCAGTTGCTAAATTAGCTCCAAGAGCTTTGTGGTGGTTTAGATGGGCAGCTTTTTTTACGTTCTTAACTGGGCTGTATTTACTAGATTCTATTTCTATGAAGCTTAATTTAGACATTATTTTTGGTGCTACTATGGGAACTTTAATGATGCTAAATGTTTGGGGCATTATTTGGCCCAATCAAAAGGTAGTAATTGGAATCAAAGAAGGTGACGCAGCAACTGCTGGACCAAAAGCAGCTTTAGCTTCTCGAACCAACACACTATTCTCAGTAGGTATGCTTTATTTTATGGTTTCATCCGCGCATTATCCTCATGGAAGAGAAGTAGTAATGGCGAATCTAGGTATAACAGATACGGGCCTTCTTGTAGGCCTAGCAATTATTCTAGCAATACAAGCTAATGTTATTTGGGGAAAAATGTTACCAGTAATAGCTTCTGTTAGAGACGTAATTATTTCTAGTTTTGTCTTGTGCGTAGCTCTGTCGAGTGTAGCTTTTTATCTTTAAAATAAAAAATTAAGAAAGAGGGCTTTTAGCCCTCTTTTTTTTCCTATTATTTATTCCTAAAGTTAGAATGGGTACATGGATCCCAAAATACAAGTAGCTTCAATAATCATTATTTTATTAGGTTTTCTTATTTGGGGAAGATGGAGATACGACGGTATAACTTTAACGGCATTAGCTGCAATGGTACTTTTAGGGTTAGTTCCAGCTAAAGAAGCTTTTTTAGGATTCGGACATCCTGCAGTTATAACAGTAGCTCTTGTCCTTTTGATTAGCAAGGCATTGGAAAAATCAGGATTCATTAACATGATTGGGGATCTGTTAAGACAGAAAGTCAGCGGAGAGATGCAATTTCTAATTATCTTGATGTTAGTAGCAGCATTCCTTTCCTCATTCATGAATAACATTGGTGCCATGGCAATGTTGTTACCTATCACCATAGGCATAGCTCAAAAAATGGAATGGAATCCTTCTAAGTTTTTAATGCCGCTAGCTTTTGCATCAATTCTTGGTGGTATGAACACTAAAATTGGCACACCACCAAACATAATTATTTCTGAATTTAGAGAAGATTATTCACAACAAACTTTTGAATTTTTTGACTTTGCCTTCGCAGGATTTCCAGTCAGCTTTTTAGGTATTCTCTTCATATCATTCGTAGGCTGGCGTTTTGTTAAATTAAGAGAAGAGGGCAGTGAAAAGATACCTCTTGTAGATATTCAAGATTATTTGATTGAGATGACCATTCCAGAAGAAAGTATTTTAGTTGGGAAAAGAGTCCATGAGCTAACCAGTGAAATTGGAACGGATAATGTGTTAATGGGAGTAGTTTCTGATAAAGGTACTGTTAGAAAACCTCACCATAGAGAAACTTTTGAAGCCCTTCAAATCTTAGTTTTAAAAATATCTCCAGACGACGTTGCAGGAATACAAACTGAATTTGGATTAATTATTGATCCAGAACTAGAAGACCATAGACAAATTGGTGAGCTTGGTGAGATTGAGGCTATGATTACTCCTAGATCACGTTTGATAGGTCGTAAGTATAACTATTTTAAACGTATGGCTAGAGGTATTCTTTCTTTGCTGGGCTTATGGAGACAAGGAACAAAGCTCAGAAGAAGGTTAGCAAACGAGATTTTCAAGGCAGGAGATGTTTTGTTACTTTCATCACGCGATACTGATGAAAGGGTAGCCGAAAAACTTGAACTATTAGGTTTAATGCCCCTTTGGCAAAGGGAACTCGATGTTATAAGAGACACCTCGAGAGCATGGCAAGCTTTACTGATATTTGTTTTGGCTTTATTAGCTGTAATCTTTTATAACATTAATATATTGGCAGCTTTCCTGGTTTGTGTCTTAGCTTATGCATCCAGGAGACTTTTAACAGGAGAAGGTATATATAGGCACATAGAGTGGCCAGTTGTAGTGATGCTTGGCGCAATGATTCCTATAGGCGGAGCATTAACAAGTTCTGGACTTACTTCTGCTAGCGCTGATTTTATTACTGCAAATCTATCTGGTGTTAATGTTATGTGGGTTTTGGTAGTTATCTTAGTGTTTACAATGTTTATTTCAGATTTAATAAACAACGCTGCTACAGCAGTAATTATGGCTCCCCTTTCAATTCAAGTTGCTGAACAGATGAATCACCCTATAGAGCCATTCCTGATGGCTGTTGCTGTTGGCGCAAGTTGTGCATTTTTATCCCCTATTGGCCATCAATGTAATACTTTAGTAATGGGCCCAGGAAATTACCGATTTGGAGATTATTGGAAATTAGGATTACCCTTAGAGATATTAATTGTTTGTATCTCTATCCCAGTCATTATGAATACTTGGTTTTAGGGCTGATTTTCTATATAAATAGACCTGCTAGGAAAAGCAAAATCAGACCCATTTGCCTTAACAGATTCCATTATCTTAAATATTAGGTCTTGTTTGATTTGAGAAAAATCAGTGTAACTAACTACTGTAACGTAACAAAGGATCGTTAAGTCAATTGAGCTTGCACCTAATTCAGTAACTTTAACAAAATTTTCTTGACCAGGATTCACAGTAAAATCTTCACTTCCATTTATATATTCTTGTATGTCTTTGCAGATCTCTTTTAGCTGACTAGATGAGGTGTTGTAAACCAGATTCACTGTCCAAAACATTCTCCTATAGTCCATGTCCTGATGATTTATGACTTGTGAATCTGACAAGTCAGTATTTGGAACAAATACAGGTGACGTATCTAAAAGTCTAACTTGCGTAGATCTAAAACCAATAGATTCTACTATTCCATGTAAGCCGTCCCCAATTCTTATTCTGTCTCCAGGTTGGAATCTCTTTTCACTTAGTATGAATATTCCAGCAATAATATTTTTGAACATGTCCTGTGCGCCTAAAGCAACTGCTACAGAAAAAAGACCTAAACCAGCGATTATGGGTCCTATTTCTATACCCCATATATCAAGCATCATAGTTATAGCTACAATCCAAATAAGGACGCCAGCTACTCTACTCAGCCATGTACTCATAGCGGGAGTTAACCAAGAGTTATCTCCAAGCATTGTTAAGAGAGGTTTAGTTAAGTTAGAAAAAGCACTAAAGATTGTGTATATAACTACCATTTTTACTAAATTAGTTGCCACTAAATCCAGAGAACCTGAGAAGGGAAGGTAAGAAGTAATTAAGTAGAGACCAAAAGCAATAGGAACAAGCCCAAAGGGGCCCCTTAAAGATTCAACTATCTCATCATCAAAAGTTGTTTCTGAATTTGCAGCAAGATTGGCAATCCTATCAAGCAGAAAGGTATTAAAAAGAGTTCTTGCAATTAAAGATCCAATTATTATTACAAGACAAATAAGGATATCATCAATTCCAATACCTCGGATACCAGTTTGCCAAGTTTCTACTACTACATTCCAAAAGTCATTAATCATTCTTTATCCTCGTCTTCTTCATCTAGTGTATCTATTTTTTCTAGTTTAGCGATTTTGATTACATTATCTTTAATAAGAATAGTTTCAATTCTGTAATCTCCAACTATAACGCCTACATTAGTTTCAGGAATAGTTTGAACATTTTCTAATATTAAACCACTAAGTGTTTTTGGTCCTTCAATAGGAAGATCCCAATCCAATCTTTGGTTGATTTCTCTAATCATTACATTTCCTTCTATCATGAAAGAACCATCAGCCTGAGGCATGATATCCATTTTTTCTATAGAATCTGAAGTAATTTCTCCTACAATTACCTCAAGTATTGCTCTAAGAGTAATTATGCCTTCAATATCTCCATACTCATCTACAATTAAACCCACTCTAGTATTTGCAGATTGGAAATTAAATAGTTGTTTTGATAGAGAAGTATTTTCGGGCACAAAAAGAGGATCTTGTAGCTCATTCTTAAGAGCCTTAGTAGTTAAATCTTTTCTTCCATAAAAATCGGCTTTTTTATTTATAGTTAAAAACCCTAGGATGTTATCTATTGAATCTTCAAAACAAGGTATATATGTGTAATCTATATTTTGTAATTCTTCTAATATACTTTCTATATCATCATTTAAATCAATTCCTATTATCTCATTCTTTGGAACCATGACATCATTGACAGATAAATAATCCATATCAAAGATTCCCATTAGCATGTTTTCTTGTCTTTTTGGAACTCTGGAGGTTTGCAGCAAAGTCCTTAATTCTTCAGGCTTTAATTCTTCATTTTCTGCATCATCTAAATTAATACCAATTAATTTAGTAACTCCATTTGAAACAAGGCTAACCAAGGTAACTAGTGGACTTAAGATTTTAGATAAAGGCTTAAGGAAGTAGGAGGCAGGGAAGGCAATACTTTCAGGCTTTAAGGCCGCAATAGTTTTGGGCATTACTTCTGCAAAAATTATCATTATTATGGTCATAAAAACTGTTACAGCTAAAACGGCACTATCACTCCAAATTCTAATTGCAATAACAGTTGCTATAGCTGTAGCAAGTGTGTGGGTAAAGTTATTTCCAATTAATATTACTCCCAATAGCCTATCTGTTCTTTGAAGTAATTTAGTTACTCTTTTTGCTGATTTATTTTTTTCTTTTACTAGGTGTTTCAATCGATAACGATTTATTGCCATCATGCTAGTTTCAGAACTAGAGAAGAAAGCAGAGAAAAGCACTAGCACTGCTATTGAGCTAAAAAGAATCCAAAGGGGTATTTCGTTCAATTTAAAGGGTCCCTAAAGGGAATGAGATATATATAAAATATTCAAGAAGTAAAAATAATATTCAAGATAACTCACATTATAACCAATCTTAACAAACTGTAAAAAACATTGATTTAAAGATTTTCCTTGAAAGCATAGCTTTATACCTTAGAATGACCGCCTTTTTAAATAATATAGAAACAATTTTTAATAAATGTTAACAATTAGATTAGCTCGCTCAGGAGCAAAGAAGAGACCTTTTTATCATATAAGTGTAGCTGATTCACGTATGCCGCGTGATGGACGATTTGTTGAGAGGGTAGGTTATTATAATCCTATAGCGTCCGGCCAAGAAGTTAGACTGGAAGTGGATGTCGAAAGAATTGATTATTGGATTTCTAAAGGTGCTCAGCCGAGTGAACGAGTTCTAAATTTACTTAAACAGAATAGGGAAACATCCGAACAAACTGAAAAAAGGCTAGCTTCTAAAGAAGCCAAAAGAGTTAAGAAGTTAGCTTTAAAGGCTGCTGTTAAAGAAGCAGAAGCTGCACCAGCAGAAGAAGCTCCAGCAGAAGAAGCTCCAGCAGAAGAAACAGCACCTGCAGAGGAAGCTGCACCAGCAGAAGAAGCTCCAGCAGAGGAAGCGCCAGTAGAGGAAGCTGCACCAGTAGAAGAAGCTCCAGCAGAGGAAGCTGCACCCGCAGAAGAAGCTCCAGCAGAGGAAGCGCCAGTAGAGGAAGCTGCACCAGTAGAAGAAGCTCCAGCAGAGGAAGCTGCACCC
>MDSV01132238.1_pt1 | contig 12129 bp, 6 predicted proteins | sample 810851 | NCBI WGS metagenome assembly MDSV01 (sample SAMN05326640, study PRJNA326480) | marine metagenome | isolation source: seawater | place: Atlantic Ocean: North East | collected 2012
AAATAATAATTACTCTTCTATACTAAAGGAATATTTTCGTTAGTATTAATACTATTAAAATGCAAATAAAGATTGTATAAATAAAATTAAGAACGACTACGACGACGACGTGTTGTTTTAGAATGAGAACGGGAGTAGCTTCTACTAATTTGTTTTGAGATTCTATGAAGGTCAGGATTATCTCTTAAGTATTGGATAGCAACTGCAATTTGTTCTTCTTTACGTCTATAATAACTCACTCCTCCAATCAAAATAATAAGTGATGAAGACCAAAATTCAATAAATTTCATGTTATTGTCTTTCGTCCAGTTTTGCTTTCTTTCTTGAAACGTTCCTGTTGTGTAACCTTCTGATTTATAATAGTTGTCCGCTTGACCTTTTCTCCATGAATCAATCACTTGTTCATTTTTTTTGTCTGCCCAAGCACTAGAACCTATCATCACTACAACTCCTGCCAGCCAACTACCCCATTTTTTCCAGGTATTAGTATTTACAGACTTTAATAAATCTGGACGTTGAGTTGTTATGGCTGAACAAATTTGGTCATATGATGCACTACTTAAAACGTTTACTTTGAGTATTGCAGCAAATTGTAATAATCTAGTTTTAGATAATTTACAAACATCTCTCATAAAATCTGTAAATTTTCCACTTTTAGCATATCTAATAAGTTGTTCATGGGTTTGCGACATTTAGAATGAAACCTCAGAAAGTTCTTTCTTCTGTTTTGAAGATGCAGACTTAATCATTTCTGAAGATAAACGTCTCCGATTTTTACTATTCCGAGATGTTGAAGGCATTTATATATTATTATAATATAAAAATTAAACGCAAAAAATATATATTTTTATTCCTATATAAAATCAGATGTTAAGTAATAATATTTATCTTTAGAAAATATTATATTTTAATATATATATATATATATATTAAAAGAACTAGGTAGAATTTATTGTTTACAAAACCTATAATTTTGAAAAAAAAAAAGGATATCCTTACTCACCGTGACAGTCCCTACGTACTCTTTGGTGCTGCTCTAATCAAATCGTAGATAGCTCAATGAGGGAGGGTCCGGACCGTTAAGTTTAAAGAGTTCGGATATATTAATCTTAAAAGTAAAAAAATGTTTCAATTTTTTTTTCATTTAAAATTAAACATCAAATTTATTTTTATAATTAGTTATTATACAATAAAAAATGATTAGAATATAAAAAAAAATGTGCCCCTGGCGGGACTCGAACCCGCAACCCCCGGATTAGAAGTCTGATGCGCTATCCATTGCGCCACAAGAGCAAAGAATGCCTACAGATGGGCTCGAACCCTCGACCACCGGCTTAAAAGGCCGGCGCTCTACCGACTGAGCTATATAGGCGAAAGGTGCTAGAGGGAATCGAACCCCCATCAGAAGGTTCAAAGCCTACCGTTCTAACCGTTAAACTATAGCACTGATAAATATATCTAGTTATAAAAAAATAAATCAATTTTTTTTTTTTTAAATTTAAACATCAAATTTATTTTTATAAATGAATGTCCTTTATTTAATAATTCAAATGATGTAATTATTTATTGTAAATAATATAATGGTGGAGGAGAAAGAGGACAACGCGGTGGAGGTGGTGGTGGAACATGTTTTTCTTTAGTGTGAATTTCTCTTGTTAAAATATCAACGGCATTTTTTTTCTTTCTCTTTTTATTTGTTTTCACAAACTTTCTGATGTCTGTTTGGTAGTGATTTTTAATTGGAATAGCATTAGTTGATGATTTTTCTAATATTAAAGAATCTTTTGGATTTTGGGTATATAAACGAACATCAGTTTGTAACCAGTAGTAATTCATTATTACATATTAACAATTATTTTATTTTAATAAAATAACTATGCTTCTTTACTATTACATGTTTTTAGATTCTATTAGTAATATTTTTAATTAAAAGAAATTAGTTCTTGATAAATTTAAAGATAGTTTTTATTTTATAATCTATTTATTAAGAGTTTAAGAATAGGTAATTGATGTTGTAACAGCATCATTTGTCATTGCGAGAACAAATAAGTTGAATGTTGCACCACTTGGAATTTGTATTGCGTCGCTGTTGCTTTTTTTTATTTCAACCCAAATTTTACCAATTCTTCTATCGTTTGAATCGTTTGTATGATATGAGCTTCTTTTGGCAACTGAAACAACATCACTTGCTTTTGGTATAACAGTCTCACCAGTAGCATCAATTTCTAAATGGTCAACTTCATGGTCATCACTGGCATCTAAAGTTCCGTCTTCTTTATAATAATTAACTAGTATTTTAACCTCAATAGTATCAGGTGTTCCAGTAGATGTAAATAATGTTGTCCAACCAACACGACACATTTCGATATTATCATCATATGTAAATTCTATTTTTGTATTTGAATTAGGAAGTTGTTGATAAGAAGTTGTTAAAGCAAAATTCGATGAAAAATTTACTTTAGTTATAACTGACCTTGGTAATGTCATTGAAGATTGACCAGAAGAAGTACCACCCGAAATAAATGAAGTTGCATTAACCGGTCCACTAACGGTTAATGATGAAAGTGTTCCCATTTTATTTGTAGTAACACTGTTATTTGCAAGTTTAGCTTCTGTGACTGCACTAGAAACAATTTGGGACGAGTTTACACTATCATCAGCTAATTTATCATTAGTAATTGCGTCATCTCTAATGCATGCTGTTGTTACTGCTTCTGAACCAGATGTTTGATTAAGGAGAGCCGTTGTTATATTTTCACTTGATATTTTAGCTGTTAATATTGCACTATCGGCAATTTTGGCAGTTGTAATATTAGAATTAGCTATTTTATTAGTGGTAACTGCATCATTCGAAATTTTTTCTTCTATGATTGCTCCATTTTCTATTTTGGCAGATGTAACTGATGCAGATGATAATTTTGAAGCAGTAATTGCATCGTCATTAATTTTTGCTTCTGTTACAGCACTACTTTGTATTTTTCCTGATGTAACGGCATCATCTGCTATTTTACTATTTGATACTGAATCATTTACCAACTGAACAGTGTCCACAGAATTGTTTGCCATCTTAGCTTTGGTAATTGCTTCAGGTGCTATTTTTGCCGTTGTAACATTCGCATCTAGCAATTTTTCGGTTGTGACTTCACCTGTTCCAATTTTAGCAGCTGATACTGCTAAATTTGCAAGTTCGGTTGTATTTACAGAACCAGATGCTATTTTTGCATTAGTAATTGCATCATCGGCTATTTGAGAAGTGTCAACTGCACTTGCGGCAATTTCACTTGTTGTAATTGCACTAGAAGCTATTTTTGCAGTAGTAACGGAATCATCAATTATTTGAAGTGTACCAACCGAATTACTTGCCAATTTATCACTATTAATCGCATCATCTTGAATTTGCCCAGTTGAAATTGAAGAGTTTGCAATTTTATCATTAGTAACTGCTCCGTCTGCAATTTTTCCAGTTGTTACGTTTGTATCAAGGATTTTAGCCGTTGTAACAGCATTACTAGCAATTTTTGAAGCAGAAACGGCATTATCTAAAATTTGTGAAGTATCAACAGAATCAGTTGCCATTTTGGCTTTAGTTACGGCTTCACTTGCTATTTTTGCCGTTGTAATACTAGCACTTTGTATTTTATCTGAGGTAACTGCTAAATTGCTAATTTTAACAGTTGATACGGCAGAAGTTGCAATTTCAGTTGAATCGACAGCCCCTGCACCAATTTTTGAATTTATTACAGCATCATCGGCAATAATTGATGAAGTAACAGAACCTGATTGTAATTTACCAGTTGTTATTCCATCATCAGCAAGTTCTGATGTTCCAATCGCCCCGGTTGCAATTTTAGCATTTGTTACCGCATCATTAGCTATTTTTTCTGTTGTTACATTTGAATTAAGAATTTTTACAGTTGTTACAGCATCACTTGCTATTTTTACAGCTGTAACAGAACTACTTTGAATTTTAGCAATTGAAATTGTATCATCGGCTATTTTACTAGTAGTAACATTTCCATCAAGAATTTTAGCTGTTGTAACCGCACTGTCATTAATTTTTGCAGTTGTAACAGCATTGTCGTTGATATAATCTGTTACAACTCCATCATCAATAATTCCTATTTTATCACTTATAATATTAATACCACGTGTACCATCTGCATTAACTTTAATATTTTTACCAGACATTGTTAAACCATCCGTAGCACTTACTTCTGAAATAGTCGCAAAAAGATTGAATTCAACATTATCTGAATTCAAGGTAGAAATATCTGCAGTTTGAACATATCCTCTTCCTGAATAAGTTGTTCCTTCTTCAACATAAACAGCTGCTCTTCTAATATCACCCGTTCCAGATATTGAATCTGCGTCAGATGCTCTATCTAATGACCATTGTACACCTCCACTGCCATCTCCATCTCCATCTCCACCATCTCCATCTCCATCACCATCTCCACCATCTCCACCATCACTCGCTGAACCAGTATTAGCAACAATATATATTCCATTCTCCTCCTCCTCTGTTTGATTCATAACAAGTACTCTATCATTTGTCGTTAGAGTTACACCATCAATTGATGGTAAAACCAGATTATCATCATTGTTTCCAGTTAATGTTCCATTTGAAAATGATGCTGATAAATTGCCGGTTGTTCTAACTCTTACGGCATCTTTCCATGATAAACCTAATATTGCACCTGATATTTGTTCATCAACATAAGATTTTGTTGCACAATCAGATGATGATGATGGATCACTTAAATTTGTAAGGGTAACCTTATTTCCAGAGGCAGCCCCTTGAAAGGTTGTTGTTCCATTTGTAAAAGTCATCTTCAATAGGGTTGGATTTTCTCCACTTGTTGATTTACATTCTAAAGATGAACTCGAAAGAATTGTTTGCGACATTTATATTATTTTGGTTATATTTTATTTTTTTTTTTAATTTTTAAAATTGATAATTTTAAATCTTGTACTTCTTTAACAAGCAGAGAAATAATGTCTTGGTAATTAACTCCTTTAATCCCATTATTATTTGTATAAACTAACTCCGGAGAAACTTTTTCTAATTCTTGCGCAATAAAACCATATCTTTGCTTTTGTGATTTATCATTCTTAAATGTATATTTTACGGGTTTAAATTTATCGAATTTTTTCGTTCTTATTTTTTTTATGTTATCTTTTAATCTTTCATCAGATGTCGAGATTATTGTTTCCGCTTGAATTTGATTTGCAACAATAGTCGTTATATTACCATTTGAAAGTGTCGATTGTATTCTTGCATCAGCTCTATCATTGGTATAATATAAATTATTACCTTCATTAATAAAATTTGTTGTTGGGTTAATATATGATATTGTTCCTCCATTTGCTAAATTAGTTATACATAGTTGATTACCTTGTGTAATTTCATCAAAATCTGGCAAATTAGAACTTCCATTACTAAGACATTCTTCCTCGCATTCGCTTTCACTTTCACTTTCTTCTTCACTTTCGCTATTACATTCAATATTATTATTTACTGATTGATTACTATTAGAAAGATTAGTGGTTTTATTGCAATTATTTTTTACTCTTGGTAAGTTATTCCAATTAGAACGATTAAGAAGAGAAGAATATTGTGAATAATCTTTTGAGTAATTATCATAGCCCCTACTTTTTAGTCCGTTAAAAATAGTATTTGCTTTTTCAATTTTTAGTAACGTCGAAGAGTCTGCTGCTCCCATTGAGACATGATTTAATTTAAAATTATTTCTTACGTAATTTTGAGGTATATGTTTATTTAATGAGTTACAAGACATTATTCTATATTTAAGAAAAAAAGTATATTTTGATAATTTTTTAAATTTTAATTACATCAGATATTTTTTGTATATTTCTCCATTACCATTTTTAACATCTTCTATTTCCTCTTCTGTTAAGTAATGACGATGATGGGTCATAAAATTATGGCGCTTTGTTGATTTTTTCCAATAATATTCCGTTGGCTCTTGATTACCATCCCATGATTCAACGGCTAAACCATTGGCAACAAAAGTGTCTTCCATCGATTCTAATTGGAGGTTGTAATATTTTTCGAGATTTTCAATTTTAAGACAATATTCAAGTGGCAAATACTTGGGAAGCATCCATGCATTTTCTTCTTCAACTTGACGAATTGCATGGTCACCTGATAAATAGGTATCTTTAAAGGGACGATTTTCTCCAAAGAAATCTTTTGGAACTTTGTAAGGTTTGTTTTTTCCCACTTGGCTAACGTCTACTTCTTTGATTTTAAGAACTCGCTTGTCATGAGTAAGAATTTCATCACCTTTTTTTAGTAATTCAATGGAAACTTCTCCATTAGGGGTTAAGATTTGTGTGCCTGCCAGAAGACATGCAAAGGACATTGGGATACCTTCAACATTGCCAGCATCTGGAAAAGCTGGTTGTGTCATACTGAAAGTCATTTGGGAAATATCTTGTGTTGTACCTGACCATGCATCAGTTGGATCGAATTCAATTTCACTTGAAATATCAAGTGTTATAAATTTAATATTACTTAAATCGTCAATATCTGCTGTTCCCAACTCTAATTTATTTGTTCCAGCATCTGCATCTGTTTTATTTGTATATAATGTAAAGTTAGTATTAGTACCAGTACCAACTTTCATAAAATAGAGCTTTCCCATGATGAGTGAAGTTGGATTAGTACCACTAACCAGTATAGGTCGAACTCCTTCAACTCCGGATCTTCCATTTACCCCTGTTGTTTCTATAACTTTTGTCGAATGAGTATAAGCACCTGTACTTGCTCCCTGTACAGTTTTTGATAAATCAGCTATTTTTTTATGAAGACGAATTGATGTTGGTAAATTTTTACTAGTAGCACCCAAGGTATTTTCTTCATCTCCATAAATTTCAACTGTGAATTCATCACCACTTGAAACATTTGACAGTTCCGTTGGAATAGTTCCTCCGACAGTAACAGTCTGTCCAGTTTGATAATAAAATATTTTAAAAGCAGGACCGCCTTCTTTATCAATTGAGAATGTATAATATTTATTACCATCATACGTAATTTTTCTACATACGTTTCCTTTTTGTTTGTATGCATTTGGAACTGTTTCTGTACTGGTTGTCGAATCTCCTGTTTCTACACCTTTATCAACATAATAAATAGTGTCAAGGTCAACACCGGATTCATCTAAATCATTACCAACTTGTAAGAAAACTGTCGAACCTTCCCGAGTTGTACCGGTTTCTTTATTTTGCGTATCGGGGTTTGTTAATGTTGTATCAATAGAAGGACCACTTGAAGAGTTAGCTCGAAATCGGATGCGATGATTTACTGCTGTATTATCTGCATATGTTATTTTAAAATCACCTAATTGTGCCTGTGGTAAATAAAATCGTTGAATCGTAGTATTATTTCCTGCAGCATCATCATCGTCTGGAATATAAAATGGATTAATATTATTACCAATACTACGTTTATGTAAAAACTGAATGTTACTTATATTATTTTGGGTATTAATGTTTTCAGAGTTTGTGCCCGCCAGGGCTGTAGTTTGTGAAGCATGTAATGTAAAACCAGACCCACTCACATTGAGAAAATATTCTGTACCCATTGATAATCCTGTACTATTTGTACCTGATAATAAAGTTAATGTTATCGAATCTCCATCACTTAAATCATAGTCAGTGGCAGCCCTTAATACATTTATTGAACCATCCGCACCGTCATTACCATCCTGACCATCATGACCTAAAAATATATTACGAATTTCTGCTGATTCATTATAAGATTCTTTTAGGGAAAATTTATTTGAATTCTCTCCCTCTATTGAACCTAAATAATATTTTTTTGGTACATATAATCTCATTCTGATAGCATTTGCAAGTATTCCAACATCCCCACCATATGCATTAATTGTTACTTTATTAGAATCTGTTGGAGGATATGCAGTGTGCAAGGTAAACGTTGTTGTTGGAGGATTTGCAAAAACAAGATTGCCGGAAACGCCAGCGATGGTATCATTACTAAAAGTTATTCTTTTACTTTCATCTCCATTAATTGCACCAGTTTTTGTTGAATATAATTGAAAATGTTTGTCGTCACTTGTTGTTCTTGCAAAATAGGTTTGTCCTCTTTTTAACCTTGTATTAGAACCCGCATATGAAATATCTATTTCAGTGTTATTTGTATCTTTTAGAGTACCACCGTAAGGTACAACTGAAAAATCATGTGTTGCTGAAGAAATTACAACATTATCTCCATTTTCAAATTGATGATTTATTGTTGTCAATTGTATTTGATTATTTGAAATTACAGTCCCATTAGATTCATGTATAATAGTCTTTATAGTTGAATTAAATTCTTTATTACCTAGATAATATTTTGTACCTGTTGATAATCCGGTATTTCCCATAGAAGAAGTAGATGCAAATTCAATATATTCTCCAATGTAACTATCAATATTAATTGTTAAAGTATTGTCACTATCATTAACTGAAGATATATTAACTGTATTTAATGATGAATTTTCAATTGATGAATTTATTAAGATAGGATTACCTTGTTTTAAATCAGGGATTTCATCACTAACTGTAATTATTCCAGTGTTCGTGTCAACTCCTGTAATATCTTTTGAATAATCTCTTATTAATGATTCACGTATTACCCATGGTTGAGTCAAAATACTGTTAGTATACGTTTGGCCAGTTCCATTTATATTTAATGGAGCTAACCAAAAACAAAATCCTCTACCGGGAACACCATCAAACTCACTCCTTTTAATAATATAAAAAGATTTTATATGTGTTTCCCTCTGAGATTTGTTAGAAACTACTTTTCTAAATTTAAAAGTAGTAATTGTATTTTCACCTTGACCCTCCTCTACACCAGTTAATTCATTACCATCCTGGTTAAGTAATTGAAATTTAGTTGCATTTTTTCTTTTAACTTGATAGATTGGACCATTATAACTGTCCGCCGCTGTTCCACTATTATTAATAAGCTTATTATATAAACCACCTGATGTTGTTACACTTGTAATTTGAACATAATCTCCAGTATATAAGTCATGTTCTCCATTAGAAGTTATAATATTACTTGATACACCGGCCATTGATTTAGAACTCTTATCGTAAAAGAAATAAAACTGTTTAGTTGTAGAATCTATTTTACCAATATGAAAAGTATTAACACATGTATTAAAAAATCCGTAATCTTCTAAGTTCGAATTCGCTCCTCTTATTCCACCTCCAATATATACTTCATCATTTTCAGAAATACTATCAACATCCGATACACCATAACGTTGTGAATATACATCGTCAGATGCAGGTGATGTTGTTTTCCAATTTTCTCTCTCATCTATTGATGCAAGTTGGATTCCTTTAAAAAAATATATTTGTGAAATATCATTTGTATTAACTGCCTTATGAGGAGCAGAACCACTTGTATGAAAGGTAGTATCGCCACCTGAAATTGCTTCGGATTTAGTTTTATATATTTTGAAAGTATATTTATCATCTTCACCCGTTCCGACATGTACAAAATATGGAACTTCCATTTCAGAACCATATTTAAAGCCAGTTGAACCGAGATGACCGGTAACACCAATTGAATCACCGCTTGTAAAATTATGAGGTTGTGATGTTCTAATAGTTGTTACATTTCCAACTGTTGTAATTCCTTTATTTGCTGCACCTGGTACACCACAAAAACCCATTTTTAAATAATATTGCAAACTACTAAATGACATTTATATATAATAAACAACATTTTATTTCAAACACACAATCATTATATACGAAAAGGGACATGTTGTTAAATCAGCCATCGAAGAAATAAATTTATCATGTAAATAATGAGCCCATCTATTATTTAACCCGAAAAATTTATTATTATTAATATTTTTGTAATAATTTTGATAAAAGGGTTGTAACGTCTTTTCAGTAATGTCCGATATATAAACGCTTTTAAATCCAGAATTAATTAATTGTTGATAGTATTCTTCAATTCCAATTGAATTTTCTTTCGGCATTTTAAAAATATAGTTTTCATAATAATTTTGAACTATATTTGGAAGAAATCCTGAATATTTGCAATTTTTGTTTTTGACTATATCGACCATAAATAACATTCCTTTTGATTTTAAGGCATAATAGCATTTTTTAAAAAAGAGTTGTCGATTTGGATAATGAAAAGTACTTTCAATTGAAATTATTTTATTAAATTCATTTTTTATATTTAATTCTAATGCACTTTTTTGATAAATAGTGACATTCTCACTCATTTTTTTGACTTCTGGATGGATATTTGTACTAATTTCATAACACTCCATTTTAGATTGTAAGCCGTATTCTTTCCACAGTAAATAATGTTCAGCTGAGCCACACCCCGTCTCCAATACTTTTTGATTCGGATTATGTAATTCTGCAAATGAAAAAAACATTAAATACATCATTTTTTGGGCATCGTAAAGATTATTTGTTTGTGTTTTCCATAATCCGACATTAAGATAGCCTTTATTATTATTATTTAAAATAGATTCTTTGATAACATTATTGTAACTTATTTTGTTTAAAAAATAATGATGTATTTTATAAATAACAATACCTAAAATTATCATTAAAGCAAAGATAAAAATAATAATCTTCATTATTTTAAAGAATGTTTTTGTAACTTTTTTTTGCCGCAATGTTTATTTTTGAAGACAATAAAAATAGTCAAATTTTTCTGGAATTTTATCTGTTCCTGGATATTGAACACGATACCATAATTTTCGACCAGTATACACACCATCCATTATTCGACCAACAAACAAAAAAACTCTTTCTTTAAAAGATTTACAAAAATTACCATTTACATCTAAATATAAATCTTCTTCCCTTTTTAAGAATTGTGGTTTAATTTCATAGTTTACTAATAATTGTTTATTTTTGTTATGATTCACAAACGGTTCAAATTTAGAACATTGTGGGTCAAAATTACATCTTTCTTTAAACATTATATTATTGACAATTGTTTTAACAATAATTTTCCAATGGGTTTTATCTCTAAATTGTAAACATGTTGCAGGAAAACTATGACGAATATTATTTAATAGCGAGTGAGAAGCTTTATCAGATGCTGCAGAAACATCAACACACAAAATATTATTAACAATTCGTGGAAAAAAACCAACCGGTTGATGTCCAACAACTCCTCGCAATTCATGACTTTTCCAATCATCGTTGCATGGATAGGTGTTAAAATTTGGAGAACCATTTACAGGACCATTATATGCACCTAATCCAATGAAAACATCTTTTTTAATAAAATTATTCCAATTAATTTCATTTCCTAAATCAGATAAAATACGATGATTTCTGACAGAAGGGTCAATATTTTTATATTCTTTAACAATATTTTTTTTTAATTCCCAATATGAGCGATGGACGGGTTTTACAATTTTACCACTTTCTATTTTTTTACAAGACTCAAAAAATTTATTTAACAGATTTATTTTTTTCTTATCATAATTAGAGCACCCGTGAGCAATATGTAGATGTTCTTTCTCATTTGTTGTTGATTCATGGGAATATATTAAACAAGATTTTTTAATATAATCAAAATAATATGGTAATATTTTTTTAATTTCTTGACTTGTTTTTATTTTTCCATTTTCACATTGTTTTGCTTGAATGCCAAACGTTTTTGATAATAAAATTTGTAAGCGTTCTTCTTTATCAGGTATGTATTTATCAATTGTCATTCTATTAAATTCTGGATAATCGACAGGGTAAACATTATCAATTTCAACATCTAATCTTGTTTTATTTAAATCACGATTACCAACAACCGTTATTGTTTTTTCAAAAATATTACTATTTTGTAAATCTCTAATTAATTTGTACACTTTTAATTCAGAATTAAGAGTACCTCTGTCACAAACATCTCCTAAAATACATAATTTACTTTGATGAATATTTGTAAAATTTTTTTTTATATGTTTTAAACATTTATTAAAAAATAAGTAACTACCTTCAATATCAGAAATAAAAAAAAAGGTATATTTTTTAGATTTTTGGAGGGTCGTTGTTTTATTCCTTTTTTTTTTGAGTGTTCTCTTATTCATATAATAGAGAAATAAAAAAATTGAG
>MDSV01009545.1_pt1 | contig 12127 bp, 7 predicted proteins | sample 810851 | NCBI WGS metagenome assembly MDSV01 (sample SAMN05326640, study PRJNA326480) | marine metagenome | isolation source: seawater | place: Atlantic Ocean: North East | collected 2012
GCCTTGGAAGTTATTGAATGGTGGGCTAAGGCCGAAGATGCTATCACAGAAGGCTCACGAATGTTGGACGGCAAAAAAGGAGATGGAATCCAACGCCTCCATGAAATGCTCAACGAGGCAAAAACTCTTCTGGCCTCAGAAAAACCAAGAGAGGCTTTTGACTACGCTTCAGTCATACCAACGCAACTTGAAGCGGATGGTGATGCTCAAGAGCGAGCTATCGCATCCCTGAAGGAGGCAAAGAGACAACTCAGCCAAGCCGATGGTTTGGATACAACAGAATTGAAAACTCGTCTTGATAATGCAGAAGTCGCTATTGAAGAAGGCAATGCGAGTCAAGCGATTGGACTGGCAGACGGCGTGGTAAGAACAATAGAAAAAGAACGGGCGGCGATGGATGATGTTCTAAGAGCTCTAAAACAGCGCAAGAAATTGGTTGAACGATACCAAGGAAGAAGCGATGAAGAGAAGTGGGCCCTTGCACTTGAGGAAATCGACCAAGCGGCTCAAGCCAAGTCTTGGTCACATGCAGGAATGCTGCTTGAACAAATGACGAGCGGCCTGGACAAAGAAGGAAAAGCCAGTGATGATGCACTTGAACTCTATGACTTTGTGATGGACGAATGGCGAAGCTTACGGAATCGGTGTGAGGCTGCTGATATTTCGATTGATGATGAAGACCGACGTGAGTGTGAACAGGAAATCGCTCTGGCTGAAGACATGCTTGGAGTTAGCCGAATTGAGGAGTGCTTGGACCACTTGTCCAAGGCTGATGCCGCCATGGAACGGCTGCGAAGAAGAATTTGAGAGTCTGCAAGACTTTGTTATCAAATTAGACCCTGTTGAAGACTCTCGGGTCATCGGCCGATATCAACGGTTTTGGTGGTTGATGTGGAGCAAAAACACTCCTTTATATCATAAGTATCAAAATTAAAATCTGAGTCTCCATGATGAATCTAAGTTCTAATGACCGTATTCTAAGACTCATGGCAGGGTTTGGCATGGTCACAGTTGAATACCTATCAGGCATAGATTGGGACATATTCCTCCTCGTCCTAGGCACATGGGGATTGCTCACTTCAGCGTTTGGATTTTGTCCATTTTACAAACTTCTTGGACATAGCTCATGTCCCATATGAGTAAACATTCAGAAATTGATGTTACTCAAGTGAATGTAAACAAACCATGCTTTTCCACTGTGGATATGCGTAGCGTTCCTGGGAGACCCAAGTCAACCGGCATTCCACCAATCGTTACGAGAATGCCTGACAAATGAGTATACAATGCTAGGGGTAAGGACTCTGGAAGGTCTTGGACTGGAGGTTTTCTACTGGATAACAGGTCAACCATCTCCTTATCACTTGCCAGAGCCACCCAAGCGTTTGCTGACCAAGCGTGTTGACGCAGCAGATTTGATTCAAGGCTAGGCGCAACTGAAACGGTGTGCTTTGGCCAAGTCACTCTCCAATCGCTACCCTGCTGGAACAACCACTCGATTTTGGTATGTTCGGAAGAGGGCATCTCAGTATGTCCTAGAGCGGCATAATGTACCATAATTGAACGAACATGGGGGTTACGAGGGTGCTCCTTAGCGATTCGTTCTGCAATGTCAACAGCAGTCATAACACGCCCTTCATCAAAATTGAGCAGACTTTGAGTGATTCGGCCATGCACCCAATCTATGTCGGACAAGTTGGCTATGGCTTCCTCAAGTAAGTTAAGTGCGTATTCGCTTTTATTAGCCAATCGCATTCGAGCAATTTTGGATAAGAACATCCGACGGTCCACGGCAGTTTGCACCTTCTTGGGATTGGGCAAACTCACTTTGCCTTCTCCAAATTGACGGAGCATCTCAATATTCTTTTTCGTCATTGGATCGATTGCCAACATCGAAATCGCTTGTTGTTTCAATGAACCCTTTGATTGAAGTAAATTGTAAATCCATTTTAGACGAACTGCCTCAATGTCATCATTTGGAAGAAGGTCCAGCCTCGGCTTAGCTTCCTTCATATCTCGCTGTGCAAGACTTGCAGCGCAAAGAATCATTCTTGAGAGTTGAGCATCTCGTCCTCCCTTCAAAGCGAGTAAATCAATGGCGATCTCTTCGGCCTCATCCCAGCGCCCAAGAGCCGCATACAACAGCATGGTAGCCTTGGTTTTGCGAACCATATCCAATCCAACAAGCGTCGCTTCTTTGCCTTCCGATAAAGATTCATAACGCCTCAAAGCCGTGCCCCAGTCCTCCTCAATAATGAGTTCATTCACAGATCGTTGTTTGACATAAATCATGTCACTCATTCCGCGTAGACGCGTCCTGTCTTCGTCCATTGAAGCGTCAAATGCAATGTCAGCAAGAGTTCCGGATCTACGGATTGAAAGACCCCAAACCACAAGGAAAGCGACCTGGCCGCCAGAAGCAAGCATCCATGTTAACTCTTCCAACATGTCTTTTTCTAAAACAGAACAGACGCTCGATTCCCAATCTCCGCAAGCTGCACCTTGAGGAAGGAAACTGGAATCCCAAAATGTGATCATCGCCAAAGCGAGTAACAACATCGATTGGCCAGCGAATCCTGTAAAACAAAAATTCAGAACGGAGGCTTGTTGAACCGGTTCAGCACGCAGCAATCTGCTATCAGCCAAGCGAATCCCCCCTACACCAGATACATCTTGGATGTCGAGGAAAAGAATACGAGCAACTTCATACACAAACAAGAAACCGATTGCCGCAACGTTCAGCAAGAGGAACAGAAGCAGAGAGGTTACGATTGGAACACGAATACCTGCCTGAGGTATGTGGGAAAAGAGTTCTATCAATCCGAAACCGAGCAAACCACCTTCTTCCATGTAGGTTGATTGAAGTCTGTACTCAGGGAGTTCAATAACTCGGTCGGAATGCGTAAACATCGTCGGATCGTACAAGAGAAACAACAGAGAAATCATGGTGTTGATCGCCACATAAGGCATAGCAACCAAGTTCAAGTGAACTACTTGAGCGATAAATTGCTGCCGAGCATTCGGTAGGTGATTGTGAAACGGGGATGCTTTTCCTTTTGCAATTTGTTGAGAAGATTGTTTGAGTGCATGCCAGGAAGAGCCAAGAATGCGCCCATAAGCAAGGATGGCCGGGCTAAATGCAACGAATGCTGCAATACTCAATTGATGTGTTTGAGAAACACCGCGGCTCTTGAGAACTACGCCAACTGCCAATGCAAGAAGGAGCCATGAGGCCGTAAGCGCTACATATCCTATATTGCGGATTTTGGTATTTTTTTGCATTGTGGCGCGCATTGTGCCCAAAGGACGAATCACTTGTGCGCCCAGCGACGTACCACTTGAGATGATAGCTGGAAACACGATGAGAATCAGAGCAAATGCGACTGAAGGTGCATGGAACCCTCCAGATAAGTCCATCCGAGCCGCTGTAAATTCGAACAACAGAATCAAACTACCTGTTAGAGCCATCAAATAAGAGAGCACACCAAATCGCATACCTCGTAAGGAAAGAAGGTGCTTAACATCATCAATTGATTCTGTGACTTGATGAACTTCATACCTCCGCTCTCCGGTTTGAAAGGCTACTTGCAGTCCTTTGAGTTGCCGAGGTACGACTCGGTCCCAAAACAACCAGGCAGTCAATGTAGCAACAGAAATTGGTAGAATCATACCCACTGAAAACCCTTGTATGATTTCCATGGTTGACATTCTAAGGCCTCATTGAGTTGGTACAAGCGATGGTTGGCTCACTTTTTGTTCAATTTCTATCTTGATCTGCTCTACGAATTGTTCAAGTGGGACATCTGCTACTTGATTGCCATTTCTAGCTCTAAGACTGACCGTATTTGAATTCATTTCTCCATCTCCAAGGATGATGATGTAGGCAGGTTGTAGTTTTCTATGGATCTTGATTTTCTTTTTGATATGAGCATCGGTTGCGTCAACCTCTACCCGAACATCCTGTTCTCGTAAAGCATCAGCAACTTTGTTGGCGTAGGCTTCATGGCGTTCTCCAAGGGTGATAATATGGCATTGTGTTGGTGTAAGCCATGTTGGAAACCGCCCTGCAAAGTGTTCAATCAACACGCCACAGAATCGTTCCATTGAACCAAATGGTGCGCGGTGAATCATGACTGGGCGATGAAGTTCACCGTCACTTCCCATGTATGTTAGATCAAACCGTTCTGGGAGATTGTAATCAACTTGAACTGTGCCGAGTTGCCATTCTCTTCCAATAACATCTTTGACAACGAAATCTATTTTTGGACCATAAAATGCCGCTTCACCCTCTTCTTCAGCCCACTCAACGCCCAAAGAGGCTGCAGCAGAACGGCATGCATCTTCTGCCTTGTCCCATCGCGCCGGGTCACCAACATACTTGGTGGAATCTGGGTCTCTTAATCCAACGCGCACCCGATAATCGGCCATTCCAAGTTTGTCAAATATGATTTGAACAAGCTCGATGCAACCAAGGACTTCTTGAGCAAGTTGGTCTTCAGTCACGAAGAGATGAGCATCATCTTGAGTAAATCCCCTTACCCGAGTCATTCCTGAGATCTCTCCAGATTGTTCCCATCGGTAAACGGTACCAAACTCTGCCAAACGAAGCGGCAAGTTCCTGTAAGAACGAGATTGACTGGCATAGATCTTGATATGGTGGGGGCAATTCATTGGCTTGAGCATGTATCCATCGATTTCGCCTGAATTCATCAGATTGGATAAATCGCCACACGTACAACCCTCATCGGAGAGTTTTTTCATCAAATCACGTTCAACAAGCGGCGGATATTGGGACTCTTGGTAGTAGGGGAAATGGCCCGATTTTCGATACAGATCCAACTTCCCAATGTGAGGTGTAAACACCTGTTGGTACCCCTGTCTCCGCAAATGTTGCGAAATAAAATCTTGAAGCTCTTGACGTACAACTGCCCCTCGGGGTGTCCATAGGATGAGCCCTTGGCCAACCTCCTCATCGATGTGAAACAACTGCAAATCTTTTCCGAGTTTTCTATGGTCTCTTTTCTTTGCCTCCTCCATGCGGTGAAGGGTTTCTTTGAGAGCGACCTTTGTTGGTTCAACCAATCCATAAATACGAACCAATTGTTCTCGGTCTTGGTCGCCTCGCCAATATGCAGAGGATACTGATGTGAGTTTGATGAACATCAAACGAGAGGTGTTTTGGACGTGAGGACCCAGGCAAAGGTCGTACCATTCGCCCTGTTTGTAGATGGTGGAGCCGTCGCCATCCTCAAGTTTGTCATCAATGATTTCAATTTTGTAAGGATTGTGTGAAAAATGCTCCCTTAGCTCTTCTTCAGACAATTCAACCCGCTCAACGGTAAAATTACGGCGAGCAAGTTCATGCATTTTTTTCTCAATTTTCTTGAGGTCCCCTTCTGCGATAGGTTCCATCGCGAAATCATAGTAAAAACCCCTTTCAATCGCTGGGCCAATGGTCGGTAAAGCGCCAGGATAGAGCTCCATGACCGCCTGTGCAAGAAGATGGGCTCCCGAGTGGCGAAGAATATGCATTCCTTCTTCTGATTCAGAACGGATTCCTTCAACCGAACAATTGTCGTTGAGTACGTGAGAAAGGTCAAATTGACTTCCATCAACTTTTGCAGCGAGACAACCATGCTTTTTGCCCAATGCGTCAACGATAACCTCTGCACAAGTGATGCCGGCAGCGTACTCGTTGATTGTTCCATCAGGCAATGTGATGTGAATCATACTCATTAGTGGTCTCCCCCAACCCCTACGGGGTTGCACCCTCGCTATGAATCCCACACATTGCAATCAGTCATAAGCAGCGAATGTTTAGGCTACCATTCAACATCAAACTCGTCTCCAAGCCGAGTTGTCGGCTCTTTGAGGATCTCTTGTTTGGGCTTGGCGGATTCCTCCGATTTTTTTTCCAACGACGGTGAATCCTTGACTGGAGCTGTTACGACGAAGGATTCTCTGTCCTCTTCAGCATGTATTTTCTTAGCATATTCAATTTTGTGAGCGGGTTGCGAAGAAGGTTCTGGAGGCTTTTCCTCAGGGGCATCAACGACGATATTGCCCTCACCAATTTTCAACTCAGCAAAGCCTTTTTGCATTATATCCTCGATATTGGGCCCACTTCCATTCCGACCTTTCATGAAGAAACCTTAGACATTCAACTTCATCAATGCTGGGGTGAATTTGATGAAGAAACATGAGATTATTGTAAGCAGGGCTATTTGAGGGGCAGACCCCCAGCCAGCATCATGCGCATAGGCGTGGTGGTGAATCCGGATGCTGGCCTGGGCGGTCGATTGGGGTTCAAGGGTAGCGATGGACGAGCTGCTGAGGCACGAGCCGCTGGAGCACAGGACCGTGCAGGGCCACGTATGATGTCGTGCCTTACCCGGCTTGACGAACTGTTGGCATCCTCACTTAACCGCACGAACGCAACGTTAACACTCGTTCATTGGGATGGGCGAATGGGTGGTTCTTGGATATATGCGAATTCGTTAGAACATTATTCAGAATGCATAGGCTCTTCGCCTGAGGCAACGACTGCGTCGCATACTGCACATTTAGTGCATGAATTAATTGAAGCCAATGTGGATGCGATTCTCTACGCAGGTGGAGATGGAACAACTCGGGACATCGTCAATGCGCTGGGCACTCACAGCGATGCTGCCCAAAGTATTCCTCTGATAGGAGTGCCGGGTGGTGTGAAAATGCATTCGGGTTGTTTCGCCACAACCCCCAAAGCAGCGGCTGAGGTGATTTTGGCGTTCGTGCTTGGAGATTTACGAACCTCCATTACCGAAGTGATGGACCTCGACGAAGAAGTATACCAAGAAGGGGTATGGAAAGTCAGGATGTATGGAGAGGCTTGGACGCCTTCCTCGCCTCGCTTCATGCAGGGTGCTAAGGAGCAAGTTGAACGGGCAAGTGAAGAAGAAACCATTGAAGGCTTGGCTCAACATGTTGAGGCTCTATTGGAGGAACGATCAGACTTGATGGTCGTATGGGGCAGTGGAGGCACACTGCGACGAATGGGGGAGCATCTTGGCCAGTCACTCACGTTGTTAGGAATTGATATCTACCATGATAACACCCTTCACTCCGACCTCAATGAGACCGATTTGATGAGGATTATTTCACAACACACGAACGACAAAGGCGAACCTAGGCCGCTTCTTCTTCTCCTTTCACCAATGGGTGGACAGGGCTTTCTCATCGGCAGAGGAAACTTGCAACTTTCTCCCGATGTCCTTCGTTTGATCGGTCATTCAAACATTCTCGGAGTCGCAACCCCCTCGAAGTTAATCGGTTTGGAAGCGGTTAGAATCGATACCGGAGATGATGCCTTGGATGACCTCTTCCAAAACAAGCGATTCATCAAAATCCTCCAAGGATTTAGAACTACAAGGTTGATTCGTGTCGCCGAGATGTGAGTTGGTTGCAACCCCATCACGGTCAAGCCAGTTGTTGGGAGACTTAATATCGGTTCAAACGCTCATTGTTTCATGGAGCAAAGAAAGGTTGTCGTCCTAACAGGAGCTGGTATTTCGGCTGAATCAGGTGTACGTACCTTTCGTGATAATGGTGGCTTATGGGAAGAACACCGAGTTGAAGATGTCGCAACCCCGGAGGCATGGCGGCATGATGCCGACATGGTTTGGAGGTTTTATCAGGCAAGGAGAAGGCAACTTTCAGAAGTCAAACCCAACGAAGGACACCTTTCCCTCTTTAGATTTCAATCTGAAGTTGAACACGTTACTCTGATTACGCAAAATGTAGATGATTTGCATGAACGAGCCGGCTGCACCGACGTCATACACATGCATGGAGAACTGAGAACATTGAGATGCGAATTTAGCCATGAACGCGAAGTTCGTATGGAACCTTCAGACCTATCCGATGATTTTGCCTATTGCAAGTGCTGTGCTCATCAAAGCCGTATGCGTCCAGATATTGTGTGGTTTGGTGAAACTCCAATGGAGATGTCGAGAATTATTGAAGCGGTAGAAAGTTGTGATCTTTTTGTGGTCGTTGGTAGTTCTGGACATGTCTATCCGGCTGCTGGATTGGTCAACCATGCAAAGCATTCTGGAGCACATACAGTATTGGTTAACCTAGAACAACCCGCAAACGCAGAAGCATTTGATGAAGTGCATCTTGGACTTGCAGGAGAATTGTTACCAACGCTTGTTTCAACATGGTTGGAAGAATTCAACTGAACGCTTAGTTTCGTTTTGCAGCCGCACGAAGCAACCCAAGGAACGGTGGACTCGGACGATTTGGTCGCGATTTGAACTCAGGATGATACTGCACGCCAACATAATACGGGTGGCCGGTGAGTTCAAAGATCTCACAGCGCTGTCCCGATTCATCTTTCCCGACAAATACCAACCCAGCCTCTTCAATACGCTCAATCAAATCCGGATTGACCTCGTAACGATGGCGATGGCGTTCATCTACAGCCTCTCCAGCACCGTACAAGCTTCGAATTGCACATTCATCAACCTGCCATAGCGTAGGTCGACTTCCTAATCGCATGGTGCCGCCAAGATGCGTTTTTGATATCTCAGGCATGAAAACCACGGCTGCATGCTCTGGGTTATCTTCAAACTCAGTAGAATTTGCTCCTTCCAAACCGAGGACGTTTCGACAAAATTCAATGGTAGCAACCTGCAATCCGAGACAGATTCCAAGGTAAGGTATGTTGTTGGTACGAGCGTGATGAGCCGCTAGGATTTTCCCTTCTACACCTCTATCGCCAAAACCGCCAGGGACCAAGACACCATGCGATGATTTCAGTGACTGCCAGGCAGCGTTGTGTTCATCGGATGATTGTTCCGACCACGTCGCTTCAAGGTGGCTTGCTTCAATCCAATTAATGACCAATTTGCGATCTACTGCCATGGAGGCGTGTTGCAGGCTTTTGATGACTGAGAGATAGGCGTCGGACAAATCGGTGTATTTTCCGACCATTGCGATCTCGACTTCTTTGGACAAATTATCAACATGGTGTGCCATTTTACTCCATTGCGCAAGCAAATCTGTTTTCTTACAATCCACGCCAAGAATCTCACAGAGCCCTTGTTCTTGGAGCATGAGTGGGACGTGGTAGATGTTCGGTACATCATGAGTTGACATGACCGCTTCTGGCTTAACATGGCAAAAGGCAGCGAGTTTGTTACGGGTTTCATCATTGAGCGGTTGTGATGAGCGACAAACAAGGATGTCGGGAGTAATTCCTAAGCCCCGAAGTTCTTTGACAGTATGCTGGGTTGGCTTGGTTTTCTGCTCCCCGACTGGACCTAAGACAGGAACCAGCGAAACATGTACGAATGTGACGTTTTCTCTTCCAACACGGAATTGGAATTGACGAAGTGCCTCAACATACGGTGCCGATTCGATGTCTCCAACGGTCCCACCAAGTTCAATGATGCAAGCATCCGGTGCTTCATCACTGCCATCTGCAGGGCGCAATGCAACCTCTTCGATCCAATCCTGTACTGCGTCTGTGATATGAGGGATGACTTGAACGGTCTTTCCAAGATAATCACCTCGGCGTTCCGCTTCAAGTACTTTCGAGTAGATTTTCCCAGTGGTGAGGTTGTTGTCCCTTGAAAGATTGATGTCGAGGAAACGCTCATAATTTCCAAGATCCAAATCGACTTCGCCACCGTCATCAAGAACAAATACCTCTCCATGTTCAAACGGAGACATCGTGCCCGCATCGCTGTTAAGATAGGGGTCTATTTTGATGGAGGTGACCTTGAGGCCAGCGCTTTTGAGAAGTACTCCGATGCTGCTCGCGGTCACGCCCTTTCCCAAACCAGAAAGCACACCCCCGCTTACGACTACGTATTTCATGCACCATCAACGGGCTTTTAGGCCGTCGCGCCTCCCTAATCAACATACCTCAACATCGGGATTGTTTGCCAACTCGTGGAAAGATAGTGCTAAACCCTGTGAGCGAAGGATGAAAAGGTGCCCAATGTAAACCCAAACGAGGGCGAGCAATGAATCATGTACCAAAGGCCATGGCCGCTTGGACAAAAAGTCGGGACGAAGTAGGCGGGTTTTCCATTGAACAACACCCTGTCCCTGTTCCTGCAGCCGGAGAAGTCCTTATCAAAACAAAATCCACATCGATATGTGGAACCGATTTACACATTTGGAAATGGGATGAATGGAGTCGCGAGAATGTACCTCTTGGTACTGTAACCGGCCATGAAACATGTGGTGAAGTTGTAGCTTTAGGTGGAGGAGTCAATACCCACGCAATCGGCGATATTGTGGCAATAGAATGCCACCTCGCCTGCTGGGATTGTCCGAGATGTGATGAAGGCAACGCTCACATCTGTGAAAAGGGCTCTATTTTTGGAGTCCATGGCAACGGTGCCTTTGCACCTTATTTCACCATACCTGCCATCAATGCACGCCATGTCCCTCAAGGACTTGAACCGGGCCATGCATCAATTCAAGACCCTCTGGGCAATGCAATCCACACGCTCACTGGCGGGCCGGTGAAAGGAGCAACTGTTGCCGTCCACGGGCTGGGTCCTATCGGATTGTTTGCAGTCAGTGCTGCGAAAGCAATGGGTGCAACCACCGTGATTGGGGTTGATTGGGACAACGAATACCGTATGCAGCTTGCCCGCGAATTGGGAGCGGACCTTGTTCTTGGCAAGGACAATGATGTTGTCAAAGAAATTCTTGAGGCTACTGAGGGGAGAGGGGTCGACAATTCTTGTGAGTTCTCTGGCTCCCCCGCTGCTCTAGACAATGCGGTTCGTTCAACACGGATGGGGGGATACGTCAACATTCTCTCCGTATACGGGCAAGAGATGACGGAGATCCCAATGAATGAAGTGGTATTTCGTTACCTCCATCTTAAAGGAATCAATGGACGGAAAATGTGGTCAACTTGGGACAAAATGCATGAACTTCTTGAAGATGGAAAAATCGATGTTGAGAAAATAGTGACGCACAGAATGCCAATTTCAAATTTTGAAGATGGAATTAAACTCGCCATGTCTGGGAACTGCGGCAAAGTTGTTCTGGACTTTGATTAAGCGCCAATCCAACGGTACCTTCGGGCCCCTTCATCAACGCCCTCATCCCCAATCTCAACCAATGCGAATTCTCCCTGGGGTTCTACAACACTGTTGTCTTGCACTCCCTTGTGGAGGTTTTCGTATGTTGCATGATCGATTGCGATTCGCCCTGCTAGGCGTTCAAATAGATGCCACCTGGAAACTACTTCTCGCCAACGAGGACTCACGGTTCCTGCAAATACCTTGGCTTTAGCACCTGAGCCGTACCCGCATAATCCAAATTTAGTATCATCAAGGTTACAGTTTTCTTCTAAATCTGATTCAAACGTTGACATAAGGGCTAAGAAAATTGACCCAGTGTATTGGTTTCCAATTAAACTGCTCGCACGTTGGCCTTTCTCGATTCGGCTTGCATGGAATTCAAGATATTCAGGGGTTTTAGATATCGCCCGACGATAAACATCCATCTCAGATTCCCATGCTGCAATTTTCGTTTTATCATCCGAATCGGGAGATTGGGGCATCGGGCCGATTTTGTTCAACACATTCTCCCACATTTCAGAATCCTGACGGTCATGGCGAAAGACATCGGGGAACATGCGTTTTGCTTGGAATGCATAGGGCAAGTGCATGATGATTCGGGACCATTGTTCAGTCAATTTCTCCTCTGCTTCAGGGTCAAATAACCCTTGACGTGATGCTTTTTTAGAATAATCATGAAAAGCTTGACGAACGGCTGTTTGATAACAGCGATTTGAAAATTGGCCATCGAAAACTGGGTCGTCTCGGTGCACATTTACAGATTCTTCTCCGTGGGCAAAGATACCCAGTTTACGCACAGTAGATTCAGGAAGATGACGAATCATGCGGTCAATCAAACCCTTTTTTACAGACTGGCCCGTTTCTTGAGCGAGTTGCAATACATTTGAGATGACGGAGCGGAATGTAACTTTTCTACGAGGTTTGAAAAAATCGTGGACCGGGGTTGTAGAGACTCCAATGCAATCTGGAATTTTCAGCAAACGTGGATTCCTACGAATGAGAAGCGCTCCTCCGCCTGCACCCTGTGTGTATTCACCGGA
>MDSV01051510.1_pt1 | contig 12127 bp, 11 predicted proteins | sample 810851 | NCBI WGS metagenome assembly MDSV01 (sample SAMN05326640, study PRJNA326480) | marine metagenome | isolation source: seawater | place: Atlantic Ocean: North East | collected 2012
TAAGTGGTAATTTCGATAATTTAAAATCAATTTTTTTTAAATTAAATTGTATAAAAATATATAAAATATATTTCATTTATAATTTATAGTAAGGTTAATATTTTTTAATATGAATACTAAAAAAATTGAAAATTTGTTCACACTCGTTTTATTTGTAAAAGGTAGAGATGAATTTTCTAGAAGATGGTTAAAATACATAGATGAATTAAATTTCAAGTACCCAGTGATCATATCTGATGGAGCGAATGATGGTTTCATAAAAAATATGCTTGAAAATTATAGTTTCAAAAATCAAATAGATTTAAAGTTTAGACAATTTGATACTAACAGTGGGTTTCATGCTTACTATGAAATGAAAAGAGACACCCTTAATGAAATAAATACAAAATATGTAATGGTATGCGATAATGACGATTTTGTTATAGAAAATGGTATAATAGATATAATTGATTTTTTAGAAAAAAATAACGAATATATATCTGCAAGTGGTAGTATATTAAATTTTGAAATTGATAATTGGAAAGAGATACCATATGGAAATCTTTTCTTTCTCCCAGCTTATAAATATTCTAGAAAAAATGATCCAGTTTTAGACTGGTATCAACAAATAAATTTAGTTTTTAAATCTTTTCAACCAAACTTTTACAATATATTTAAAACTAAAATTTTAAGACAGATTTATAAAGAAACTACAGATCTAAATTTTAGTGATTTAACAATAAATGAATTTTTCATTCAATTAAGAGCTAACACTTTGGGTAAATCAAAAATATTAAATTTACCTCATTATATTAGGCAAAGAGGGACTTCTCAAATTTCAAATAATTTTGATTTCGCACATGATATACTTCAAAAAAATTTACCAAACGATGTTAGAAAATTAAATGAATATATTTGCTCAATTATCTCAAATGAAAATAATTTGGATAAAGAAAAATTATCAACTATTTTTGAGGAATCTTTTATTGATTATTTGAGAAATATGATAGCTTCTTTAATGTTAAGACATAGATTTCCAAAATTGTTCAAAATTAAAAAGTATGTAAAATTTTTGTGGTTTGAAAGGCTTTCAATTTTAAGTTCCAACTTAAAAAAAATTTATAATCAGTTTTATTTAATTACTAACTCATTTAGCAAAGATAATAAAAAGGGTCTTATTAAAGTAATAAAATTTTTAAAAAAAGAAAAAATTTAATAAAAATAATATTGAAAGTAAAATGTTGAAATCTCCTTTTTTAAGTATCATTATTCCGATCTATAATAACCAAAATTATATAAAAAATTGTTTAAATTCAGTATTAAAGCAATTTGATTACAGCATTGAAATTATAATTATCGATGATGCTTCTACTGATAATTCATTCGAGATATCAAAAAAATTTTTAGAAAGAAATAATAAAATTCATAAAGTTAAATTAATCAAACAATATAAAAATCAAGGCCCTGGAATAACAAGGAATATAGGTATACAAAAATCCTCAGGAATTTATTTAGCATTTTTAGACAGTGATGACATTTTAATTAAAGGATTTTCTAAAAAAATTCACAAGATTATAACAAGTAAAAAATTTGATATTATTGAGTATGGTTTTGTAAGATTTAAAAGTTTTAAAAACCTTGATAAATATAATCATTTATATTCATTTTCCGGAGAACAAAACTATAAAAATATAAAAATTGAATTATTCTGTAAATCAGTTTGGTATCCTCACATTAGACTAAGTAAAAGAAAGCTATGGAAAGATGTAAAATTTCCAAACAATTATAGATACGAGGATACGATGACAATGTATAAAATATATCAAAAAACAAAAAAAATTTATTTTATTGATACACCCCTTTTAGCTTACAGGTATAATCCAAAAAGCTTAACTTCTCTAATAACTAAAAAAAATTACGATGATATGTTTAAAGCCTTTAAAAGTGTTAAATTAGAAAAAAATAAGATTGAATTAAAAATTTTAAAATTAAGAATAGCAAGAGGCATTTGTTATTTTAAAAATTTTTTATCAATAAAAGATGAAAGATATCAAAACATTTTAAAAATTATAAGTAACTTAAATTTACCAATGAATATTTTTTTTAAATTAAATTTTCCAGATTTTCTTTTTTATAAATTTCCAAATATTTATCAAATTACTGACAAAATAAGACTAAAGTTTAAAAAATGAAAGGCAAAAAATTAAAAATTGCTCTTTTAGCAAATGATGATCTTTTAAATGGGCCATCTCTTGCACAATTTAGGTTTGCTAAATCATTATCAGATAATAATCTTAATGTTGATCTTATTATCGCTAATAGGTCATTCAAGAACGATTTATCAAGATTCGATAATGGAAAGATTAATTTTATAAATCTTAACAAAAAAAGAACTATTTATTTGATTTGGCCATTAATAAAATATTTAAAAAAATTTAAGCCAGATATAATTTTTTCAGCTGGAGACCATTTAAATTTAATCTTAATTATTTCAACACTTTTATGCTTTTCAAAATGTAAACTTTCTCTTTCATCTAGAGTTTCGCCTTTTGATACATATCAAAATAAATCAAAAAGTGAATTTAACAGTTTTTTTAAAAGTAAAATTATGTACTATTTATTTAAATTAATCAGCTGGAGAGCAAATGTTTTAACTTGTGTTTCAAATGACATGGTAAAACAATACCAATTAGTATTTGGTAAGACTAAGCATGTGTGTGTATATAATATTATTAAAGATGAAGACTCAAAGTCTTTAATAAATGAAGAGATTTCAGATAATTGGATTAAAAATAATAAATCACCACTAATTATTGCTGCAGGTCAACTAGCACCTTGGAAAGCATTCGATGATTTGTTGAGGGCCTTTGTAAACTTAAAAAAAAAAATTCCTCACAATTTAATAATTTTAGGAGATGGTCCAGATAGAAAAAAATTAGTTAAGATTATTGAAGAAGAAAATATTCAAGATAGGGTTTATATGCCTGGATATGTTTTAAATACTTTAAAATACTTCAAAATTTCTGATATATTTGTTTTATCTTCTTTAATTGAAGGTATGCCAAATGTATTAATTGAGGCAATGATGTGTGGTTGTACGCCTGTTTCCACAAACTGCAAAACTGGGCCAGAAGAAATAATTAAAAATAATGAGTTTGGATATTTGTCTCCTGTTAATAATTATGAATTACTCGCAGAAAATATATTGAAAGCAATTGAAAGGCCGATCTCTAAAGACAAATTAAAAACGGTCGTAGATAATTTTAATTCAGAAAAGATAGTAAAAAAACATTTTGAATTATTAAAATCTACATAAATTTTTTCTTTTAATTTGTATATTTAATTATTGAATTATTAAGGTGTAAAATTTTTATTTATGCTACATTTGTTCTTATGAGTTTAATAAAAAAAAAGATTGGTTTAGATGCTACTTGCTTCAATGAAAGATCATCAGGTGCCAAGCAAAGATTTTTAAACTTATATACTGAATTATTTAAAATTATGCCCAAGTCAAAATTTTTTATTTTTCAAGCAAAAGATTATAATATAAAAAAAGATATTGATATTTCTCAATATAAAAATGTATCAATTATAAAAACAAATATACATAGTCATAATAATTTTCTTAATATTATAAGAGCTTATTTTTTTTGGAAGCAAAATCTTGATAAATATAAACTTGATATTTTAGAGATTTTTAGATTACCAATATTAAATATATTTAATACAAAAAAAATTTTAACAATTCATGATTTAAGATATTTGTTGTTAGAGTTTTCAGGTTTTAAAAATTTTTTAAATTACATTTATTGTAAAATATTTCTAAAAAATATTGATCAATTTATAGTTGTCTCAAATTTTACAAAAAAAGAATTACAATTAAAATTAAATTATCACAATATAACTGTAGTAGAAAATGGTATAGACTTTAAAAAATTTCAAAAGATAAATAAAGCCAAAAATTCAAAACTAAAATCTAGACTTAAACTAAATGATAATTTCATATTTGCCGTAGGTCATTTTGAGTTAAGAAAAAATTATCAAAATTTAATTTTATCAATAAAAAAATTACAAAATAAAAAAATTAAACTTGTAATTGCAGGGAATGCTAACACCAAAGCAGAAGTTGAATATAAAAAAAAATTACAAAATATAATTTACGAAAATAAATTAAACTATAGAGTTATTTTATTAACAAATTTAAATAATGAAGAAATAAAACTACTATATAAAAATTGTAAATTATTTATTTTTCCATCAGTTTATGAGGGTTTTGGAATTCCTGTTTTAGAGGCAATGACTTTCAACAAAAAAATTATTTTAAGTAATATTGAGCCATTTAAAGAAATATTAAAATATAATAAACGAATTTTTTTTGATCCCAACAATTCAAAAGATATTGCAAGAAAAATAAAGTTAAACATTAATGATTTTAAGATAAAGAAAAATGAATATCAAAAGCAATTAAATTTTTATCAAAATAGAATTCTTGCTTATAAAATTTATAATTTATATCTCAATTTAACTAAAAAAAAATAATGTGTGGTATTTCTGGAATAATTAAAAAAAATAGTTCTGATATTAAAAGTTTAGAGAATGAAGTAAGAATAATGAACTTATCACTGAAGCATAGAGGTCCTGACAATTCAGGTATCTGGATTGACAATACAAATGGAATTGCCTTAGGACATCAGAGACTCTCAATACTTGATCTATCTGCAGCAGGCAACCAACCAATGCAATCGCATGATAGTTCAATTGTGATTTCATTTAATGGTGAAATATATAATCATTTAGAAATAAGAAAAAAGCTTGAAAATTATCCACATAAAGATTTTAAATGGAAAAGTAACACTGACACGGAGACATTGCTAAGAGCTTTTGATGTTTGGGGAATTTCTGAAACACTTCAAATTTGCTCAGGCATGTTTGCATTGGCTATTTGGGATAAAAAAAAAAAATTTTAACTTTGGCAAGAGATAGATTTGGTGAAAAACCACTTTATTATGGATGGGTAAATAATAATTTTGTTTTTGCTTCAGAAATTAAAGCAATAAAAAAAATTAAAAATTTCAATAATCCAATTTGTAAACATGCATTAAATCAATATTTAAAGGTAAATTATGTTCCATCACCACTTAGTATATATAAAAATATATTTAAATTAAACCCCGGTTCATACATCGAAATAAATCAATCCACTAATCAAACCGATTATTTAAAACATAAAAAATTTTGGTCTCTAGATGATAAAATTAAAGAAAAAAAATTTTCAATAATTAATGATGAAAACCTTATCTTAGAAGAGCTAGAAAGAAAATTAATTCAATCGGTAAAATCTCAAATGTTATCAGATGTACCTCTTGGTGGATTTTTAAGTGGAGGTGTGGACTCATCTTTAATTATTGCATTAATGCAAAAAGAAAATATTAAACCAACAAAAACATTTACAATAGGATTTGAGGATAAACAATTTGACGAGTCTTTTTTTGCAAAGAAAATTTCAAATCATTTAGGTACTGATCATAATGAAATAATAATAACAGATAAAGATTCACTTGATGTTATACCTCTTTTACCAACAATTTATGATGAACCTTTTGCTGACTCTTCACAAATACCAACTTATTTAATTTGTAAAGCTGCTAAACAGAATGTTACTGTAGCATTATCTGGGGATGGTGGAGATGAAATTTTCGGAGGATATAATCGTTATACTTGGAGTCCAAAAATTTGGAAAAAAATTTCATTTTTACCTTTTTCATTGAGAAAAATATTAAGCCAAACAGCTTTGAATATTTCTGAAAAAAATTTTAATTTTATTTTAAATTTATTTGTCAATAGAGGAGGATATAAGGTTCATAAAATAGCAAAAGCTTTAATCAATTCTAAATCTCTCGAAAATTTTATGCAGAATCTAACTTTGGAATGGACAGAAGATAAAGATTTAATTTTAAATTATGAAAAAAATATAAATGGTAATGAATATTTATTTCAAAACAAATTAGATAATTTAGATTTTGAATTTAATGATCCAATTTCAAAAATGATATACTTAGATACTGTTACTTATTTACAGGACGATATACTATGCAAACTAGATAGAGCCGCAATGTCAAATAGTTTGGAAACCAGAGTGCCATTTCTAGACAAGGAGGTTGTAGAATTTGCAAATAAAATTCCAATTAATATTAAGATTAAAAACGGAATTGGAAAGTGGCCACTAAAAAAAATTCTTTCAAAATATATTCCTAATAATTTAAGTGATAGACCAAAAACTGGTTTTTCAATTCCTTTGGGTAATTGGCTAAGAGGACCTCTTAAAGACTGGTCTGAAAGTTTGTTGGATGAAAAAAGAATTAAAGAGGAAGGTAATTTTTCAACAAAATTGATAAGAAGTAAGTGGTCCAAACATTTAGATGGTAAACAAGACTTTTCCTCTAGCCTATGGAGTATTTTAATGTTTCAATCTTGGTTTGAAAATCAATAACTTAATATTATTATTAATTTATCATAATATTAAATATTTTGGCATCCTATTATCAAGAATTGATAGAGCAAAAATATAAAATGATATAAAAAAAGTGTATATAAAAAATATTTTTTTATATTAATTAAAAAAAAGTTTGTTAGAAATTTTAATTGTATTTTTAAAAAACATGCAAAATTTTAGTATTAAGAAGAATTTAAATAATAGTTATGTATATAATTTTAGCTGGTATTGTATTACGAATACTTTTTGCATATTTTAATGCATTTCATGGCCCTTTATTAGGCGCTGACGCTGATGCTATAAGATTTCATAATTATGCAATAGCCGTATCAGAAGGTACCAAAAATTTTAATATGGGTGTTGGTTGGATTTATGCATCTATTTTAGGGTTAATTTATAAATACTCATTCGATTCAATGTTTTTTGGATCTTTATTTTCGATTTTGGCATGGCTAATTTCAGCTATAATACTAGTTAAATCATTTAAAATTTTAAAAATTGAAAATTTATTTGGAAAACTGATTTTAACTTTATACTCATTATGGCCTTCAGTTTTAATTTTTTCTAGTGTTACTTTACGTGAGCCATTTCAATTGTTATTTTTTAATTTAGCTATTTTTAGTTTTTTAAAAATATTTATTGAAAGTAAAGCTAAATACAGTTTTTTATTTTTTTTATCTTTAATTTTATTGAGTTACTTACACAAAGTATTTGTAATTTATTCAGGAATTTTTGTGTTATTCTATTTCTTATTTTATTTAAATTTACTTGGAAAACAAAAAATTATTATTTTGTTATCAATTTTTTTCTTAATAGTATTTGTTATTTACTTAAATTTTGGACAAATTTTAGAATATTTTTATTCAAAAGTTCCACTGGATCAAAAACATTTCTTTGAAATAGTAGAGACTCATATAAATAATATGACCAAATCAAGAGCAACCTACCAAGTTGAAAATATAATTATATTTAATTATGAAGATTTCCTTAATTATATTTTAACAAGTACTAAAAATTATTTTTTACAACCTACACCTATAAATCAGGAATTATTTATCGATTTCATGCTTTATTGTGAAAATTTGTTAAGATTAACAATTATACTCTTTATTCTAATTAAATTACTTAATGTAAATATGAATAATTATAGAGTTTATTTAGCTTTATTTATTGTATTGTTTTCATCAGAAATTGGTTGGGCTTTAGGAACCAATAATTGGGGAACAGCTGTAAGGCATCATATCCCTTCATTTGGTTTATTGTTTGTTTTAGCATTTTTTAATTATAAAAATTCAAAAAATTAATATAATTTAATTAAATATATAAATTTTAAAAACTTTTAATTTTATGAAAATTTTAAAGTTAACATTAATAGTTCCTTCTAATTCAAGCCATGAATCCTTAAATTTTTTTTTTGAAAATATGCTCACTTGGACTTCATTGCCAAAGGAAATCATTTTAATAAATACAAATAATAGTAAAAAATTAAAAATTGATAATTTTTACAGAAATTTCTTAAATAAAAAAAAAATATTAATCAAATTTTTACATCACCCAAAATTTTATCCAGGTACAGCTAGGAATATTGGAATTACATTAGCATCTCATAAAATTATTTCCTTTTTAGATGTAGGAACACATGCTTCGAAAGATTGGTTGGAAAATGGATATAATCAATTAAAAACAAGTAAAAATTTAATTTCTTGGGGAAATACCTATTACCTTGCAACTTCTACAAAAGATGAGATCATAAGAGCATCAACTTATGGAGCAAAACCAATAACAACTTTACCTGGCACTACTGTAAATAAAAAAGTTTTTAATACCGTTGGTGTTTTTGTTGAGAATATAAGAGCAGGTGAAGATGCAGAATGGAGGCATAGGGTTGATTTACATAATGTTAAAACATGTGTAAATAATAAAATTATTTTGTATCAAAACCTTTTAGGTGTCTCTTATTTTGAAATATTAAAAAAATGGTTTAGGAATTATAGTTTCTCAAGAAAATTGTCATACTTGAATAACAATAGAGAAACTTACTTCATTTCAATCTCTTTAATTCTTATAATATTAGCTTTTAATTGGAATCCATTATTTACTAATTGGGGCAAACCAGGATTCGAAGATGAGATAACTTATATACCACATATTACTAAAGTGACTATTTTATCTTTGATGTTTTTTTATTTTACAGTAAGAGCAATTTACTTACCAATTAAAAAAGGAATTGAAATAAGTTTTTTATTAAAATTTAATATTATAAAAATTTTACTTCTTTCATTTTGTATTGATATTACAAAGCTAGTATCATTTTTTTACTCTAGATTTAAATAAATTAAGTAATTTTAATTTTTTTTTTTTTCATTAATCCTGTCAATGTTACAAAGACAAGGGAAACAACAAAAGAGGTAATTAGTAGAGCTATATATAAATAATTAGAATCTTGTTCGGTAATTTCAATAATATTATCATTTAAAGATTTTATTGTAGAAAAATCTGTATCATTTAATTTTTTTCCTAGTTTAACTAAATCATCTGAAATAATTTCAAGATTTCCTTTTAGTGATTGATTAACTAAACTAGTACACTCTTTTAATATTTTGACATTTCGTTCTTTTAAGCAGTAATTTATAATCTGAAACTTCTCTTCAACTAGGTCCCGTTCATAAAATGAAGCAGTTATATTTGCATTACTATTAACTAATAAGTCTAATGGTGGTGATTTTAATAATATTTTTTCTAAATCTTCAATTTTTTTAATCACTTTGTCGTTTTCATTTTTAATTAAAAATTTTATATTTTTTGAATTTTCACTATGAGTTTCAGTCAAATTTTTTTTTATTTCAATAGAAGTTTCAAGAAAAAGTTTATTTACATCTTGATATATACTATCAATAAATTTTTCATTTATATCAAAAGTTAAAGTTAAAAATGATAGATGATCTTGATAATATTCATGATCTTTTGCATATACTCTTATTTGAGAAATTCCGGGATATTTAAGAAGTTTTTTTTCTAGTGAATCAGAAAATATCCAAACTAAACTTGTAGGGCTAAAATAATTAGAACTTATATTTTTAATTGCAGAAGCAGCTATAACCTCCTCTTCTTTAATGAAACCAATGAGAGATGATTTTTTTTCATTAACTAATTTTGTATATTCATTTAAATCATTAATTATTGTTGTTTCATTAACTGGAAAAACTGTAATAGTTCCACGAATCTTTTTTTCATTCACAAAATGAAAAATCAGCGATAAAACAACAAATATAGACAAAGCTGTAAATAATATTTTGTATTTTTTTTCTACAATCAGACTTACTATTTCAATTATGCCAAAAGTTAATCTTGAGTTATTTTTTTTCATTTTTATTTTTCAGAATACATAACTTAAATTTATTACAATTTCTATAATAAATATATTTCGCAGATGAAGAATTAAAGTGTTATAGGTAATGAAAATGATAGTTGATAAAGAATATTTAAATAATAACCAATTAGTTCATAATTTTATTCATATATTAATTGTTATACTTCCATTTTCTCTTATAACTGGACCATTTATTCCAGATTTATCTGTAACATTAATTTGTTTAAGCTTTATATTTTTATCTTTTAAGGAGAATTTAAAGTCATATTATTTATCTAATTTTTCTATTTTCTTTATTATTTTTTATTTAGGCATAAATTTTACCTCAATATTTTCTGTTGATCCAATTGAGTCATTTAAAATTAGTTTTGTATATTTTAGATATTTTGTTTTTTCTCTAGCATTTTGGTATTTGATTAAAATTCAACCAAATATTTTAAAAAATCTTTTTAAGACAATAATATTTTGTATGATAATTTTAATTTTAGATGGATTTTATCAGTTTTATTTTGGTAAAAATATTTTTGGATGGGAATTAATAGACACAAGAATAAGTAGTTTTTTTAAAGATGAGTTAATTTTAGGAAGTTATTTATCAAGATTATTTCCTGTTTTTTTTGCTTTGTGTATTTTAAACTTTCAAATCTTTTTGAATAAAAAAATTAGTATTTTATTAATTTTCTTGCTGTTAAGTAGTATTGAAGTGCTAACTTTTTTATCTGGTGAAAGGGCAGCTTTTTTTTACATTAATCTTTCTGCAATTTACTTAATTATAATGATGGAAAAATTTAAATTACTAAGACTTTTTTCCTTAATTTTTGCATTATTTACAATAATTTTAATAACAAATTTTAATCCTATTTATAAAGAGAGAGTAGTAGATCAAACAATAAGACAAATTACTTCAAATAATCAAACATACATTTTTTCAGAAGAGCATAATAACCATTATTTGTCAGCATATAAAATGTATTTAGATAATAAATTTACCGGTATTGGTCCTAGGATGTTTAGAAATAATTGTCATTTAGATAAATACAAAACTTCTTTTGAGTCATGCACTACACATCCGCATAATAATTATGTTCAGATTTTAGCTGAAAGTGGTTTATTAGGCTTTATACTTTTTATAATACCATTTTTTTGTTTAATTTATTTTTCATTTAAACATTTTATATTTAAATTTTTCTTTAAAAAAATTTTTTTTTCTGATTTTCAATTAGCTTTAATGTCTTGTTTCTTAATATGTTTATGGCCAATTATTCCAACAGGAGGATTTTATAATAATTGGTTAAATATAATATGCTATTTCCCTTTAGGAATTTTTTTAGCAAGTTTAGATAAAGAAGTAAAATTTAAGATTTATTAATCACTTTTTCTTCCCGAAAATATCTTTTAGCTTCGTTAAAAATGTCAGGAAGATTAATAATTTTTTTTATTTTTTTTAAATTTATGTTATTTATATCTATTGTTTGGTTATTACTTTTAATCTCTCTCTTTTTTAAATTTAATAATTTTATAATTTCTCCTACTTTTATTGTATTTTTTGAACCAATATTATAAATACCATTCACTTTCTTCTTCACTAATTTCATACATATTGAGGCAATACTATCGGTATGAATACAATTTATTTTTGAATTTAGTGATATAAATGATCTTTTTTGATACAAAAGATCATAAAAAGGATTACGTTTTAACATTGGTCCAATTACATAAGGAAGTCTAATAATTAAATATTTTCTTGAGTGCATTTTGATATAGTTTTCAGAAATTAGTTTGTTGTATCCATAACTATTTATATTTGAATTTAGTGAAGCAGCATCTTCTTTAGTTAATTTTTCAAACTTAAGATTTTGATAAACCTGGCAAGAAGATATGTATAAATATTTTTTAAATTTTATTTTATAAAGATTTTCAATTACACTTTCTACAGATGCTTTAAAATCTTTTATTGGATTTTCAATACCAAATCTTTTTGATCCATTTCCATTACAATCTATCAGAAGATCACATTTCTTTTTAAAAAAATTTTTTTTGTTATTCCTTTTAATATTTTTAAAAGGAATTTTATTTTTTTTGAAATATCTTTTAAAACCAGATCCTACTAAACCATTACCTCCTATTAAAAAAATCATTTTACAAATTGTTAAAAATTATTTTCATATTTATTTTACTATTTTTTTTTTATCACGCGCATATTTTAATAAAACAATATATAAAATTACAGAGGCAATTAAATTATATGTTGTATAAAATAGATCTTGAAGGAAAAAATTTGAAAA
>MDSV01073287.1_pt1 | contig 12127 bp, 8 predicted proteins | sample 810851 | NCBI WGS metagenome assembly MDSV01 (sample SAMN05326640, study PRJNA326480) | marine metagenome | isolation source: seawater | place: Atlantic Ocean: North East | collected 2012
CAGGAACGTCGATCTTTTGCATCTTCCTTGATGCGTTCGATTAGATCTGAGGGGGCGAGGTTTTCGCGAATTTCTTGAAGAGTTTTCTTGGTTTTCTTGTCGACCTTCTTAGGCATGTGGAGTTTCACCAATACGATGACATCTCCACGGCCACCCGAGCGTTGACCGGGGAGGCCTCGCTTTCGAATCTCAAGCGTCTCTCCGGAAGTTGTGCCAGCTGGTACCTTAATTGTCAAGTCTTTACCATCGAGATGCTCGATTGTAATCGATGTGCCAAGGACCAAATCCGCATAGCCAAGCGGTAGAGACATGATGAGGTCAGGACCTGACCGTTCAAACCATGGATGCTCCTCAACTTCAATTTCAATGAAGAGATCACCTTGCTGACCAGCCCCTTGTGGTGCCGGAGCACCGCGACCACGCATCCGGAGTCTTGTACCTTCTTCAGCACCCGCTGGTACCGAAAACCGTAGTGTTGTCGTTTTCATGGTTTGACCCGTACCATCACATACTTCACAAGAAGCAGCAGAGGTTTGTCCAGTTCCATTACACGTTGGGCATTCACGCACAACATCTTGGACGAACGGTCCAACTTGCTGACGCATTCTGACTCGACCTTGCCCATTACAAGCACTGCATGATTCCGTCTTTCCACCTTCAGCACCCGTCCCATCACATGCCTCACACTGAGTTGGAAGTTCGAGTTCAATCTCCTCGGTGCTGCCGTTGTAAATATCGAGTAAACTTACTGTGTGGATAATTCGTATATCGTTGCCTCTGCGGCGGTTTGAGCGTCCACCTCCACCGCCGAACATGCTTGAGAAAAAGTCACCACCCAGGATGTCTTCGAGGTTGATGTTGAATCCCCCACCCCCGAATCCACCGAATGGGGATCCTGATGGTCCATTATGGCCAAAACGATCGTATTGGGCACGCTTTTCGGCATCGGAAAGAACAGCGTATGCTTCCTGAATTTCCTTGAATTTATCTTCAGCATTTTCCTCGCTGCTTCGATCGGGGTGGTACTTTCGTGCCAAACTGCGGAACGCATTCTTGAGGTCTCGCTCGCTCGCTGATTTCTCAACCCCGAGCACTTCGTAATAGTCACGCTTGTCAGACATCACCATCACCCAGTAAACTGCCCTAACAGAGCACCTCTTTCAACTTCTCGTATCGTTTTAACCTCAGAGGTCAAGCCCGCAGTGTGGGCAGAAGCGTTCACCAATTGCGACTGGTTTGCTACAACCCTTGCAGATAGGCGTCTTAGCTGCAACCGGTTGGGCGATAGGCGCCGAGGTGCGAATTGGGGTTGAGAGCATCGCCATGTCTTCGATGCTGTTTCCTGGTGAAGGCCCTGCTGGTTGGTCCCACGCATACACCTTCTCTGCCTCCGTAGGTTCCACGGGCGTTTCGATTGCTTCCCCAGATGCTGTAACTGCGGAGTCAATGCCACCACCATCACTCATCGAAGTCACCCTGAGTTGCGTCTCGTCGTTGGATTGGCTTTTTGTTCGAATAGGTGCGACAGGTCGTTGAGCCGTCACGGGATCTGCCTGAGATGCTGCAGAAAGGCGTGCTTGCTTTCTCAAAGCCCGTTGCCCTGCAGCATCACCACGTCCAAATAAGCTGCCAATTGAATCGAGAAGAGCATCCATTGGGGAACTTTTCCGGACGGCTCCAATTGTTGAATCAACTGCTTGATCCCCAAACGCCTCATCACCACTCATTCGCCTGTTTGCTTTTTGAATGTGTGAGGCATCCATAAGCATGGTTACATCTACGCGGTCGTCTTCTCCGATGTTCATTTCAGGTGCCTCTGAATCAATGGATCCTACTTGTCCTTTGAGTTTCAGTTGCGCCTCTGCAGAAAGTTCTGAACCAAGGATGGCATTGCTCTGCCAGACGCCCTCTTCTTCCGCCTGGTAGACTTTTTTCATCTCTTTCATTACTTTGGAACGATGGTATTCGTGATCCTTCACCTGAGATGTACGCTTCAACAGGAACACACCCACTCCTAAGGCACCTCCATAGGCGATGTACATCAGCAAAGGTTCGACACGGAACATATCTCGTAAAGGTGTGACCGTCACATGAATCATGGCCATAACCAAGATGGGGAGAGCAGCAATGCCTTTGGAGACTGCACTGCGTTCGCCTGCCATTGTTCTCCCCACGCTGTGTTTTCCAGTTTCACTCAAGTATGTTCCCTAAGCATGCATCGGTTCAAGCACGGTCACTAGGGGCCCTTCCGCGACGAAGGAAACCATCAAGCAATCCAACTGAGAAACTCACATGAAGCATGAAAAGACACAGCGGCACGCCAAAAATCATTGAAAATCGACTGAATTTAAGACTCATACGGACTGCTTCAATAGCCAATACAGCAGCATAGGCTACTGGTGGCAGCACCCACCAATCTATGTTAGCAAGAGCAAGCGAAAGCGTGACTAAAAGCCCCAACCAAGGTAAATACTCCCGTAAACTGATCCTTTTAGGGTGTTTGATTACGGTTTTTGTTCGCCAAAACCCATAGCGGTGCCCCATCTTCAACCATCGCATCATTCCAGTGCGTTTGGTCATGAAGACCTCCGTTCTTGGTGTCCTCCAAAGTGCATAGCCATTGGCTGCAAGACGCATTGAAAGGTCGCTGTCTTGACTGGAGATGAAAGATTCATCCCAGCCTCCAACATCGACCACGGCACGACGAGAGTGGAGCACAAATGCTGGAATCTTACACGCTGCTGGTGTTGTAAATCGGTCAAATTGGCCACCGCCGCTTCCGAGGGGTGAGCCTAGGGCACCTTCAACCCATGATTCGACGGTATCCAATTCCCCTTTTCGTGGTAAGACACGACTGCCGAGTGCTCCAAGATCCTGTTGTTCCATGGCTGAAATACGCTTCCATTCTTCGACCAGAACTTCGAGATGGTGAGCATCCACCGTACTGTGCCCTATCAATTCCAGAATGTGTGTAATCGCACTTGGCATGAGTTCCAGCGCTTTATTTCGTCCCTGTGCGACGTACTTTCCAGAGTTTGAATGCAATTCGATTTTTGGCCCATCGGCTTGAGCAGAACGAAGAATAGCAGCCTCGACAAGTTCAGTGGTGTTATCGCTTGACCCACCATCGAGAATGAAAATCATGTGATGGGAAGCGGGATAGGTTTGATTGATCAATGAATCAAGGCATGCAGTGATGTACTCAGATTCATTCAATACGGGAATCACTGTGGCAATCATCGGTTGTTCCGTAGCCCCCATGTGAGTCGGGTTTCACTGAAAGATATTCACCTCTTCGCTTCCCTTTAGCATGAAAGGCATGTTCATGTGCATGAATCAATTGGGCGAGATATGGACCAGCCCCTTGTCAAGCTCAACGGGGTGAACGAAGGTATTGAGATTCACATCAAAACGGAACTCCAGGGTGCAGATGACCCCCACAAAGTTGCGAATTCGATTCACGCACTATTCCCTGACTTCCCACTTCCAGACGAGGTACAACTGCCCGAATTCGGAGCCGCAAGCAATCATATTTGGCAGGCCGATCAAGTACCGTTGGGACAATTTTTGACCATGCTACACACCCAACGAATTTTGGATACTGCATTGGATGCTATGGGTCGTCACTTCAAAGGCAACACAACCGTATTCCAAATTGCAAGGCAAGCAGCTTTGAGCTCGAAGGTAGCATTTCCACTACCCGGAGAATTACCACTCGGTGGAGTAATTGAAGTCACATTACGTTCTCCAAATTTGAGCGATTGGTTGCATGCAGCGACGTGGCACAAAGGCAGAGACAGTGTTCCACGTACCATCGATGATGAAAGGGCAATGGACAACGATGGTGATGCAAGCACCTGGGTTTAGTCAATCAAATCCAATTGCTTGATTCGTTCAACGACCTTGTGATCCGACCCAGTGAATGTGAGGGAGCCACAAGTCGTAGATGTATGCCACTGGACAGAATCATGAGAAGTCCACCGAACATCGGTGTGATAGGATGGTTGTTGTCCAATGAATGAGCATGACAAAATGTCGAGCGCAATAATCACATCCTCCAGTTCATGTACCCATCTTCCAATCGAGGAACCAGCAGTGACGGCCCAGCCAAATTCTTCCTTTATCTCACGAATTATGGCCGCTTGCATTGATTCACCTTGTTCCAATTTACCTCCCGGAAATTCCCATGTACCTGGATGGCGTTCATGCCCAGCACGACGAGCGAGCAAGAATTTTCCAGCCTCAGTAAAAAGAGATCCAACCACATGAATCACAGGTTTGAACAACATACGTGCGATGACATCATTCACAACTTTCATGCTTTTTTCTATGGGGTAGACATCTTCAGGTGGAAGATGCAAGAAGAGTATTGGAATGGCCTTTTCTCTGTTTGCTTCGAGGGATCTATACAGTGTCTCATTGCAGAGATACGCTCCAGCGTCGATGGAAACTTCAGCGTCAGTCTTCCAAGACTGAAACCAATCTTTGGCTGGGCTGGTGATTGCTAAATCACCATTACCAGAAAGGGTCGACTCCGCTACTTGCCTGCCGCCATTGTCGGGGATTCTCATCGCTAAACGATCTTCAGCCACAGTTTCAATTCGAGGCACTAAGCACGTACCACATACGCCTAAGTGTAAGATTGCAGACCACGACTCTCCCTTTTCTATTCTCTTTGCAACGTTAAGAGATCCGTCACTATCGACAGAAAGAATGGACCTTTCTACATCGACGGTGAGTGATGGTCGAGACAAAGCAAAATCATTCCACGGATCTTCCACCACTATTTGTTTCTCAAAGGCATTGACAACATCCATTGAAACGTTCACATCTGAGCCACCAAATGGCTCGAAACCTGTAAGGAGTATGCCGACCACGGACCTCCCTATGCATGGAGGTTTTTCATCCCAATGCACCCCAAGGAGGCGTCATCTTGACAAAGCCAACCTCCCAGCGTTAACAAGTAGGCGGAGGTGAGCAATTGGAAGATATGGTCGTGCAGTTCCCTTCGGAAGAGAAAAGAGACCTCGCCGATCGCAGAGAAGTTCGGTTCATTCGAGAAGTTTGGCGGCAGATTACCTTCGGCGTAGGAGCATGGGGGACGCTCCGGCCATTGATCGCAGCGGTTCTTGCGGCAGTGCCATTCCTTTTCCTAGGTCAGCATTTTAATCGGAAACACCGCCGTGGCTTCGATTGGTTTCTCTTGCAAATCCCACTCGCATTGACGCTTATCCTTTGGGCAGGGCTCTATCTGTATTCAATTTACGACGCATGGAGCGAGGCGACAAAGGTTGGCGCCAACACTGACTAAGGTCGCCACAGTTGGTTTTCGGTAGGGATTGACCCATCCGCCATTCCTGAAAGATCATTGAGATCATCTTGATCAAATTCTGTTGGTAAGTCGCCTGAGAAAAATGAGCCTACAGAGCGTGAGTTGATAGCCCAATACATAACTGAGTCTTCATTGTTGGAATGCCCTTTATTCTCGCTGTCTTCATGATCCGCAGGTGAGGTGTAGACGAGATTGACAAGGCCTAGAAGATGGCCCACTTCGTGAACCATCACACTGTTCTCAACTTCTTCGGCAGATGGACGGTTAAGCCATCCAGCTGAATCATCGACGGTTTCACCAAAAATAGCGATCGTTGAAGCATCGACTGCGACACCCAACACATTGTCATCTTCGTAGGTATTTGAAGGGAAGATCAATTGCCATGTGAGCGTTGAGCCGTCGCGTGGTTCGGATTCTTTTGCCTCCCTACTTTTGTCGCGAACATCCTCTGCAGTCCACGTACCTTGGTGATTGAATTCAGACAACGTGAATTTGACGTCAATCCCGTTCGGTTTGTCACATACATCTTCGAGACGTTCGACAAGCATGTCGGTGCTCGAAGTTTCTGGTTTGTACCCATCCTCATAATCGATTTCTATGACAAGTCGTGTGTACGAACTGTCATCAAGACAAGCAAGAGCGAGACCCCCAGGTATCCCGTAATTTTCGAAGAAATCATTCGCTGCATTTGTAGCACCTGTGCAACCGGATAGTGGTGCCAAGAGAAGGAGAAAGAAAAGTAGCACGCCAGTCTTGATCCTCTTCATGATTTTCCCTCCTCCTCGATATTTTCAAACCCATGCATCACCAGTCTTCAGGAATTTCCAATGGGGAAAACAGTTGTCCAGGTCCTTGTGCTCGGGCTAATTGAGACCTTGATAGGGCTTCCCAAGGTCGCAAAGCGAGCAAACCCTCTGCAAGGGTCGCTTCAATTTCAACCAGCGTGACTCTGATCAAGGTTGAAAGAATATCCATTCGGTCTTCATCAACAATATTGAAGACTTTTTCAATATCAAATGTTGCACTTACATCGCCAGGAGTACCCTCTTCAATTGGCCAAGGAGCCGTGATTCGCTCATTGAATACTTGACCAGTTGCTTCAATGTGAGCATCAAGTGAACGCGAGAGTCCAGCAATATGGCGTCCAACAACAAGGCTCACTTCGATAAGGGGCATGTTCAACTGATTGATTAAATTGACAACACGCTCTTGCATGGTGACCATGCCTTCAACAGCTGTGTCTGGTTCATCCGACATCGAGAAAAGCCTCACTTCATCATTGACTCAACGTACTGCCAACCAAAGTGGTTCCACTGATCTTGTGTCCAACCTTCAGGTAGGCCTGTTGGTGGTAGAGGTGGTGGGGCACGCTGGCCGGGAGCCGTTGGGGATGGTGTAGGCGCAGCCACCGGTGCGGGTTGGGGAGCAGGAGCGGGTGGTTGTTGAGCCTCATTGCTGAACACTTCAGGGACCTCTTTGCTTGAATTCATCTCATCAACGACCGATTGGGTTTCATCGCTGATGCCGCCTTCAAGCCCTTCAGTACGAATTCTTCTGTTCATGACAAGCATCCACATCGCAAGCGATAATGAAACAAGCGCCACGAGGTACAGGACAATGGCGAAGGTGCTTTCAGATGCCTGTTGAGCAAGGGCATCGCCGTCACGTACGGTTTCGCCTTTCACAATCAACGGATCTACAGTGCGGCGGTCCATTTCGACCTCATCGACGAGAACAACCAAACGGTATTCGATACTTTGGCCTTCAGGAACATCCGCCACGGTGCCAAGTTGAACTTCGGAGAATGCGCCCGCTGAGGCAACGACATCGACTCGGACGACTTCTGCCCAGAAACCACCTTCGACTGCACGTTGAAGCACGTAAGCCACATCGCCCTTACCGCCTTGGTTTAGAACTGCGACATTGAGGTTGACGGCCTCGGTTTCGACTGGTGAAGGATTGCTCCATGAGATCATTGTATCTTGATGGCTGAGATCGAGCGATGGTCCCAGCAAAGCCAACGGCCATGAGGCAATGGGTGTCAAAAGAGAATTGTCCATGGTATCAAACGGATTGCCAGCATCGTCAGAGCCAGAGACCCAGACATCAACAACATAGGAAGGCAGGAGCATTGTGGCCCCAGCATCGGTCAGGTCAAGGTAGCCCGTCCAGAAGAATTGTTCTCCGAACGGAGTGGTATCCGGTAGTGGAACACTACCGCGCGATATCTCCGCCTCTCCGGCTCTCACTCGGTAATGAAGCACCGCTGGCTCATCAAGATCGAAGCCGTAATCATCGAGGGTTTCAAGCATCACCAGAAGGTCTCCAGCATCCCCAATGGAGAGCGGGTCACCGGATGAAACCTCATTGAGGGAGATGGCAGAAATGGTTGGACGAGAGCTGTCAACTGCGAGTCGAACCCGAGGGATAATCGGGGTCTCATCGAGAGCGATTCCAGGCAAATCATCAAGATCCAGCCTCAAATCAAGATGCCCCGAACGAACCGACGGAATCAACAAATCCAAACTGAATTCCCCACCATCTCTCGTGGACGTACGCCATTGGAAATCATAATCTCCAAACACGACGTCAAATGCACCTGCGGGAGCGGGCGTGTCGTCCTCTGAGAACAGGACACGGCCGGTCACTCGCAGGGCTTGACCCGCCCCGATGAGAGTTTCACTGAATTCATTGTTGTAGTGATTGGTACCATCGCGAAGTTCCACCGCACGGATGTGCCCATCCATAGTATCGAATCGGAAATCATTGTCCAGGCTCCATGCGTCATTTCCAAGGCCTGCCTTTGCTTCAAAGCAAGGTGTCACTTCGCCCTCATTGCAAGGTAAATCCGTGACCAAAACCTTTGGGATGATTCTATTCTCACCGTTGGTATCAAACAGTTCAGGGAAAGTCCACGTGAGCTGGAATCGTGCTAAAATCTTGATGATGCTGTTGTTGTTTTCATCAATTGAAACCGATGAATAGAGGTTAGAAACAGCGATGTAGCCAGATCCTGCTTCCATAATGGCCGTTGGCATACCATCCACATCTGCCATCAAGGAGATGAACAGTGAGGTGTCTTCATCCTCATAGTCCCCTCCAAGTGCAAGTTGAACATATTGGATGTCTTGCCAACCATTACGGTCGGAAAGAACAATTTGTGCAGAATAGGGAATGCCAGGGTGCAATGGAGCTTTGTCATCATGACCTAGAATCGTTGAATTGTCGAGATCAAGTTCTGGTTCAAACTCGACGCGGATTTTGTATGTACCCAAGTCATTGTCCCAGTCTGGAACCGTTTCACCCGGAGCATACCCGCACGGAATTGTAGAATCCGGGCACACTGGACCCTTCCCCATGGCAACTGCATTGTTTTGAGCATCCTTACCTGTGACATAGTACGAAACTCGTTCTCCGTGGTCGAGCATCGAGTCGTCAATGAGCCCTTGGAAAATATTGAGTCCACCTGCTTGTATTTCAGGCGATGAAAGGGTTTTCATCTCATACTCATCTTCATTTGGCAATCCATCAAAATTGTAGTCGCTGCATCCGATGGCCTTACTGGCTTTACACCCAATCCAATAATGCAGGGAGATTTGGTTTGGGGGATCGACTGAATCTTGAATGAGCACGCTCATCGATTGACCACCGGGCGCAGGAGGTCCAGCATGGCGTTCTTCCCCATCACCCGGAGTTGAGGAAAGGACAAGCGGTGAATTGCCGTCGAGAATCAATCGGAGCGTATTATAGCCTGGATTGGCATAGGTGGAGCCATTTGGTAAATCACTTGCAATGACATAGAAAATCATTCCACCTGGTGCGGATTCTAACGGTGCAGTGAATGTGATGTTGTATTCGCCAAAGCCCGGATTCTGTTCAACTGCCAACACAACAGGTTCCCCGATTGGATCGCCGTCATAGGTGACGTTTTGTCCAATAATTGTCAAATTGAATTGACCAGCAAGCGGTGAGAGTTGCGAATTTTGGAAATGGATACCGCCAGTAAAGGTGAGATTGAATCCACCACGAACCCAATCTTGGTTGTACAATTGCCTACCTGTTTCTTCGAACACTCGAACGCCATCGAGTTGAATATCATTTTCGACAACGAGGTCGAGTGAACTGGTCTGCCAAGCCGCAACTGCAAGGCCAAGGTCATCTTCGACTGAGATTAAAGCTTCAGTTCCAGCTTCATCGTCCCAAGTCCAGTCAACTCGCATCGGCATACGAATCGAAACCACGTCACTTGCATCGGTAGTCGATGTGCAATTGGCTGCGTCGAAGTGAACTGCGCCATCACCATTACTGATTACAGTACAAACATCGCCACGTTCCCAACTGAAGGCTGGGTTTTCTCCATACGAATTGTTGAGCGCAATGAGCGCATCTGTGACATAATCCACATCGTCACCCGGGGCAACTCGCGTGACCAAGTTTCGGTACACGCCATCAGGTGCCACTAGGCCGCCTTCGAGGGATGCATCCACCGCACGGGTTTGCATCTTGTAAGCCACGTCGATGTTTGATATTTTTACTCGTCCAGAACTCGCTGCTTTGATGGCAATTGGCACAATGACGTCACCGTCGCCATTCTCTGGAACGGCATCGTTGAAGGCTGCGACCAGCGATGGTGCGGATTTGACTTCAACGCCAACCTGTGATTCATCGCTTGCCTCAACTGCAGATTCATTGAGGAAGAGAAGTGACTCCCACTCCCACGTCTGATCATTCCCGATGTCGATTCTCGGTCGGTCAGGGTAGCCTTCTTCGTATTCCAAAAGCATGGAATCAACGGTTGGAGTGTGGGTTGGATTGCTGGTTGACATGGTCACTGCGTAGCGAACTGTTGAACCTGCTTCATCAGCTGTGAAACTTACCTCTTGACCATTGGTTGCCGGCAGCCAAGTGGTGCCATTGTCGTTCGACACTTGAATTTGCAGCGAGGTACCTGCTGGTTCAGAGGACGTCCACTGCGGACGAACTTTACCGACCTTCGTACCGGCTGTAAACGGGTCTGAAGTCCACGAACCACTGGCGAGGTAGGATGTAGCCATTTCAACATCAACCCACCAAGAGACTGCTGTAGAGCCGATCAGTTGTGCCTTCCAAACGAGTTCAGTACCAGGATAGGCAAAGTGGATTGTTTCGTTTGAAGTCACTGATTCCCAGTGAGTCCCGTTGTCGGCAGAAATCCAGTAATCAACACGGTCGCCAGTTGACGCCGCTGACCAGTATGTCTGCATGTTAGCCGCCACAATGGGTTCCCCAGAAGTTGTCACGGGGCCATACCAAGTGGTCGTACCTGGTGCGGGTGTTGTTTTGTATTGCCAACCAGTTCCGTATTCTCGGTAGTAGAGCGTGGATGAGGACCAGGTCGAATAGCCGCAATCAACGGTGACAAATCGATTGCCATCAAATTGCAAGCCGTAGCCGAGGGCGGAGAGAAGACGAGTGCCGACCTGCGGAACCAGTGAGGAGGAAGAACCTGAGATCGACCATGCTTCAAGTTGGTCTTTGTCTTGGCTCGTACTTCCTTTTTGGCATCGCATGAAGAAGGTGGTGGAATTGACTTCTAATCCACGAACTTGTTGGCCGGTTTTCCCACACTCAAATGAGGTCCCAGAGGAAGATGAATAGGAGTACATGTTGGAACCGCGTTGATATTGTCCATCACCTTCCGATGAGAAGGTGTATGGCACGATACGGCGCTGTGTATTGTGCACAATCCAAACCTCTTCTGTGGAACGATCATAGGCAATAGCGGTGTAATCCGAGTATTGTGGTGACACGTCGTAGGTGTCTAAACAGGTCCATGTGTCGTCTCTTGAGATGTCCATCTCGACGACGCGATGGTATTGCGTCGGTGCAGTTGTGGTGTAGTGGTATCGATAACCGGAGAGAATGGCAAACATGCGTTCATCATCTGTCACGGTCCAATCACGGAAGCCATACGAACCGTAGTATGTGCTTGGGTGAAGGAAATTGATGTTGCAATCCGCTTCGTCAAGATGAATGGTCGATTCTCGGGTGAGGTTGTTTGGGTATAATCGTTGAACGATGTTGTTGAAATTGGACGTGCTCCATGTGGACATGAACAGCCAATCATGGTGCTTGAGGACTGCCCCTTGAGATTGCTTGACAAGGCTGCTTGCTGTTTTCAGTGTTTGTTGAGAGAACCGATTTTCTGTTGCATTCGATGTGTGGGGTTGCCGTAATGCGTACGAGCCGTTGTCCAGCCAAGCATCGGAATTTGAATCTGTAATTTCGTCATAGCCATGAGGGAAGAAGGATTCACTCGTGTTTGAAAACGCCAGGCTCAAATCTCCAGACCTTGCGTCAACCGAAGACGACTGCCCGGCCATCCAGTCTGAGCGATCATCGTCGAGAATTTGCGACCAGCCTGTCGCAGATGCACCAGACAGGGTCATGGTGACATCCGTGATCTGCGCTCCTCTTGGCAAAGCAATCTCAGCACCAGCATCAGCATTACCGCCTTGGTACAGGGCTACGTACTCAGTGGAACCATCGGCGAATTCGTAAACGTGACGAGCAACGCCGGATGCATCACTTGGTTGAACGAGAACATCCGCAAATGGCGACATTGGAGACAACACCATGATGAAGAAAAGCAAGAACATCACGCCGCGGCCGGCGGGAATATTGTCATGCGTGACGCGTCCCATGATTGAGCACATGGGCTTGAGGCTTTAGACAATACGCAGGCATGTCACTGAACTGTAATCAGCCAGTTTGACGAGAATCATACCTAATTGGTGATGAATCGCCACGAATGCC
>MDSV01034735.1_pt1 | contig 12126 bp, 11 predicted proteins | sample 810851 | NCBI WGS metagenome assembly MDSV01 (sample SAMN05326640, study PRJNA326480) | marine metagenome | isolation source: seawater | place: Atlantic Ocean: North East | collected 2012
AGGCATTACGCCGGCAGATTTACAGTCTGCTGCCATTGACCACTCGGCCACCGACCCTTAACAATACGATAGTCAATTAATATTTCAATAAACCTTGAGCCATTGGAGGGATTCGAACCCCCGACCCGCTGATTACAAATCAGCCGCTCTGGCCAACTGAGCTACAATGGCAAAATTCAAAAAACATATACAAATTTACTTAAATTAAAAATTTAGTCACTAGTATAGCCCATTAATATAATTAGAGTTTTATTTTTAATACAAGAGGAATTTAAAGAAGTTTATTTATTTTTTACACTTCTCCAAATTGTACCGTCAGAAGAATCTTCTATCTCAATGCCTTTTTCATGTAGTTCTTGCCGAATTTTATCAGCTTTTTGGAAATTCTTAGCTTTTCTCGCTTCTTCTCTTTCCTTAATAAGCTTATCAATAAATTTAGTATCTATATCGCTTTGAATCTTACTGATGCCTAGCCAGTCAGATGGTTCTTTTTGTAATATACCAATCAATGCTCCTGAGGCAAGCAAACTTTCCTTTAACTTGATTTTATCATTCTGGCTATTAGCAGTTGACAAATTCTTAACTATTTTATTAATTTCAGCAAAAGCCTTAGATGTATTTAAGTCATCAGCTAAAGCATCAATCAATTCAATAGGAGGATTTTTAATTTTATTTTTCTCTATTTCTACATCTTCGCAACCCTTGAGAACTCTATAAAATCTATCCAAAACACTCTGCGCATTTTTCAATGCTTTATTTGTAAAATTTATAGGTTGGCGATAATGGCCTGATAGCAAAACAAGCCTAAGAACCTCTCCGTCATATTCTTTTAATAAATCCCTAATGTATAAGATATTATTTAACGATTTAGACATCTTTTCACCATCCATGTTTAACAATGCATTGTGAAGCCAATATTTAACATAAGCTTTCGGATTTGTGTTTTCATTGCACGATCCACAGCTTTGTGCAATTTCATTTTCGTGATGAGGGAATATCAAGTCCATGCCACCTCCATGGATATCAAACGGTATGCCCAGACTTTTCTCTGACATAGCAGAGCATTCTAAATGCCAGCCTGGACGGCCATAACCCCATGGAGAATCCCAGCCTGGCTGATTACCTGTACTTGGTTTCCACAAAACAAAATCGCCCGGATTTCTTTTATAGCTAGCGACTTCTACTCGACTACCTGCCAACTGATCTTCTTGATTCCTTCCTGATAATCTTCCATATGAAGGATATGATGAAACATCAAATAAAACATGGCCTGATGATTCATACGCTCTTTTATTTTCAATATTCTTTAATATGATCTCAATCATTTCAGGTATATGATCAGTAGCATGTGGCTGAATATCTGGAGGAATTATGTTAAGCGATTCCATATCATCATTATATATTTTTTCATATTTACTTGTAAGCTCACTAATAGGAATACTTAGCTCATTTGAAGCCTTAATTATCTTATCATCTATATCAGTTATATTTGAAACATAAGTTACTTTTGGATAAATCACTCTTAATAACCTAACTAATAAATCACTTACCACAGCAGGTCTCGCATTTCCAATATGAGCATAATTATAAACTGTTGGTCCACATGTGTACATACGAATATGATCTTTGTCTACAGGAACAAATTCTTCTTTCTTTCCACTTAAAGTATTATAAATATTTAATTTTACCATAATTTTATTTTAATGCTAATTTTATAATTTCTAAAACTAATAATTTAAATGCCTTATCAGAAAAATCATCAAACTCTTGCGCATATGCCTTAGGTAAAAGGCTTGTACTAGTTAAACCTGGTAATGTATTGATTTCTAAGATATGAATCATATCATAATCATCTAAAATAAAATCAACTCTAGCATAATGCCTGCAGCCAATTAATTCATATAAACTTTCAGCATACTCCTGAATTTCATCTTCTAACTCTAAACTAAGTTTTGCAGGGACTATATATTGACTCTGACCTTTAATATATTTTGATTTATAATCATAAAAACTTCCTTTTGGAATGATTTCAACTATTGGCAATGCAATACCATCAATAATACTTACAGTTAATTCTCTTCCTTTAATATACTCTTCTATAATTATCTGATTTGATATAGACTTCGTCTTATTTATGCATGATTTTATCTTTTCACTATTCAGTCCTGTTTCAACAATATACATTCCGACTGAAGAGCCATCATGAGCAGGCTTAATTACGCAACAATCATTATATTTTTTTTCTATATAGCTAAAATTTATTTCATCATTATCAAAATCAATATAATCCCAATCAGGTGTTGGTAAGTTATTCTTCAAGCATAGATCTTTAGTTAAATTTTTATTAATGGCTATCTCTGAAGCCCTGGCTTTTGATCCTGTATATTTAACATTATTTTTTTCTAAAAAACTTTGCATAACTCCATTTTCACCATCCCCTCCATGTAATGCATTAAATATTAAATCTATATTATTACTAAAAATAAAATCTAAAAGAGAATCATAATTTCCTTTAAAATCAAAGTTAAAAATTTTTATTGAACTAATAGATTCTAAGTTCCGACTAATTGATTGCCATGTGCTAATAGAGATTTCTCTTTCATTTGACACTCCTCCATAAAGTAGGCCTAAATTAATATCTATTTTTTTATTCTTCATCTGCTACAACCGCTCTACCTTTTAATTTTCTCCAATCCTCTTCAGGCCTTACTTTTTTATTAGTTTGCCAAACACCATTAATTGTATGTAAATCTAAACTCATACTCTTTGACAAATAAAGAATCGCGTTTAAATCTTTAGGAAAACAACTGCCTCCAAAACCGAGTTTCCCATCAGGACCTGGCACTGCCCAATGCGATTTACCTAAACGCTCATCATAGATAGAATACTCAACAACTTTGTCATAGTCTATATCTAAATCATCACATAACAATTTCATATCATTAGAGAAAGATACTTTTGTAGCTAAAAATGTATTAGTCAGATATTTGACCATCTCTGCTATTTTGGAGCTTGTCTTAACAATCCTTGCATGAGGGAAGACCAAAGAATATACTTGCCTAAGAGTTGTAGACTCTGGTCTATCTCCTCCAATAATAATCCTATTCTGGTTTTTAAAATCCTCTATAAAATTAGCCTCTGTCAAGAATTCAGGATTAAATAAAACTGAAATATTGTTGCAATCCTTATTTAATTTTTCCGTAGTGCCTGGGGGAACAGTAGATTTAATTGCTATAATTTTATTATTTAAATCTGAAGTTTTATTGATTTTTTCAACTGTTTCTTGAACAATGCTTATATCACAACTACCATTTTTCTTCATTGGTGTTGGCAAGCATATAAATATAATATCAGATTCAGATACTAATTCATCTAAATTTTTACAACTACATTCACCATTTAAATCGAAAGTACTCGTATGATAAAACTTTTCAAATACAGTCTTTACCGCAGTCCCCACATATCCTTGTCCTACTACTCCTATTCTCATAAGCCACCTCTTTCAATAAATAATTGGTTTATATACTTAAAATCACGGTATATTTACCTAATAAATATAGGGCACAAATTATGAAATTTTTAAAAACATTTTTAATCTTATCATTATGTTTTATCTTTTGCGAAGAAACAAAAGAAGCTAATCAAAAAGAATTAAAGGGATGGAATTTTGAAATAAATGGTAGCTTAGGACAAATTTCACCAATCACTTCATCAGATAGAGCTAAATTTAACCCTGGTCCTACTTTGGGCATCAGCATGCATGCGTCTAAACCACTAACAATTTTGAAACAAAAATTTTCATATGGAGCAGGTGTTAACTTCGGATCTTTAAAAGGGAATACAATTAATACAAAAAAAATTAATACGATCAGCTTTGATTTGAAAACAAAATTTGAAAAACTACCTCTTGATTTTAAATTTGGTTTTGGAATTTCTGATATGACTGGTTCAGGTGCAATTGGTGCAAGTGGTACTATTGATATAATGCATGATCTTCCAAATACTGTAAATAATTTAGATGTTTCGATAGGAATCAGAATTCAACAAATTTTTGATGTTAACAAAGACTGGAAGATATCACATCTACATGGACTATATGGATTAAATATAACTATTGGAAGATCTATAGTCCTATAAATAATCTATTCATTAATAAATGAGTAATAAAAAAATTATAGGCTTTACATGCAGCTGCTTTGATTTATTACATGCAGGGCATATTCTTATGCTAAAAGATGCAAAAAAACAATGTAATCACCTAATAGTAGGATTGCAAATAGACCCAACACTGGACAGGCCAGAAAAAAATAAACCATTACAAACATTAGAAGAACGTAAAATTCAATTAGAAGCAGTAAAATATATTGATGAAATCATTGTATATAAAACAGAGAAAGATTTGTATGAATTACTAAAAAAGGTTAAACCAGATATAAGAATATTAGGCAGTGATTATAGAAATCAAAGATTTACTGGTGATAACTTAAATATTAAAATATTTTATCATACTAGAAATCATGATTTTTCCTCTTCTAATTTGAGAAAAAAAATAATTCAAAATAAAAATTAATTTCATAGCGTTGCTATAATCAATAATATTAGGAATATATCTTTTGTCTTCCAAAAAAATTGTTATAAATGTTAATACTTCATGGAATGCTTATAATTTTAGGCTTGGGCTAATTAATTCATTAAGAAGCCTAAATTATAAAGTTTTTGTAATTGCTCCAAATGATAGATATGCATCTAAATTAGTTAAATTAGGGATTAAACACTATCATATTGATATTGATCAAAGAGGGACAAATCCGATTTCAGACTATAGAGTCATCAAAACATATGAAAAATTATTTAATAAAATTAAGCCAGATATTATTTTAAGCTATACCATTAAACCAAATATATATGGCAATATCGCTGCAAGAAAATTTCAAATTCCTATCATTAATAATATTAGTGGTTTAGGTAATCTATTTATTGAAAAATCTTTTTTTTCTTTAGTTGCAAAGATATTATATAAAATTTCATTAAAATACAGTAAATGGATTTTTTTTCAAAATAATGATGATATGCAATTATTTGTTGATTCTAAAATTATAAATGAAAATAAATATTCTCTAATCCAAGGATCTGGTATAAATACATCTTTATTTAATACTAAGCGAGATAATAATAAAGCGAAAAGTTTTCTATTTTCAGGAAGACTTATTAAGGACAAAGGCATTTATGAATATTTAAATGCTGCTAAAATAATTTTAAAAAAATATAAAAATATAGAATTTTTAATTGCTGGAGAATTAAGCTCTAATGATAGAGAAATCAATAAAAAAGAATTAAATAAATGGCTAAATAATAATATTAAATATTTAGGGAAGAGAGATGATATACTGGAACTATACAAAAAAACAGATGTTGTCATACTCCCATCTTACAGAGAGGGATTATCAAAGACTCTCCTAGAAGCATCTTCTATGTCACTACCTATCATAACTACAAATACTCCAGGTTGCAGAGATGTTGTAGACCATAAATTTAATGGCTTATTAGCTGAACCTAGGTCTATTGAAGATTTAAAAAATAAAATAATAGATATGATAAATATGTCAGAAGAAGAACGATTACAATTAGGTAAAAATGGCAGAAAATTAGCAATTAAAAAATTTGATGAAAAATTAATCACAAAAATGTATATTAATAAAATAAATCAAATTTCGTAATGGAAAATTATTATATTCATATTACATATTATATAATTGCATTTTTAATTACATTATTATTAATCAAATTTTTAATAAAAAATGCAAAAAAATTTCACCTATTAGATCATCCAAATTATAGAAAGTTTCATGAAGACTCAACACCAATTGTAGGAGGCCTGGCAATTACAATAACCTTTTTTATCATTCTTTTATTTATATGGGTCAGTCAATTAAGTCTCATTTATTTGCCCTTAAATGATATATATATTTTACTATTATCTTCAACTATTATTATACTAATTGGCTTGATTGATGATATTATTGGCTTAAGTGCTTTTAATAAATTTTTGTTCCAAATTATAGCTGCTACTATAACTGTTATTGGAATCACAGAATTTCAATTAGTCAATTGGCCTTTCAGTTATTATTTTGAATCAACTATATATAATTCAATTCTTAGTATTTTTTATTTAGTAAGTATTTTAAATGCTATGAATCTTCTAGATGGTTTAGATGGTTTAGCGGGAGGTGTTTCAATAATTATAACAATGACTTTTTTAGTTTTAAGTTTATTATCTGGACTACTATTAGCAGAACTTAATCTATTATTTGTTCTACTTGGAAGTTTGACAGCATTTCTACTATTTAACAAACCCCCTGCAAAAACATTTTTAGGTGACACGGGGAGCCTATTTATAGGTTGGCTGTTTGGAATTATTTCGCTTATATATGCACAAAAAACGAGTTTCTCATTATCGATATTACTTCCGATGATGGCTCTAGGGCTACCTTCTTTTGATGTTATTTTTGTTATGTTAAAACGTTTTAATGATAAGCATAATTATAAAATAAAAGATAGAATAAAAAATGTTTTCCTCCCTGATAATAATAGCCACCTTCATCATCTTATCGTATTGTCTGGAGTATCTAAAAAGAAAGCTATTTTATTACTTTATTTTTTAACAATAATTACTAGTGGGATTGCATTATACTCTTATATGCAAAGCATAAATTTATCCTATGGAATAATCTTTATTTTATTAATAATTTTTACAGTCAGGTATATTTTTCTATGGAAGATTAAAAAGACAGATTAGATATTTTTTTAAAAACTACTAACAAATTTTTCAAAAAAATTATATCTATTAATATTTATTTTTTTTATTTCGTAATCTTTAGATTTATTAAAATTATTTTCAGACATTAATAATAACTCTTCTTTATCCCTAGCATATAATTTAATTTGATTTGCTAAAACTTTATAATCACCTGGTTGATGCAAATATTTGTCATCTAATAATTCAGGAATTCCTCCTACTGATGAGGCTAATGCAGGACATCCTCTAGACATAGCTTCAATTAATGATCGTGGTAGACCTTCAGTAAGTGATGGATGTAAATACATATCTAATTTATCAAGGAATTCAAAAACTTCTTGGCCTGATTTTAATGGACCTAAAATTTTAACATGATTATCTAAATCGTATTTTTTTAGAAATTTATTTATACTTTTACCATTTCCATTTCCAGCAAGATATAAAATAAAGCCTGGAAAATTATTTTTAATGGATGCTAAAGCTTTAATAACAATTTCGTGCCCTTTATAATAAATATCTATATTACCGAGCATTCCAAAAATAGTTTTTTGATTTATTTTTATATTTTTTTTATAATTATCAATGAGATCATTTATTTCTACATTTGATGCAAAAGAACTATAACCAGTTGTTTTATATCTATTTTGAAGATATGATTTTGTTACATAAATTGTAAACTTAGATTCTAATATGCTTTTTTTCATTCTATAATATGATAAAAAAGCCATTATTTTTCCCCTAAAATTTCCATAATTCCAATATGAGTCCCAAACGCATCCAACAACTTCAATTGCATAGGGTTTATTTATTTTTTTACATAGATTGATTGCTCTAAACCCTAAAATACTTGGGAGCCTAACTATAACTGCATCTACCTTTTTAATAGCATCAATAATATGTTTATCAATTTTTCTTGAATTTAAAAATTCATCCAAAGGGTTATTATATTCTGCAATTAAACTAAATTCGACTTTTTCTTTAGATGATTGTACTAAACCTGAATTTCTGATATGTAATTCCCTACCAATAACAACTATGGATGAAAAATGTTCTAAATATCTATCCCAAACATCACCAGGTAATCCTCCCGAACTATAAAAAATATTATGATCTTTATAAAACTTATGATCATGGACAAACAAAAGATTCATTATATATCCTTAATTTTCTTGGCTGGAACTCCAGCATATACACCTTCTTCTAATAATGAAGCATTACAAATACTTCCTGCACCCAATATAATATTTTTTTGAATATTAACACCACTAAGAATCCTAACACCACAACCAGCCCAAACATTTGGGCCAATAACAACCTTAGAATAGGTTGTGGGATTATACTTAATTGGGATTGCTTTATCTTGCCATGTATGACTTGAAGACATAATAGTTGAACTATGAGCTATAGATACATCATCCTTAATCTCAATTTCACCAGATGCATCAATATAACAATTATTATGGATACTAATATTAGAACCCAATTCTAAAGAACCTATTTTTTTTATAGTAACATTTTTACCTACATATATATTATCACCACATTTCTTAGATTCTGATTTTATAATACAATATCTAAAAAAAACTGCTACTTTATTATCAAAAATTGACAATAGATCCCAAATAAAGGATAAAATAAAATTAGGTATTACTATCAATAAAAGAGCAATTATTATTGCTAATGGCTTAACTATTTTAAATAATGTTCTCCCCTCCATATGTAATTCCTCTATTTAAATTAATTCTAAGATAAATTCTTCAAAGCATTTATTACAGTCAAATTCATTCCTTGACCAATTTGATGCCTCCTCTAAATTATAATCAAATTCAGAATTATAATACTTAATAATTTTATCAGTAAATGAATTTTCATTATGTAAATCTAACAATACTGAAGACATAAATTTAGGCAAGTGTTCTTTAATAGAATCAATATTGCTCGTAAGCACAGGTACTTTTGAATTAATACATTCCAACAATACATTTGGATGCCCTTCAAAACTTGAAGGGAAAATAAAACAACTTAATATTTGATGTAATTCATAAATATCTTCAACCGAATCAATGAAGATAAAACGAGATGCATATTTTTTGTAAACTTCATTAGATTTTAGATTTCTTTCTACATTCTTTCCGCAAAACAGAAAAAACATATTTTCATAATCAGATAATAAATTACCAGCAATACGAATAATAAATTCATGGTTTTTTTGCTTAACGAACCTACCAATATGACCAACTAGAAAACTATTTTCAGGTATTTTATATTTAGCGTATATATCTTTTTTATTATAATTTTTAGAAGATTTATAAGGAATACCATTCTTAATAATTTTAAATGAATTATTATTGGGGTTATTAAAAAAATTTATAAATGCTGTATTTGAATTAGACAAAATTTTAGTCGATAATTTTAGATTAATAAAAATACATATTTTAATATAAAACCTTCTTAAGAACGTTGAACTAAAAGTATATTTAGAATTTCTATAAAAAACAATTCTCTTATCAATTTTACAAAGCCATGCAATGAATATCATAGGTGCAGATATAGTACCTGTAAAATCAACTATCCCATCATATTTATTTTTTTTAAATAATCTATAAATTTTAATCCATGACAATGATGGGAAATAACTAATTTTTTCATGGATTAAAGTAGTATTAATATTAGAAAACTTATTATCTAATTCACCTACTTTGCCTGATTTAGATAAAATATTTGCTTTTATTCTACCATTTGAAAAGGATAAAAAACGTAAAAGATACATTTCTAATCCACCTATCCCTAAATCAGTAACTATAAATAATATTTTTTTACTCATTAGAAGATATTTTTTTAATTATCAAATCATTAATAGAAATCACTACATATATTATAAATACATTCTGAAAAATATGTAAAAAAGTTGACCGCCCTAAAGATAATGCTGATGAAAGGTATAATAATAAAATTATCCAAATAAGCATAGAATTAATAGAATTTTTATATAAATATTGTTCATATCTTGATAAAAAGGCACCAAATAACATGCAACCGACTATAACACCTAAAATACCAAAATCTAAATACAAATCTGCCGTAACTGAAGTACCATCACCATATTTAGGGTAGTCACCTTGAATTAAATAAGTTATGTAACCTGAACTACCATTATATTTCTTGTTATTATCTCCAAATATTTTAAGGAAAATACCTCCTGCACCTGGTATACATGAAACAATTTGTCGTATTTGAAAATAGCCGAAAAAATAATCATTAATATCTGATATTGAATATATAGCATGGTTTAAACATCTTATAGAATACGCAAGCTCAACTGTTTGTGGCATTATTATATTATCAGATTCAAATTTTGATAAAATTTTTGTTTTTTCTGAATAAACCATCTGAGCATTTTTCATACGATCTAAATAAGATTGACCAATATATCGTGATCTAGCTTGAGACATTAAGCTCATTATAGGACCAACCAATAAAAAAAATATTATTAGATATATAAACTTAAAACGATGAAATCTAGTAAAGTATAGAGACATTAATAAAGTACTATAAATCAGAACAGGACCTCTATCTCCTACATAAAAAGAAAAAGTTATATGCCATAATACTATTATTAATACTGGCATACCAAATAACTTAAGATATGCTATAAAATTAATTTTTTGATTATTAATTAATGAAATATAATATAATCGTGTGATTAAAATTGAACTTAAGAACACATTAAAAGCAGAGAAAAAATAATTTGACATTCCTAGCTGATCACCTGCATAATAAGCACCTAATGAATATGAACCAGAGGTGATAAAAAACAAAATATAAAAAATGTAAGTTGGTACTATTAAAAATAATATTGATTTATTAGTTCTATATTTAACAATAATATTTTTTTGTTCTTTAATATTTACATCTAAAATAAAAGATCCAATCATAAAAGCTAAAATACCTAAAGAAGAAGTAATTACAGATTTATTTATAATAGATTCATCAGTCCAAATAAAATGAAATATATTAGATTTAATTGATATCCCAAATAATTCTATAATTGGAATTTGAAAATGAACTATAATATAGCTAAGCAAAAAAAATGTAGTGATTGAGAATAAAATAAACTGATTAGTTTGTCTTATTTTGACTCTATAAAATACTATTAAACTAAATAGTACAGTTATTAAGCATGAAAATATATAAAACTTATTAACCTCTTCAGGACAAAATAAAAACAAAATACTAAGTATTATAAAATTAAAAATAAGAATTGATTTGTAAATTAAAATATTCATTATAAACTAATTTTTATTTGTTAAAAAAATTATCCAACCCAATATTATTGCGATAAAACATATACCTGAAATAACTGAAAATGTAGCTATCGCTGTAATAGCAGAAAAATAATTAACAGTAATTAGCAATATCATAAATCTGATAATACCAATAATTAAATCTATTTTAAATAACAATTTTTGTTTTTCAAAAACAAGGAATAATACACGAGATGGAATCATTATAAAGTTTACACCAAACCATAATGTCATCCATCTAGCGAATTTCCCAGCAAATAGCCAATCACTACCAAAAACAAAGGAAAAAATATCTGGTGCGAAAAAGAATGATATTATAATTGGGATAATTGATATAAAAAACAATATAGCAGTTAAATTAAAATATAACTCTTTTAAATTATCCATTTTATTTCTACTAAAAGCAGCTTCTTTATAAAATATTTTTTTAATTGAATTTCCAAGTAGAACTGAAGGTAATTGAATAATTTTTACAGCAAAATAATATGCCCCTAATATTGTTATACTATAATAATTTGCTAAAATAATTACAGGTAATTGAGCAAAACTAATATTGATTAATTCCTGAGGCGCAGTATACAAAGGGAAATTTATATATTTTTTGGCAACATACTTTATATCTTCTAATTTATATTTCCTTTTAGAAAAAGACACACTACTTAAAATAAATATATATATGACACAGAATAATGCTCCAAATATATTACCCCATATTAATCCAAAAGCAGTATAACCTATAATACCAAAAGTTAACTGAGTTATTGCTGTGCCTGATCTTCTTAAAAGTTGAATCATTGCAATATTTTTATACTGTCTATCTCGATTTAATACAGCAAAAACAATATTAATAAAATTATTTAAGAAGAATATTGGTACAATCCATAATAAATAAGAACTTTCTAAATTAGAAAAATTTTTAATATAAAAAGATATAGAAAAATATAATATAATTGAAAAAATAAATGAGCTACATAAAGATAAAAACTGTAAATCTTGTGCTTTCTTATCATCATTTTCAAGCACAAT
>MDSV01024926.1_pt1 | contig 12125 bp, 9 predicted proteins | sample 810851 | NCBI WGS metagenome assembly MDSV01 (sample SAMN05326640, study PRJNA326480) | marine metagenome | isolation source: seawater | place: Atlantic Ocean: North East | collected 2012
GCGGTTGAAAGCACTGGTCTTGAAAACCAGCAACGGGGCAACTCGTTCGTGGGTTCGAATCCCACCCTCTCCGCCATTAAATTTTAAAATTTTTAAATAAATTAAAAATTTCGTTATTTTCATTTTTTTTTTCTCCATCTTTTGATTGGTAAAAATTATAAATATATTCGTCTTCTAAGTTTAAAAAATCATATAAATCTTGAAGATTTTTTTCGTTAAGTTTGTCTATATACTTGTTAACAAATTTGCTTAATAATATATCCATTTCTTTAGTGCCTCTATAATTTGCCCTATAAATTATTTTTTTTTTTAAAGATTCTAATTCACTCATAAATTAAATATATTATATATTAACTATGACATTAATAAAAAATAAAATTTTTTTATTTGAAAATGTAAATAAATTAAAAGGTGTTGGTGGTAAAATTTCAAATTACTTAAGAAGCAAAAAAATTACAAAGATTAAGGACTTAATTTGGGATTTTCCTTACTCATACACAGACAGATCTAATTTAGCAAAATTAGATCAATTAGAAATAGGAAAAGTACTTACAATAAAAGTAAAACCAACTAAATACAACTTCCCTAGAATAAGAAATTTACCTAATAAAGTTATATGCGAAGATGATAAGGGAAAAATTAATATTGTTTTTTTTAATAGTAGAGAAAATTATATTAAAAAAGTTTTACCATTAAACAATTGGGTAGTTGTAAGCGGTAAAATCAATTATTTTAAAAAGAATTACCAAATTACAAATCCAAGTTATATCGAAAAAGTTGAGGGAATTAATAAAATTCAAAAAATTATTCCTAAATATAACTTAACAGAAGGTTTGACAGAAAAAATGTATAGAAAAATTATTGATCAAGTTATAACAGATTTACCAGATCTTAATGAGTGGCACGATGAATCTATAATTAAACAATTTAAGTTTGATAGCTGGAAATTCTCTATTCAAAAAATGCACAGCTCTTCAATTAAAGGTGGCACGAATAATAAATATTTTAAAAGACTTGTTTTAGATGAAATTATATCTAATTTAATTATTCTATCAAAAAATAGAAGCATAATTAAAACAAAAAAATCAAGAAAAATATTTGATAACTCTATTAGTGATAATATTTTTAAAAATCTTAGTTTTGAATTAACTCAAGATCAAAAAAAAGTCATACATGAAATAAATCAAGACTTAAAATCTGACAAAAGAATGTTTCGTATATTACAAGGTGATGTTGGGTCAGGAAAAACAATAGTTTCATTAATAACTTTAGCGAATGTAATAAGAGCAGGTTATCAAACAAGCCTAATGGCTCCAACAGATATTTTAGCAAAACAACACTATGAATTATCTAAAAAAATTTTTGATAAAATGAATATCAAAATCGATTATTTAAGCGGTAAAACAGATCCTAAAAAAAGGAAAAATATTTTAGAAAAAATTAACTCTGGAGAAATAAATCTATTGATTGGAACACATTCTCTTTTTCAAAAGAAAATTGAATTTAAAAATTTAGGTTATGTTGTTATAGATGAGCAGCACAAATTTGGAGTAAAACAAAGAATGGACTTTGCTCAAAAGGGAGGTAAAAATTGCGATGTACTTTTAATGTCTGCTACCCCTATACCAAGAACAATGATGTTGTCGCTTTATGGCGATATGGATGTATCAAAATTAATTCAAAAACCAAAAGCTAGACTACCAATACAAACATTTTCAAAACCTGAAAAAAAAATAATTGAATTAATCGATTTAATTAAAAAAAACATTAAAAAAAATAACCAGATATTCTGGGTATGTCCTCTGATTAAAGAGTCTAAGTTGGTGAATTACTCATCAGTTATTAAAAGATATGAATGGTTACAAAATATTTTTAAAGACAAAGTTGGAATAATTCACGGAGCTATAAAAAAAGATGAAAAAGATAAAATTTTAAATAATTTTTTAAATAAGAAAATTAAGATATTGGTTTCAACAACTGTTATAGAAGTTGGTATTGATTTTCCTAATGCAAATTTAATTATAATTGAAAATGCAAATAAGTTTGGTCTTGCGCAATTACATCAATTACGTGGCAGGGTTGGAAGAGGTTTAAAACAAGGTATGTGTATTTTGTTATACAAAGAAAATTTGTCAGAAAATAGTATTAAACGAATTAAGATTTTAAAAAAAACAAATGATGGTTTTTTAATAGCAGAAGAGGATATGAAAATGAGGGGATTTGGAGATATTATAGGGTTTCAACAGAGTGGAGAAAAATTTTTTAAATTAGCAGATCCAGTCAAACACGAAGATTTATTTATTTTTGCAGAAGATTATATAAAAAATATTCAACAAAAAGATATAAATAAATTTAGTTTTTTACTAAAATTATTTGATAAAGCTGAAATTATTAATTAGAAACTTAATTAATATTTGAGGTACCTGCAGACACAATAAATTTAGAAGCTTGCTCAAAGCTTATATCTAAAAAAATTAAATTTTTTTTTGGTACCATTAGCAAAAAGCCACTTGTAGGGTTAGGTGTTGTTGGGACAAAAACATTTACTAATTCTTCTCCAACTTTATCTTTGATTATACCTTCATTTTCTTTTGTTGCAAAACCTACAGCCCAAACATCTTTTTTGGGATATTCTAGCAATACAACACTTTTTTGTTTATTATCTGTTTTAGCCAAACTCTCGGTCATTTGATTGATCGCTGAATATATTGTTCTCAAGATAGGTATTTTTTTTAGCAAATTATTTATAATTTCTATTATTTTTTTTCCTAAGAAAGAGAGTGATAACCAACCTATAAAAGTTATAACAATAACAGCTATTAAAATTTCAATTCCTGGAATATCAAATTTCAGATAATAATTTGGATTTAGTTCCTTTGGTAGCAATTTTGATGAAACTTTTATAATAAATATTGATAGGTAAAGTGTTATTCCTATAGGAATCAGTACAACAGCTCCTGCAAAGAAATAATTTCTTAGTCTCGATAATATAGAGGATTTTTTCTTATTTTGAGCCATTAGCTATAACTTGAATACACTATAAAAACTAATATTAATATAAAAATTGCAATTAGTAATTTATTATTTAAAATCATAATTCTGATGAAATATATCATAAATAGAAGAAAATTTCTTGGCTTATTTGGTTGTGGCTGTTGCTCTTTATTGCTGCCCTCTTGTGCGACTGTGCCGATTACGGAAAGAAGACAATTAAGCATTATCCCTGAAGCTACAATTAACCGTCAAGCAGCATCTGCTTATGCCCAATTTAAAAATAAAGCAAAATTAATAACTAAGGGAAAACAATATAACGAGATAATAGATATTGGAAAAAAAATTGAAACTTCTGTAACTACTTTTTTTAAAAACAAAGGCGAAAAGGATCCAACCGAGTCATTTGGGTGGGATTACGTGCTTGTTGAGAATGATAAAGTTGTTAACGCTTGGTGTATGCCAGGTGGAAAAATTGCTGTTTACACTGGACTATTAAAGGTAACTAAAAATACTGACGCGTTATCTATAGTAATGGGTCATGAAATAGCTCATGCAGTAGCCAGACATTCGGTTGAAAGGGCAAGTCAAGCTATGACAATTAATCTTGGAACGCAAGTAGCTGATGTTTTTTTAGGAGGAGCAATTAATCGAGCAAGAAATACTGTTGGACAAAATACTGGCCTTGATATTTTTCAACTTGGTATTATGAATCCGTTCGGAAGAAAACAAGAAACAGAAGCTGATTATCTTGGATTAATTTTTTCTTCATTAGCTGGATATGATATTAGAGAGTCCGTTAATCTTTGGCAAAGAATGGCAAATAAAAATAAAGGTAAAGAACCACCGGTATTTTTAAGCACTCATCCCTCTAGCGCAAAAAGAATTGAAAATTTAAGAAATTGGATTAATGAAGTTATTATTAAATACCCACCTATTTCATAAAATTATTATGAAGTGGTGAGCCCTGATGGACTCGAACCATCGACACCCTCCTTAAAAGGGAGGTGCTCTACCAACTGAGCTAAGGGCCCATTAAAGAAATTCCTTTTACATATAAATTGCATAAAATTCAATTAAATTTATTTATTATAGAGATTAATAAATTTATTGAAAAATTTATTGAAAGTGCGACTCTTAATACTTTTTCTCAATTCACCCATAAATTGTTGATAAAAGTTAATATTATGCAATGAAATAATCATTGACGCTAAAATTTCGTTAGTTCTTACAAGATGATGTAAATAACTTTTTGAGTATAAATTTAAATTCTTAAAATTATTTCTACTATCCAGTGGCGAGTCATCATATCTATACTTTGAGTTCTTTAAATTAATCTTACCTTGCCAGGTAAAAGCTAGCCCCGTTCTACCTGATCTTGTGGGCATTACACAATCAAACATATCGATCCCTTCATTAACAGCTCCAAGTATATCAGAAGGTGTGCCAACACCCATCAAATATCTAGGTTTATTCTCTGGCATTAAATGGACAAACTTTTTAAGTATAGAAAACATCTGACTTTGACTTTCACCAACAGCCAAACCACCTACTGCATAACCATCAAAACCAATTTTTAAAAGCTTATTAAGGCTATCAATTCGTAAATCTTTGTAAAGACCGCCTTGAACTATACCGAATAAAGCCTTTTTTTTATTATTTCCAAACTCTATTTTGCATCTTTTAGCCCATGATGTTGAGGTATCGATTGCATTTTTTAGTAACTTTTTATCATTAGTAAGTTTGGGGCACTCATCAAGTACCATTAATATGTCAGAATTAATAGATTTTTGTATCTGTATACTCTTTTCTGGACTGAGAATTATTTTTTTTCCATCAATATGTGATTTAAAGATAGCACCAAGATTTTTATCTATCTTATTAAAATTAGAAAGTGACATAATTTGAAATCCACCAGAATCTGTTAAAATTGGTTTATTCCAATTCATAAATTTATGTAAACCGTTAAATTTATCTAACACTTTAGTACCTGGTCTTAACATTAAATGATAAGTGTTCCCTAAAATTATTTGTGATCCAGTTTTTTTAAGGTCATCAACGTAAATACCTTTAACGGTGCCTAAGGTTCCAACAGGCATAAAGGCTGGGGTATCGATATTTCCTTTAGATGTATTTATTTTTCCTAACCTTGCTTTTTTAAATTTAGATAATAATCTAAATGAAAAAATTTTTTTTTTCATTAAAACTATTTTATTTTTAAACTTATAATTTTATCCGGGTTCTCTACAGATCCATTAGGTCCTTCACCTTTTTTTATTTTATCAATAAATTCCATACCTTTTGTTACTTTTCCAAATACTGTATACTGTCTATCTAAGTGAGGCGCAGGTTGAAAACATATAAAGAATTGACTATTGGCACTATTTGGATTTGCAGATCTAGCCGCAGATAAGATTCCTCTGTCGTGAGGTAAATCCGAAAACTCTGCTTTTAAGTCAGGTAAATCTGACCCTCCTGTCCCAGCCAAACTTAAATTAAAATCTTTTGAATTTGAATTACCAAATTTAACATCACCAGACTGAGCCATAAATCCATCAATCACTCTGTGAAATACTACACCGTCATATAACCCTTTTTGAGCTAGATCTTTAAATCTTTTAACATGATTAGGAGCAACATCATCGAATAGCTCAATTTCTACTTCTCCATATTTTAACTTCATTATCATTTTTTCCTCCGCATTAATATTTGTCTTTGAGAACAAAATCGAAACTAGTAAAATTATTATATATCTCACTCTAATTTCTCTTTTAGTTTTTTTACTGCCGATTTAGTCAAAAACTTATCTATTTTTCCATCTAGTTTAGCTATTTCTTTAACAAACTTTGATGAAATGATTTGATTTTCCACATCTGACATTAAAAATATTGTTTCTATATTATCATTTAATTTTTTATTCATACCTGCTAATTGAAATTCATATTCAAAATCTGAAACAGCTCTTAAGCCCCTGATAATTACAGAAGCTTTATATTTTCTACATAAATGGATAGTTAACGTATCAAAAGAAATAACAATTAGTTTTTTTTTATTTAATTTCAAATCATTAAACAAAGAATTTTTAATTATTTCTAATCTTTCGTCTACAGGAAAAAAATAATCTTTGTTTATATTTTCAGTTGCAGCAACTACTACTTTATCAAATATTTTCAAAGATTTTTTAATGACGTCAATATGACCATAAGTAATAGGATCAAATGTTCCTGGATAAATAGCTGTTCTCATATTTAATGTATATTATCATCTATTTTAATAACTGAGACAACCTTTTCTTCCCCTTTTAATTTTTTTATTCTTACTCCCTGAGTGTTTCTACCTGCAATTCTTATCTCTTTAACAGCGCATCTCATTATGCTCCCTTTATCTGTCGACAATATAATTTCATCGTTTTCTCCAACTATTAAAGAAGATGAAATATTTCCATTTCTAGAAGAATTTACTATTCCTATAATGCCTTTTCCACCTCGATTGGTTACTCTATAATCAAAGTATGAAGATCTTTTTCCATAACCATTTTCAGAAACTGACAAAATGTACTTTTCGAGACCCTTTTTTAATTTTTGATCTTGTTTAATTGTTTTGCTGTCAATTTTAACATTATCTATTATTGACAAAGAAATAATTTCATCTCCGTCAGATAATTGCATTCCTCTAATACCTTTTGATGACCTACCTTTGAACAATCTTAATTTTTTTGACATAAACCTTATACATTTGCCATATTTTGTACTTAATAAGATATCCTGATCGTCTCTACAGATTTTAACACCAACAATTTTATCATTTTCAGATAATTTCATTGCAATTTTACCTGAGGCATTAATATTGATAAAGTCCTCGAGAGAGTTTTTTCTTACATTTCCTTTTGATGTGGCAAATATCACTTTTAAATTTTTCCATTCATTTTCATCTTCTGGTAATGGCATTATGGAACTAATTGACTGATGGTTCTTAAGGGGCAGTATATTAAATATTGATTTTCCTTTAGATGCAGCTGTGCCCTCCGGAATTTTGTAAGCTTTAATTTTATAAACTAAACCTTGTGTTGAAAAAAAAAGAACGGGTGTATGAGTGTTAGCAGTAAATATTTGGACAACAAAATCTTCATCTCTTGTTGTAATACCAGTTTTTCCTGTACCACCTCTTTTTTGAGCTTTCAGAGTATTTAATGGACTTCTTTTAATGTATCCTTTGTTTGTTATATTGATTACGACTGACTCTTTTTGTATTGTTTCTTCGATGTTGTAATTTAACACAGCGTCTATAATTTTTGTTCTTCTAGGAACAGAAAATTTATCTTTTATATTAATTAATTCGTTTTTAATAAACTTGCTTAATTCTTTTTTTGAATTAAGGATTTTATTTAAGTCTAAAATTAATTTGGCTAATTTATTAATTTCATTTTCGATTTCATTTATTCCATAAGCAGTCAATTTTTGTAATCTTAATTCCAAAATTGCTATTACTTGCTGTTCTGAAAGAGAGTAAGTTGATATATTTTTCTTTTTTTCAATTAATTGTACTAATTTTATACTTTTTTTAATTTTCCATTTTTTATTTAAAAGATTTATTTTGGCTGCGTTATTATCTTTAGAGTTTTTTATAATTTTAATTACAGGATCTATGTTTTCAACAGCAGTAGCTAAGCCAATTAGAATGTGAGCCCTTTCTTCAGCTTTAGATAGATCAAATTTTACTCTTTTTAAAACTGTTGTTTCTCTAAATTTAAGAAATTCAGAAATAAATTCTTTAAGATTTAAAATTTTAGGCTTATTATCTACTAGTGCTAAAGTATTAAATCCGAAAGAACTTTCAACATTTGTTAGTTTGTATAATTGTCGTCTTATTGTTTCAGGTTCCACACCTCTTCTTAATTCGATCACTATACGAATACCTTCTCTGTTAGACTCATCCCTGATATCGCTAATACCTTCTATTTTTTTATCTCTTGCTAATAAGGCAATTTTTTCATTTAAAACTGATTTGTTTACCTGATAAGGTATTGATTTCACTATAAGTATAGATCTCCCGTTTTTCTTTTCTTCAAAATCGATTTCACCTCTTATTTTGAATGAGCCTCTACCTTTATTATAGCCTTGTTTGATAAATTCTTTACCTATAATTAATCCTCCTGTTGGAAAATCTGGTCCTGGAATAAGTTTCATTAATTGAGAGATAGTAATATTTTGATTTTCAATAAGAGCTATTGTTGCATCGATTACTTCGCCTAAATTATGTGGTGGTATGCTAGTAGCCATTCCTACTGCTATACCCCCTGCTCCATTAACTAATAAATTAGGAAATTGTGATGGTAGTACTGTTGGTTCTTTTTCAGTTTCATCATAATTGTTTCTATAAGAGACTGTATTTTTTTCAAGATCTTCAGTTAAAAATTGAGATATTTTTCCAAGTTTGGTTTCAGTGTATCTCATAGCAGCAGGTGGATCACCATCGATTGAGCCGAAATTACCTTGTCCTTTTAAAAGTGGTAAGCTCATTGAAAAGTCTTGAACCAATCTTACTAAAGCATCATAAACAGCTTGATCTCCGTGTGGGTGATATTTACCTATTACATCTCCAACTATTCTAGCGGATTTTCTAAAATTTTTATCCCAATCATAACCACCCTTATACATAGCGTATATTATTCTTCTATGGACTGGTTTTAACCCATCTCTAACATCTGGTAAGGCTCGGCTAACAATTACACTCATCGCATAGGATAAGTATGAATTACTCATTTCGTTTCTTACGAAAATAGGTTTGCTTGTTTTTTTTGTTTCTATTTTAGATTTTTCCATGAAATTTAAAATGGAATTTCGTCATCTAAATCGTTTTTATCTTGATTAAGACTATCGTTTGGTAAAGAGCTTTTGTTTTCAGAAACTAAGTTAGAACTCTCGTTTTTAGATCGACCATCTAACATTGTTAAACTTGAATTATATCCTTGAAGTACAACTTCTGTAGAATATTTGTCTTGGCCAGTATTTTCATCTTTCCATTTTCTCGTACTTAATTGACCTTCAACGTAAACATTAGCGCCTTTTTTTAAATATTGTTGAACCACATTTACTAATCCTTCGTTAAAAATTACAACTCTATGCCACTCTGTTTTTTCTTTTTTTTCACCAGAATTTTTATCTTTCCATGATTGACTAGTCGCTATACTCAGTCTTGCGACGTTTTTTCCGTTAACCATCTGTTTAATTTCGGGATCAGCCCCTAATCTTCCTATTAATTGAACTTTATTTAGACTACCTGCCATATATTTTTTTTGAATAGTTAGTGATTTATAATTATATTAATAAATAATACTATCATAATTATAAACTATTTATAAGCTGATAATTAATAGTGTGAACAAAAATGCTTAAAAAAATCGTTATAAAAGGCGCTAAAGAACATAACCTTAAAAACGTATCTTTAGAGATACCTAAAGACAAATTAATTGTTATAACTGGACTGTCGGGATCAGGAAAATCTTCACTAGCTTTTGACACAATATATGCTGAAGGTCAAAGAAGGTATGTTGAAAGTTTGTCTGCATATGCTCGTCAATTTTTGGATAAAATGAAAAAACCAAATGTGGATTTCATTGAAGGTCTAAGTCCAGCTATTTCAATCGAACAAAAAAATACATCAAAAAATCCAAGATCTACTGTAGCAACCGTCACAGAAATTTATGATTACATGCGAGTTTTGTTTGCCAGAGCGGGAGTTCCTTATTCACCATTTACTGGTAAACCGATCGTCTCACAATCCGTAAGCGATATGGTGGATAAAATCAAAACTTTGCCAAAAAGTAGCACAATTTACCTTTTAGCGCCTATAGTTAGAGGAAGAAAAGGTGAATACAAAAAAGAAATTTTAAATTATAAAAAAAGGGGTTTTCAAAAAATTAAAGTCGACGGAAAATATTATCAAATTGACAAATTTCCAAACCTAAACAAGAAGATAAAACACGATATATCGATAATTGTAGATCGTATTGTAATTAATTCTTCAATAGGAAATAGACTGGCTGATAGTGTTGAAACAGCTTTAAATCTTTCAAATGGACTTTTAGTTGTTGAATATGAAAACGAAAGTTTGCCAAAAAAATTTAGAAAGATAGATACTATCACATTTTCATCCAAATTTTCCTGTCCAGAGAGTGGATTTACGATAGAAGAAATAGAACCAAGACTGTTTTCATTTAATTCCCCTTTTGGTGCCTGTGAAGAATGTGAGGGTATCGGAAGCAATTTAAATGTAGATCCTAAATTAGTAATTCAAGATGAAAATAAATCTCTGCAGGATGGAGCTATAGTTCCTTGGTCTAAAAGTACGAGTTTATATTATGCTCAAACATTGGCGTCTTTAGCTAAACATTATAAATTTTCACTTAGTGATAAATGGAAAAAATTACCAAAAAAAATACAAGATATTATTCTTTATGGATCAGATGATGAAGAAATTAAATTTTCATATGATGATAATTATGAAACATATACAACTAAAAAGTCTTTTGAGGGAGTAATAAACAATTTAGAGAGAAGATATTTAGAAACAGACAGTGAATGGAAGAGAGAGGAAATTTCACAATATCAATCAGAGTCTAACTGTGAAAAGTGTAAAGGATTAAGACTTAAGGATGAAGCTTTATGTGTAAAAGTAAATGATCTCAACATTAGTCAAATTACACATAAATCTATTGAGGAAGCTAAAAGTTGGTTTGAAGATCTTCCTAAATTTTTAGACGCAAAACAAAATAAAATTGCTCAACATATTTTAAAAGAGATAAATGAAAGATTGAATTTTTTATTAAACGTTGGTCTTAATTACTTAACGCTTTCAAGAGAGTCAGGAACTTTATCAGGTGGAGAGGCTCAAAGAATTAGACTGGCATCTCAAATTGGATCAGGATTAACGGGTGTACTATACGTTTTAGATGAGCCGTCTATAGGATTACATCAAAGGGATAATAAAAAACTTATTACAGCTTTAAAAAAATTAAGAGACTTAGGAAACACCGTTATAGTTGTAGAACACGATATTGAAACAATGGAAAATGCTGATCACATAGTTGATATTGGGCCAGAGGCAGGATCAAATGGAGGGGAAATAATTGCTCAAGGCGAAATTAAAAATATTATTGAAGAAAATAATAGTATAACTGGAAGTTATCTATCAGGTAAAAAATTTATATCTACGCCTAAGAAACGTAGAATTGCAAAAAATGGTAGATACTTGGAAATAAATGGTGCAACTGGAAATAATCTTAAAAATGTAAATTTAAAAATTCCTATCGGTACTTTTTCCTGTATCACAGGTGTTTCTGGAAGTGGTAAATCGACTTTAATTTTACATACTTTGTATAACGCTCTAAATTTAATTTTGAATAACAACAAATCTAGAAAACTACCTAAATCTTTTAAAAATTATAAAGGTACTGAACTAATTGATAAAATTATTGATATAGATCAATCCCCTATTGGCAGAACACCTAGATCAAATCCCGCAACTTATACTGGAGCATTTGGACCAATACGTGATTGGTTTGCAAATTTACCTGAGTCTAAAGCTAGAGGTTACAAAGTTGGAAGATTTTCTTTTAATGTTAAAGGTGGAAGATGTGAAACTTGTGAAGGTGATGGAGTTTTAACTTATGAAATGCATTTCTTACCAGATGTATTTATTCCTTGTGATACTTGTAAGGGCGCTAGATATAATAGAGAAACATTAGAAATAAGATTTAAAAATAAAAATATTGCTGAAGTTCTTGATATGACAGTTGAGGAAGGGTGTGATTTTTTTGAAAATATACAATCTATTCGATCAAAACTAATCACTCTTAAACATGTTGGGCTTGGTTATATGAAAATTGGACAGCAGGCTACAACCTTATCAGGAGGAGAGGCACAGAGAATAAAATTAGCCAAAGAATTATCTAAAAGATCTACTGGAAGAACGTTGTACATATTAGATGAGCCAACAACAGGTTTACATTCACATGATATAAAAAAATTACTTGATATTCTTCAAGCTTTCGTAAATACCGGAAATACAGTTGTGGTAATTGAACATAATCTAGATGTAATTAAAACTGCTGATCATATTATTGATATGGGTCC
>MDSV01121223.1_pt1 | contig 12125 bp, 9 predicted proteins | sample 810851 | NCBI WGS metagenome assembly MDSV01 (sample SAMN05326640, study PRJNA326480) | marine metagenome | isolation source: seawater | place: Atlantic Ocean: North East | collected 2012
GTAAAAATGCATTTCCATTATTGCAACAAGATTTGTGGATAAACAATACCATATCCTCAGGTGTTTCTATTGAATTATTGGAGGGTGTCTCTTATCCAATGGCAACCACCCAAACTCATAATACGATGATGGGTAGGAAATTGGTAAACGAAGTTGACTTCTCAACTTATAAGGAGCAAAAAGGAAAAGCCAAAGATAAAGGAGGTTATAATGAAGCATTATTAATTTCAGATTCTTACGGAGAAAAGAAAACTACCAGAGAGCTAGATTTATGGGAAGAACAAGCTATTGATTTAGGTCATAGATGGGGTATCTCAGTAGATTTAAACTTGTGTACTGGTTGTGGTGCTTGTATTACAGCTTGTCATATTGAGAATAACGTGCCTCTGGTTGGTAAAGATGAGGTGAGGCGAAGTCGTGAAATGCACTGGATGCGTATTGATAGATATTATTCTTCGCATATTGAAATTGACGGTGAGTCGGAGTTAGTTGATGAATTAAGTGATTTAAATACAATTAATGACTATTTAGATGCTGAAGTTTCTGACTCAGACGATAATGTAAGAGTTTCTTACATGCCTGTTATGTGTCAGCATTGTAATCATGCACCATGTGAAACTGTTTGTCCGGTTGCAGCAACTACTCACTCAGACGAGGGGTGGAATCAAATGACTTACAACAGGTGCGTTGGAACAAGATATTGTGCTAATAACTGTCCTTATAAAGTTCGTCGTTTCAACTGGTTCCAATATGATGATTTAAATATTCCTGCCTTCCCAGATTTTGCAAAAGTGAATTATGCTCAGGATGACCTTGGAAGAATGGTCTTAAATCCTGATGTTGTAGTTAGATCAAGAGGAGTTATGGAAAAATGCAGTATGTGTGTTCAATCCATTCAAGCGGGTAAACTTAAGGCTAAAATTGCTGGTAGGCCTGTTGAAGAAAATGATATTGATGCAGCATGTTCTTCTATCTGTCCTGCGGAGTGTATAACTTTTGGAGATTTAAATGATACGAATCACAGAGTAAATAAAATGAAAGATGATGATAGATCATACTTGCTAATGGAAGAAATTGGAGCACAACCTAATGTTTATTACCAAACGTTGGTTAGAAATATTGACAAGGAAACATAAAAATTGATTTAAAGAAATATATCGATGCATGTTGTAGAAGCTGAAATAAGAGAACCCTTAATCCTTGGAGAGAAATCATACAATGATATCACAGAGGATGTTTGTGCACCCATTGAAGGGAAAGCGAATGCAATGTGGTATTTCGTATTTGGAATTGCAGGTTTATTGGCTTTATGGGGTATAGGTAATATATTATACACTATTGGTGTAGGTATTGGTGTTTGGGGTCTGAACAAAACAGTTGGATGGGCTTGGGATATTACTAATTTTGTTTGGTGGGTAGGTATAGGTCACGCAGGTACTTTGATTTCTGCTGTTCTATTGTTGTTTCGTCAAAGATGGAGAATGGCAATCAACCGTTCTGCAGAAGCGATGACAATTTTTGCTGTAATGATGGCTGCCTTATTCCCTGGGATTCATATGGGGCGTATCTGGCAGGCATATTGGGTATTTCCGCTTCCAAACCAATTTGGTTCATTGTGGCCGAACTTTAACTCTCCATTATTATGGGATGTATTCGCAATATCAACCTATTTTTCTGTATCACTTGTATTCTGGTACATAGGATTAGTACCTGATTTTGCTACTGTAAGAGACAGAATGATAAAGCCACTTCCTAAAAAAATATATTCAATTTTAGCTTTTGGATGGTCGGGAAGAGCCAAAAACTGGAACAGATTTGAAGAAGTATCTTTAGTACTAGCTGGTTTAGCTACACCGCTTGTATTCTCTGTACACTCTATAGTATCCATGGATTTTGCCACATCGGTTATACCAGGATGGCATACTACAATATTCCCTCCTTATTTTGTTGCTGGTGCAGTTTTTTCTGGTTTCGCAATGGTGTTAACGTTAATGTTAGTAATGAGAAAAGTTCTAAGCTTAGAAGACTACCTTACTTTAAAGCACATAGAATATATGAATATTATTATAATGTTAACGGGTTCTATGGTAGGAGTTGCTTATTTAACTGAGCTTTTTGTAGCATGGTATTCAGGCGTAGAATATGAGGGTTATGCATTTATGAACAGAGCGACAGGACCTTATTGGTGGGCTTATGCATCGATGATGACTTGTAATGTTATTTCGCCTCAGTTAATGTGGTTTAAGAAAATTAGAAGAAATTTAGTGGTTACTTTTATTCTATCCATTATTGTAAATATTGGGATGTGGTTTGAACGATTTGTTATTATTGTTACTTCATTGCATAGAGATTTTTTACCATCGTCGTGGACACAGTTCCATCCAACTTACGTTGATATGGGAGTGTTTTTAGGAACGATTGGTTTATTTTTTGTTTTGTTTCTTTTATATGCAAGAACTTTCCCTGTTCTTGCCTTGAATGAGGTTAAAACAATTCTTAGAGCAACGGGTGAATTTGGTGTTAAAAATAACAATGGTCATCAAAATAATAATGGTCATTAACATAGCTTTTAGGTGCGAATATAAATAGATACAATAGTTAGATTCCTCAATTATGAGTAAGATTTACGCAATGTATGATGATGATGCTACTCTCCTTCACGGGGCAGAGAAGCTTGTTGCCAAAGGTGTTTACATCAATGAGGTGTTTTCTCCTTTTCCAATTCATGGTATTGATCCTGTTATTGGAATAAAAAAAACAAGACTAGCTATATGCGCGTTTATTTATGGATTAACGGGGATGTCCTTGGCCCTAATTGGTATGTATTATTTTATGATTCAGGATTGGCCCATGAATATTGGAGGTAAACCCAATTATTATATGTACCAAAATATTCCTGCTTTTATCCCGATCACTTTTGAGGTTACAGTGCTTTGTACAGCTCATGGAATGGCAATTACCTATTTTCTGAGAAATAAAACATTGCCAGGTATTTCTGCGAAAAATCCAGATCCTAGAACTACAGATGATCGGTTTGTAATGGAAATAAACGTTGTTGATTCGGGAATGAAAGAATCCGATTTAATAAGTGAGTTAAAAGGAACAGGTGCGATTGAAATTAATAAGGCGTAAAGAAAAAAAGATGATTTTTTATTATCACAATATTACTCATTTTATAAGAACTAAAATTTTAGTTTCTTTTATAACTTCTCTTGCTTTAGTTTCTTGTGTTTCTGATCCGGATAGTCCTGGTGTTGAGTTCATGCCCGATATGTATAGAGCAACTGGATATGAGGCATATTTAAAAAAGTTTGATATAGATTCTGCTGATTTCTTTGAAAGAAATTTAGATAAGCTTGGTTATGACGAAACTCCTGATTCTCTTAAATTAGCCTTAAGGCAAGAAGTTCAAGAACTATTCAATGTTTTCAATGGTGGTCTCATTACAAGAAAGCCTGTTAAGGGTTCCATTCCTGAAGGAAAAAAACCTTTTTCTATAGCCAAAGGTGATAGAACTTTAGCAAGAGCTGTAAAGATGCCAATACCTTACACAGAAACATCTTTAGTTGAAGGGAAAACTTACTATGAAATATTTTGCGTTCATTGTCATGGTCCGAAAGGTCAAGGTAAAGGTTCATTAGTAAAGAAGGAACTTTTCTTGAAACCTCCAGCTTACAACAATGGAAGTACAAAAGAATTACTTGCCGGAGAGATTTATTATACAATATTCTATGGTAAAGGAATGATGGGTTCTCATGCATCACAAATAGTTGAGAAAAAAAGATGGAAGATTGTTCAATATGTACAGACTTTACAAGGAAATAAATTAGAAGATTTAATGAACTACAAAGAAAATAAAGCTGCACTCTCAGATTCTATACAAGTAGAAAATGTTATGCAATAAATTTAACTAGATTATACACCATATAAAATGGATTACGTTTTTTCGGAAAAGTCAAAAAAAATAACAATAAGAGTTGCTCTGGCTGGTCTTCTTGTATTTATATTGGGAGTCATATTCGATGGTAATGATTATGTTTCTTTAGTAACAGAAGACGGGCATAATTACGGAGCTTCTCAAAGAGTGTGGGTTGCTCTATTAACTAATGGAATCTTCTTTTTCTTTATATCGCTTGCCGTCTTGTTTTTTATTGCCCTCCAATATGCGGCAGAGGTTTCGTGGTCTGTTGTTTTCAAAAGAGTTTTTGAAGCTATGTTGTCCGGTTTACCATTAATGATAGGTATTATAATTTTAATTATAGCTATCGGTCAATTTGACGGTCATCATATTTACCATTGGCAGCATTATGACGTTTCACTTGAAGAAGGTATGGATGGTTATGATCATCTTTTACATCATAAAGCATTTTTCTTTCATCCTTTGTTTTATTATCCTGTTCTTTTATTTTTTATGGGATCATTCATTTGGTTCGCTAGATATTATCGTAAACAATCTCTTTTAGAAGACCAGGAAGGAGGTACCAGAATACATTTTAAAAACTTTGCTAAATCAGCTCTTTTTCTTGTGATATTTGGTTATGGTTCATCTGTCATTTCATGGCAGTTAATAATGTCTGTAGATGCACATTGGTTTTCAACATTGTTTGGGTGGTATGTGTTTTCTGGAATGTGGCTTGAAGGAATGGTTTATGCTTTAATGCTAATTATTTACTTAAAATCTAAAGGTCTTCTTAAAGAGGCGAAAGGAGGGCACATTCATGACATGGGAAAATGGGTTTTTGCTTTAAGTTTTCTTTGGACATATATGTTTTTTTCCCAATTTATGTTAATATGGTATGCTGATGTTCCAGAGGAGGTTACATATTTTCAAGCTAGAATTAATGATTATACGGCTATCTATTGGATTATTTTCTTTGTCAACTTTGCTGTTCCAATGTTGTTTTTGATGGACGCTGATGCAAAGAAAAATAGAGGTTTATTGGTAATGGTTGGTTGTATTGTTTTCTTTTTCCATTGGTTGGATATATTTATTATGATAAGTCCTGGGGCAATGAAAACTGAGGCTGGACTTGGTTTTATAGAAATTGGGTCATTTCTTTTATTCCTAGGTGTATTTACATTTATTGTATTGAGATCACTTGCATCTAGGCCATTGTTAGTTAAGAGTCACCCTTACTTGGAGGAAGGAAAGCATATTCATCATCATTAGATATTGAATACAAATCGGTAAAGAATTATAAAAGATAAAAAATGGGATTATTACTTACAATTATAATATCAGTTTTACTTGTAGGAGTTGCATTTTCAAAAATTCTTAAGGCTAAAGAATTGGTTGATGAACTCAAGGATAAGGACTCTGATTTCATCACACGTGCAGAGATTAAGAGTAATGCCTTAGGATTGCTTGTTTTTCTCATAGCGATGTTTGCATTGCTCATTGCTCAAATGGTAGGATGGAATAAATATATGCTTCCATCATCAGCATCTGTTCATGGAGTTGAAATCGATACTTTAATGGATGTTACAATGATTTTAATAATGTCTGTTTTCTTCATAACACAGACTCTTTTATTTTGGTTTGGATATAAGTATTATTTTAGAAAAGGTAGAAAGGCCTATTGGTTTCCTCACAACAATAGCTTAGAAATGGCTTGGACAATCGTTCCTGCAACTGTTTTGATTTTGTTGATCACTTATGGTATGAGTACTTGGGGTAAAATAATGAACCCTGAAGATGAGCCGGATATTCACGTTGAATTTGTATCAGAACAATTTAAATGGACCGCTAGATATGCTGGGCTGGATAATAAACTTGGTGAAGCTTCTTTTTCATTGTATGGTAAAAATGCTTTGGGAATTGCTACCGAAAATTCAATCATTGAAAGGCTTGATGAATGCGAGAAAATGATTACTGAGAATGGTACTTTAGAAGAGTTTTATGCTAAAGATTTTAAGGTTGACCATGAGTCTCTTCGGTTTGCATTAAAAAATTATGAAAAAGTTAATTCTGAGGGTGATACTTTAATTGCCTTCAAGGGTTTGAGAGCTGATTCTGCAATTTATGAATTACTTATTCAAAATGATTGGAATCGTCAAGAAAATCTAGACATTGTTGAAAGTAGTTTAACTAACTATAAAGCTAATATCTTGAGACTTAATAGAATGTTAAATGATTACAAAACATCGCCCCAAAAATATGACAATGGAAAAGATGATATCGTTCTTAGTGGAAATAGAATAAAACTTCCTAAGGGAAGAAAGATAAAATTTCAACTCAGATCTAAAGATGTTATACATTCAGCGTATTTCCCTCATTTTAGAGCTCAAATGAATACGGTCCCAGGAATGAAAACTTACTTTACTTTCGAACCAAAAGAGACCAATCAAGAATTCTTTGATAAGGCTGTTGAGGAAGGAAAAGTTTATATGCACATTAAAAGAGACGAGGAGAAAAATATAATTTTTCAAGAAGAAAGGCTTGGATCTACTGGTTATGTCCTTATCTGTAATAAAATTTGCGGTGCCTCTCATTATAATATGAAAATGTTCATAGATGTTGTGGAACCAGAGGAATTTAATCAATATTTAAAAGATTTGACATTTGGTAACGATGAAAAATCAATTGCAAAATCTGTTTTTGAAAACGAATAAATAAAAAAATAACAACTTAATTAAAATAGTCATGGGTGGAGCGCATCATCACGAGACGTTTATTAGTAAGTACATCTTCAGTATGGACCATAAAATGATTGGGAAGCAATTTCTGATTACAGCAATTTTTATGGCCGTTATTGGAATGGGAATGTCAATCTTGTTTAGACTGCAATTAGCTTGGCCTAAAGAAGGTTTCGCATTTTTGAATTTTTTTCTCGGAGATAAATGGGCTCCAGAAGGTGTTTTGGACCCTAATATGTATTTGGCCTTGGTGACGATTCATGGAACCATAATAGTATTTTTCGTTTTAACAGGAGGTTTATCGGGTACTTTTTCTAATATTTTAATTCCTTATCAGTTAGGAGCAAGAGATATGGCCTCAGGGTTTATGAATATGTTATCATATTGGTTGTTTTTTCTTTCTTCCGTCATAATGGTTGCTTCCTGTTTTATCGAGAAAGGGCCCGCCTCCGGAGGTTGGACTGTCTATCCTCCCTTATCAGCTCTTGAAAAGGCAATGCCAGGATCTGGCTTGGGAATGACCTTATGGCTTGTTTCTATGACTGTTTTTATAGCATCTTCTTTGATTGGATCATTAAACTATATAGTAACGATAATTAACCTCAGAACAAAAGGAATGACAATGGTTAGAATGCCGTTAACCATATGGTGCTTTTTTATAACAGCAATATTAGGGGTCTTGTCTTTTCCTGTTTTGCTTTCTGCGGCACTTCTTTTGATGTTTGATAGGTTATTGGGTACTTCATTCTATCTGGATTCTATTTATATAGGAGGTGAACCTCTAGCTCAAACAGGAGGTTCTCCAATTCTTTACGAACATTTATTTTGGTTTTTAGGCCACCCAGAAGTATATATCATTTTACTACCAGCTCTTGGTTTGACATCCGAAGTCATATCCACAAATGCAAGGAAGCCGATATTTGGATATAGAGCTATGATTTTATCCATACTGGCAATAGCCTTTTTATCCTTTATAGTTTGGGGTCACCATATGTTTATGACTGGAATGAGCCCTTTCTTAGGAACAGTGTTTACATTCACTACATTATTAATTGCAATACCTTCGGCAGTTAAGGTATTTAATTATTTAGCAACACTATGGAAAGCGAACATTAGGCTAACAACAGCTATGATGTTTGGTATGGGAATGGTTTCGTTATTCATTTCAGGTGGATTAACGGGTCTTATTCTCGGTGATTCTGCTCTAGATATTAATATTCACGATACTTATTTCGTAGTTGCGCATTTCCACATAGTAATGGGTGCTGGAGCTATATTCGGAATGTTTGCTGGTGTTTATCATTGGTTTCCAAGAATGTTCGGTCGATTAATGATACCCCAACTGGGATACCTTCATTTTTGGATTACAATGGTTGGTGTTTATGGTGTTTTTTTACCAATGCATTTTGTTGGACTAGCTGGTGTTCCCAGGCGTTATTATACCAATCAAGAATTCGAGATGTTTGCTGATATTCAATTTATAAATGTAATAATAACGCTCTTTGCTATAATGGCAGCTCTTGGTCAGTTTATATTTATATTCAATTTCTTCTCGTCGATATTTAGAGGTAGAGTAAGTAATCAAAATCCATGGAAATCAAATACTTTAGAATGGACAGCCCCGGTTGAGAGAATTCATGGAAATTGGGAAGGACCTCTTCCAACTGTTCATAGATGGCCATACGATTATAGTAAACCTGGTTATGAAGAAGATTTTGTTCCTCAAACTGTTCCCTTAAAAGAGGATGAACACGATGGTCACTAAAAAAAAAGGAGCTTAATCAGCTCCTTTTTTTTTCGATGTGTTTAGATTTTTTAATTAAAATATTCTTCAAAAGCACCTTTTAGATTATCAGCGATCATAGTGGCTGGAAAACCTTCTATATTATGACGTTCTATCATATGAATGAGTTTACCTTCTTTAAATAATGCCATGCACGGAGATGAAGGAGGGTAAGGAAGCATATATTTTCTTACTTGATTAACAGCTTCTCCGTCGAACCCTGCAAATACTGTCACTAATTTTGGGGCCTTTTGATGTTTTGCAGCCATTATTGCTGCAGGTCTTGCATTTCCTGCGGCACAACCACAAACTGAATTGATAACAACTAAAACTCCATCTTCATTTGCGATGGCAGAATCAACTGCTTCAGATGTTGTTAAATCTTCAAAACCGGCATCTACCAGTTCTTTTTTCATTGGTAACACTATTTCTGCTGGGTACATAATTAAAATTTTGTTTGGTGTAAAGTTAGTTTAAAGATATCCTCAAAGTTCAAATTACCATTACTTTTTCTAATTAGTTTATTGGTTTAACTAATATTTCACATGATTCTCAGTTTTTTCTATTTTTGCAAAAAAAAATATTGAATGTCAAAATTGAAAGTTTACAATACCATTACCAAAGAGAAACAACTTTTTGAACCTATTAATTATCCTAATGTAGGGATGTATGTTTGTGGTCCCACTGTTTATAGTGATGTTCATATTGGTAACTGTAGAACTATTGTTTCTTTTGACGTAATATATAGATATCTGAAATATCTTGGATATTCGGTTAGGTATGTAAGGAACATAACTGACGTAGGGCATTTAGAAAATGACGGTGACGAAGGCGAAGATAAAATTGCTAAAAAGGCTAAACTTGAGAAAATTGAGCCCATGGAGGTTGTTCAGCGTTACACAAACGGCTTCCACGATGTAGTTGAGATGCTCAACACATTAAAGCCTAGTATTGAACCTACCGCTACCGGACATATGATAGAACAAATTGAATATGTTCAAGAGATTATTGACTCTGGTTATGCTTATGAGTCTAACGGTTCTGTTTATTTCGATGTTGAAAAGTACTCTGAGAAGTATAATTATGGTGAAATATCAGGAAGGAAAATTGAGGATTTGAGAAGCAATACTCGTGATTTGAAGGGCCAGAGCGAAAAAAAATGCCCACTTGATTTTGTTATTTGGAAAAAGGCTGAGCCAAAACATACTATGCAATGGAATTCTCCATGGGGTAAAGGTTTTCCCGGTTGGCACTTGGAATGTTCTGTTATGAGCACTAAATATTTAGGAGAAGAGTTCGATATTCATGGGGGCGGAATGGATCTTAAATTTCCACATCACGAGTGCGAACTCGCTCAAAATACAGCTTGTTCAGGGCGAACGGACTCTGTTAAATATTGGCTTCATTCTAATATGCTTACTTTGAATGGAGAAAAAATGAGTAAGAGTACCGGGCAGTTCTTTTTGCCCGAACAAATTTTTAAAGGCACTACGGAACTTTTAGAAAAACCATATTCTCCTATGGTTGTTCGTTTTGCTATGATGCAATGTCATTATCGATCTACCATGGATTTAAGTAACGATGCTTTATCTGCTGCAGAAAAAGGATTAACAAGATTAAAAAATGGAATTGAAGCAATAGATAATTTAATAGAAGGAGAAAAATCTTATTTTGACATTGAAAGTATTGAAAATTCTTTTAAGTTAGCTATTAATGATGATTTCAACACTCCTGTTTTGGTTGCCAATCTTTTTGATGTGATTAAACAAATTAACCTTGCCATCAAGGGAAATAAATTAATTACCAAACAAGATCGTGAAGCTTTAAAAGGTTTGTTTGAGGATTATTTAACCGAGATTATGGGTGTTCAATTAAATTCTAAAACAACATCCTCTAGTGACTCTCAAACAATAGAAGATGATTTAATTCAGTTGGCAGTAAAAGTTCGTAATCAAGCGAAAAATAATAAAGATTGGGAAACCTCGGATTTGATTAGAAATAAATTATCAAAACTCGGGGTTCAATTGAAGGATTCAAAAGATGGAACTCAATGGTCAAAATAGTAAGTGGTAAAATATTTATTAAAGCTACTATTTGTTGCTTTTGTATGTTTTTGATGGCTTGTTCTGATGCAGATGATTCTAAAATAAAAACCACTAAGCCTAAATTTAGTTTGGTGAAAACTCCAGAAGTAAACAAAGATTCAGTTTTTTATTTTGTTCAAAAGCAAGTTGATTTTGGTCCAAGAACTCCAAATTCTATTGCTCATGAAAAGTGTGCAGATTGGATGGTTGAAAAGTTGAAATCCTACAATTTTAAAATAATTGAGCAAACAGGTAAGCAATTGGCACATGATGGTAAAGAGTTGGCGTATAGAAATATTATTGGTCGTTTTGGATTGAAGAAAAAAAAGAGGATTATGCTTTCTGCTCATTGGGACACAAGGCCATGGGCTGATCAAGATGTTGAGAGAAAAGAGGAACCAATCGATGGAGCTAACGATGCGGGAAGCGGAGTAGCTGTTATTTTAGAGGTAGCAAGATTACTAAACAAACAATCGCCAACAATAGGATTAGATATTGTTCTATTTGATATTGAGGATTACGGTAAATCTAATGAAACATTTTGCTATGGATCTCAAATATGGTCAAAGGATACTCGATTAGATTCTTTAATTCCTGTTTACGGGATTAATTTAGATATGGTCGGGGATCCAAATGCATTATTTATTTATGAAGGTTATTCTCAAATGTATGCAAGACCAATACTGGATAAAGTTTGGACAATCGCTAAGAAAATGGGATATAGTAGGTATTTTAAGGTGATTCCTGATGGTCAAATTATTGATGATCATTATTATGTTAACCAGGCTGGAGTGCCTTGTATTGATATTATCCATCGAAATCCTCAAAGTAGCAATTTTGCGAATACTTGGCACACACACAATGATAATATGGATAATATTTCTGCAAAAACTTTGAAGTGCGTTACAGAAGTTGTTTTACAAACACTATATCGAGAAAAATAATAGTTTTTTTGTTGAGTAGATTGAAGTTTTTGTTTTGAGACTTCTTTTATGATGTAAATAACTTAATCCTTTTGTTAATGTTTTATTCTTTTTAAAATTGTTAAATCTTAAAGGTATTGAGTACTTTGCAAGTACAAATTCAAACCTTTACTATGGCAAAAAATAAATTATTTTTAATAGATGCCTTCGCAATTATTTTTCGTTCATACTTTGGTTTTGGAAATAATCAAAGGTATAATACTCAAGGACTAAATACATCCGTGACACTTGGTTTTTGTAACACACTTCTCGAGGTTTTGAATAAGCAAAAGCCTTCGCACATAGCAGTTGTTTTTGATGCTCCTGGTAAGACATTTCGTAACGATATGTATCCAGACTATAAAGCTCATAGAAATGAAACTCCAGAAGATATTAAGACGTCAATTCCTTATGTTAAAAAGTTAATTGAAGGATTTAATATATCCATAATAGAAAAGCAAGGTTTTGAAGCAGATGACGTTATTGGTACAATTGCTAAGCTTGCTGAAAAAGAAGATTTTCAAACTTTTATGATGACCCCTGATAAGGATTTTGCTCAATTAGTTTCTGATAATATTTTTATGTACCGTCCAGGAAGAAGTGGAAAGCCCGCAGAGGTATGGGGTGTCTCTGAGGTTAAAGAAAAGTTTGAGGTAGAAA
>MDSV01062954.1_pt1 | contig 12124 bp, 13 predicted proteins | sample 810851 | NCBI WGS metagenome assembly MDSV01 (sample SAMN05326640, study PRJNA326480) | marine metagenome | isolation source: seawater | place: Atlantic Ocean: North East | collected 2012
TCATTCCTATTCTCCATAATCCATCAACTATATCATCTACATGAGTAAAATCTCTTTTTTGATTACCATCACCGACTATAGTTAGAGGTTTATTATTATTTATTTGATCTCTCCAAATACCTATAACTGCAGCTCCATCATTTTCTTGATCACCTACTATTTCTCTAGGTCCATAGACATTATAAAATCTTGCAATTTCAGCATTCATACCATATACTTTTTTGTACATCTTTACTACTTCTTCACCTAAATATTTGTACATTGCATAAGGTGATTGATAAGGATCATGGTGTATTGAAGACGAACCAGCATAAACTACTTTAGCATTTTTTAATCTAGCCCATTCCATAACTTTTTCAGTTCCTAAAACATTACTTTTAAACGTTTCATCTGGTTTGTTAAAGGATGGCTGTATTCTAGACAGTGCAGCAAGGTGATAGACAAGGTCTGCGTTAAAGTCTAATACATCTATATCATTTATATCAGTGTACATGTAGTTAGCGTATGATACGCAATTTTCTTTTTTACCTGATGATAAATTATCTACCGAAATTACATAATGACCTTCTTCTATTAATCTTTCAATTAAATTAGAACCTATAAAACCATTACCTCCAGTTACTAAAATGTCCATTAATTAAAAATATAAAAATTATTTATGAATACCAACTTTTTCTATATTAAAGTAGATTCAGTTTCATATAGTTCATGAAAATTATGAACTACATTAGGTAAATCTTTTATTTTATCTAACTCTAATAAAAAATCATTAAACAAAGGATGTTCTGGTTTAAAAACTTCTTTTTTTACCATTTCTTCATCAGTATAGGTGCCCCAGTTAATTATTCTATTAGTTTTTACTTCCCATTTTACAGGAGTTTTTCTTTTTTTAAAATAAGATTCAATTAATCTATAATAATCATACATTTCTTTATAGTTAGAATCTTGAACTACAAAAGAAAAGCAATACCATTTTATAGTAGGTATTTTAGTAATAAAATCTAATCTTTCTAATATAGTTTCCCATTTACCTCCTATTCTTGTTTTGTTCTCATACGTATCTTTAGTTGCGGCATCAACTGATATTTCACAAGAGGTTACAAATTTATGTATACCTTTCATTTTATCCCATAACTGTTTAGTCCATAAACTACCATTAGTATGTAAATGCATACTTTCTAATTTTTTATATTTATGTGCTGGTAATTCAGTCATAAATTTTCTAAAGGAGTTACTAAAGAACGGATCTGCTGCACCACTTAAGTATAATCTTTTTACAAAAGGAGATAATTCTTCATTTACTTCTTTTAATTTCTCTTCAACCATTTTTCTATCTTCTCCTTTATACATTATAAAATCAATTCTACAAGAAGGGCAAGCATAATTACAACTTCTATCAAAAGAAAAATTAACTGTATGAGGACCTTCAATACTTTTTATCATATTGATATTCTCAGATGTCTTAGGTATGAATCTTTTAGAAATTTTATTATTTTTAAGTTCTGATAAATAAGGGCATTGTAGTTCATCACAGTACTTATAAGAACCGTCTATAATAGAATCTCTTACTTTTTCAGCTTTTGGAGATCTGAAATTTCCTTTTATACCTAATCCTTGCTCTATATCTACAGGTAACCATGAAGGACAACATAACCATTGATCTTTATCGTGTACCTCTGTATAGTTGAAAGGTGCTGTACAAATATAGTCGGATTTATTTATCAAAACAACGATTTATTTTTTGCAAATGTTCTATATCTAAATCTTGGATTAAGTTTATAAATTTGATCACTCCTGTAATACTCTTTATATTCTATATCTAAGTATTTAAATAAATATTTTAAACCTTTACTATCTTCAGAAAATAAATCTTCATAATAAAAAATAGGTAGTTTACATTCATTAGCGATAGTATTTAAATTTCTATTTGCATTTTTTAAAATAGATAACTGTTCCTGTATTTCTTCCTCTGTTAATTCAGAAACTTTATCTGTGTATGGTTTATGCCATGAATTAATATCTTGTAAATACTTCCAAGCATGAGCATAACTTATAGCTTGTTCTTTTATTTCTCTTCTGGTAATTAAAATGGTTTTATCAAAAAGAGAAATTGATTTAATATGAAAATCTACTGATGCATGACTTATAACATTATCAACTATGTATGGAGAATTTAAATGCTTAAGATACGATAAGGAAGGTTTTTTACTTCTTTGGCTTTTTTCTTTTAATTGAAAAGGTTCTTCTTTAGAAGGGTATTTACATATTTTACTTAATGCTCTTGTAAGAGCTCTACTACCAACTCTACCTGTATGTATTAATAATATTTTCATAAAAAAAAAGCCGCCCAAAGGCGGCCTTCTTTATTTACGCCGCGTACTCGGCTAACAGTTTCTCTACATGTGTTTTCGCAACATCATATTCAACCGGTCCAGTTTCATCTTCATATTGTACGGGATCCTTACGACCCAAATTAATGAACGCTTCAATACGTTCAACAGACGAAGCAGACTTATAATCACTGTTCCCACTAGGAAAAGGCTTATAACTAGTATTAGTTCTAGAATAGACTTCATTAAAATCAAGATTTAAATTATTACATAATACTTCACCATCTTTTAATATACCTAGTTTATCAGTTTCTAAATAAGGAGTAAAGTAACCTACTTTATCAGCTTCCCAGTTACCTATTCTAAAGGCAGCATCATCTGCATCTCTAAATTCTTGTCTACAATCAGGATAGATAGCATGGTCACCAGCATGAATTCCTAAAGCAATATCTGTTTGATTACCATTAGCATTTGCTGCTGATAAAGCAACAGCTTGTGTTAATGAAGCAAATATTTTATTCCTATTAGGAACTACAGTAGCTTTCATATTATCTTGTTCATAATGACCCTCTGGTACGGCCTCACCTCCTTCCACCAGATTCGAATTTAGTAAATTAACTAAACCATCAAGTTTAATTACTTGATATTTAACTTGTCGACCATTCTCTTGTAAATAATTTACTAAAGATTGAGCTCTTTCAAGTTCTACTCTATGCTTTTGACCGTAATCAAAAGATAAAGCTGTTACATTATCGTACTCAGAAAGACATCTGAGCAATAGTGTTGAGGAGTCCATCCCTCCACTTAGACTTACTACGACATTTTTTGCCATGATTAATAAAAATTAAAATTGAGCCAGTATTGACTTATACTCGTAGGCTCTATACGAGTTCATCTTTAATTAGTGCTTTATCGATTTTTTGAGTAATCGTATCCCACTTCTTAAAGTAGCTTTTTAAAGTCTTAAAATCTTTACTACCTTGAAAATCTTGTAATTCTCTTACTACCATATTCAGAGCTCTTCCAAAATTAGAAGGATAACCAACTACTCTTAAATATTTTTTATTATTAGCTCCTTTCGTTACTCTTTCAAATACTGTAAATTCATGAGTAGCGGAACGAGTCATAAAGTAAGGTTCCATTGTAGGATCTTCAATAATAGTATCTTTTTTTGATAGACTATTAGGATTTCGTAACATAAATTAATTTAAAATAAAACTTTTTAATTCAGCTGATGTAAGTAGACCTGTTTTACTTTTTTCTCCTGCTTCTTTTACTACTACAGTAAAAGGAATACTCCTTACATTGTATTCAGCAGCTAAACCAGTATCGTCTTTATCAACGTTAATATCTAAAAATTCAATATCTTCGTCTTTAAGTTCTTCAACTACTTTATTCCATTGAGATTTATAAGTTTGACAAGGACCACACCATTCTGCCCAAAATTTAATCACTTTCATATACTATAATATAATAAAAAAGATGCAGGGACGCAACTTTTTTTAGAACTTATTTGCTTGTTTTATATCTTCTATAGCGTCTTGTACATCTTCTAATGATGCCGGAAATAATAAATCTAATCCTGCTTTAAATACTTCTTCTTTAACACCGTCTTTGAAAATAATTAAAGTTGGTGCCATTCTAACTCTATATTCTTTTTTAGCATTAGGTGCTTTGGCAATATCAACTCTGTAGTAAGTTACTCCATCTAATTTATCCCAATCTGCAAATGCATTGACCTCATTAAATTTAGCCCAAAATTCTATAACTACTATATCAGTTTCATCATCACCGAAAGCATGTTTAGCAGTAAGTGAATCTTCAAAATTGCTATCGTCTATCCAAGTCTGCGAGTAAGATGCAAAAGGAAGTGTTAATAAAAATAACCAAAAGAAATTTTTCATATTAACGATTTTTTTGTAACTCATAAAGACGCTCATCTATCTTATCTAGTTGCTCTTTTATTTCTTCTACATCATCTTGAGTATCCATGATAGTTTGACGAACTAATTCATCTTTCAAATCATATTCTGTTCTATCGATTACTGGAAGAGGTAATTCTTTAGCTTCTTGTATATCAGCTTGTAAGGCGAACCACATACCAACTAGAGATGCTATACCTACTGCAAGCATTCCTATGGTTTTTAAATCTAATGTGACTTTAGTATCTTCGCCTATTTGTTTAGCCATTATCTAAATGTAAAGTTTATACCAAATGTACTATTGAAGAATTTAGTATCCCAAAATCTAGTATATTCCCCAGATGCAAATACCCCTATACTTTTACTTACTTTCCAACCAAAGTTTACACCAGCTTGAAAATCAGTCCATTGTTCAGGTTCTGAATCTAGTCTTAATCCTCCTTTACCCCAATTATTTCTATTTAGGTAGTTAAAGTCAGAATCTCCTTTTAAATATTTATGAAAAGGTGGTAAATAATTACCATACCCGTGAAACCAGAAATTACCTTTATAGTGATAAAAATCTGCTCCAATTACCGGAGATACAACTCCGTAAGGATCTAATTCATCCCAAATGTCATTGTTAAATACGTTAATTAAATCTCTAAATACCCCATTTCTAAAATCTAAATCTGAATAAGCTACTGTATTTCCTTCTTCATCCTTCCATATCCAATCAAATGTTTCTTCACCAGTTTCTAAATCAGTATAAGTAGTAGCATGATCTGTATATCCATATTCGTATCCTAAAGAATACCAAGGATTAGCTGGTTGTTCTTGACCGTCTATTATTTCAGTTTCATTTAACCAAATTTCTATAGGATTATATCCATATGCTCTTTGATGAGTTCTATAAATTGCTCCAGCAGATATACTAAATTTCTTCCCAATAGGTACTCTACCTCTTACTTCTGCTGATTGGTATTTGAAGTCAAATGCTCCTATATTTCTAGATTCTAACTTTACTATATGATGCTTACCTGTATGTCTTAAGAAAAATCTCCAGTTATTCCACTCTTCACCTCTTAATCTTTCTTTTTCATAATGTAAAAGGTATTCAAATCCTTTAACTGCTGAAGTTGGTGCTGTTAAAGCTTGTGCGTTTTCTCTTAATTGATTACCAGTCCAAAAATTATCAGGTTTTCTTTCGTAATCAAATCTACCTAATTTTCTTATACCGATCCCGTATCTATAATCAAAATCGAAATATTCAGTTACTTCTATTACTCTTGGTACTGAGTATAAATCTCCATCAGGTGGTCTTTGTACAAAATAATCTTTTCTTGAATTTTGATAGGCGTTTCTAATATCGCCGGCAGCATAAAACGTTCCGTATTTTAAAAAATCATTATAGAATTCTTTGAAAAAATTCTTTTTTGGTTTCTTTTCTTCTACAGATAACGATTGAGCATCTAATGCACTAGTAGAAATTAATGCTACTAAGCAAGTAAGTATAAATCTTCTCATAATATATTGTAAAGCGTTGTTGATAATAAATAGTAGAGAATCTCCTAAGCTACTGTTCCAGCTCTTGCTATAATTACATCTCTAGCACTAGTATTACTACCTGTATAGTCGTTTAATGTAATTGTTAAAGGAGATGTTGCAGATAATAAAGTAGAACCTGAGTAGAATCCTACAAAAGTATAAGGGTATACTGGGCTAGCTGTAATAGTTATTTGTCCTCCGTCTTCATAATTCTTAGCTACGTTAAGACTTGCATCGTTTCCAAAACCAAAACTTCCTAAACCGTCTTCAAATAAAGGATCACTAACTGCATAACTGGCAAAGTTTGGATTTGTTGTATTACCGTCTTGATCTGCTGATTTAAAAGTAAAGAATCTTTTAGTAACATCATTATTAGCAACATCTAAACTACCAGTTACTAATGCACAAACTCCACCGATTACTCTAGCAAAAAAGTGAGTTGCACTATCAGGTGCATCTACTTCTACTCCGGGGGATATTAAAGTATCAGGATGAATGTTTTGAGCTAATCTATTTTGTGCACTTCCTGTAGTATGGAATATATCTACGTTAGAAACGTCTCCACCTATAAATGATGCTTGTAATCTTATTCTTCTTGGCATATATATAAATAGCTAGCCATCACAACTTAAACATTCTTCAGAAGTTCTACTACCTATATCACCATTTATTACTGAATCAGTACGTAAATAATATAAAGTCTTTATTCCTAACTTCCAAGCTGTTTGATGAACTAAATTAATAAACTTTGGGCTATCACCGGGATCAAATGCTAAATTTAAAGATTGTGTTTGATCTATATATTTCTGTCTAGCAGCTGCTTGTTCTACTAAACCTAATTGATTAATCTCTGAGAATGTATAGAATATCTCTTTATCTTCAGAAGGTATAATATCTTCAGGTAAATTCATAATAGAACCTCTATCTTTCATAATTTGATCCCAAACTTCTTCAGTATTATGTCCTTTTTCTTCCAAATAATCCTCTAATGCTTTATTTTTTCTAATAAAAGTTCCTTTTGCAGAATTGAAGGTATATACATTAGCAGGATAAGGTTCAATACCAGCCGATACCCCACCTGCTATAGTGCTATTAGACACAGTAGGAGCTATTGCTAATACGTGAGTATTTCTCATTCCAGTACCTCTACACCATACAGGTTCTCCATATTCATCAGCTAATTTTCTAGAAGCAGCTTTTGCTTGAGATTCTAATTGAGAAAATATCTTATGAGTCCACGAAGTTGCCGCGACCGAATTAAAAGGAACTCTTTGTTTTTGTAAAAATGATTGCCATCCTAAAACTCCTAATCCTAATGCTCTACCTTTTTTAGCACTTCTATGAGCTCTAACTAAAGATTCTCTTCCGGAAGTCTTAGCTAAAAACTCTTCTAATACACCATCAAGGAAATAAACAGCAGTTTCTACTAAATCACTATTTTTCCATTCATCATACTTAGCTAAATTTAAAGAAGATAAACAGCAAATAAAACTATGTTCTTCATCTGTAAATAATGTAATCTCACTACAAATATTAGTCATAGTAACTTCTAAGTTATTTTTGACATACGCTGGAGGATTAGCATTATTAATATTATCTTTATACATTATATAAGGCTCTCCGGTTTCCATTCTAGATTTTAGAATTTCAATCCATAACTCCATAGCTTCAGGATCTCTTCTTTCTAATTTCTCCATGAAAGGATCATCTACAACTACACATTGGTGTAAATTAAGACATTGTCTATTAGGATCACCTTTAGGTCTTCTAATTTGTAAAAATTCTTTTATATCGGTATGATTAATATCTAAATTAACTGATGCGGCTCCTCTTCTTACTGCACCTTGGTTAGTAGCTATAATAGTAGAATCGTATATTTTTGCCCATGGAACTACTCCTTCTGAGTTACCCATTCCTTCTCCGCTTCCTATCTTTTCTCCTCTTCCTCTAACTTTAGATAAACCTATTCCTACTCCACCACCTAATGAAGTTAATCTCATTAATTCAGCATTAGTTAAACCAATACCTCTAATTGAATCTGGAGTATCAATACCAAAACAAGAAATAGGTAAACCTTTATCAGTTCCAGTATTAGATAAAACTGGTGATGCTAAATTTAACCAACCTTTCCACATATAACGGAAAAATTTATTAGCAAGATCTGGTCTATCTAATCTTTGTGATATTCTATTAGCTACTCTTCTAAAAGCTGTTTTAGGTGTTTCGTCAGGTAGTAAATAACCTTTTGAAATTGTTGCTAATGAAACTTCATTCATCCATTCGGGATAGTCTTTTCCGACTTCCCAAGTACTCATGTCTATAGGCGCCATATATTATTAATTAAAAAGCTTGAGACCAATCTACATGGCCTTTTGAATAATTTGTTACTCTATTTGCAAAGAAGTCTGTATGCTGTTTACCTGCTATAACTGCATCGAACCATTTCATAGTTTTTAAAGCTCCTTTATCAATTTCTTCAGAAGGAATAAGAGGTTGTAATCCTAAATCTCCCATTTTAGTATTTACTCTATGTTTGATAAAATTCTTTAATTCATCTTTACCTAAATTTGGTAAATCTCCCATTTCAAAAACTTTATCGATAAAATCAAATTCTAATTTCAAAGCTAATTGAGCTGCTTCTGCTATTTCTTTTTGAAGCTTTTTAGTTTTCATTTTAGGATTTTCTTCCATCATAGTTCTAAATAACCAACACCCAGCATCAGAATGAAGAGATTCATCTCTTACTGACCATTCAACTATCTGTCCTACTCCTTTAAGTTTATTTTCTAATTTAAAAGATAATAGAACTGCAAAAGAAGAAAATAAATTAACTCCTTCTGTAAACGCAGAAAAAATTGCTAATGATTTAGCTCTTTCATGCCAATTAGGAGTACCGTCATGAGAATCTCTAACATTCATTAATGCTTCAATTTTAGCCATCGTAGTTTCGTCTTCTAAAAATTCAGCAAAATTATCTAATCCTAATTGTTCATTTAATAATGAATATGCTTCAGCGTGTATAGTTTCAAAACATCCAAATGTAGTAGCCATTGCTATAACTTCTGGTTTTCTAAACCAACCTGTAACTAAACTTGTCCAATAATCATTTACTACTGTTTCAGTTTGTGCAAATCCTTTTAGTATCCCTCCTACTATATTTTTTTCATAATCTTTTAAACTTGTTTTCCAATCAGTCACATCTTGTGCCATAGGAACTTCTGTCCATAACCAATGTGCTTGTTGTTGTTTCATATAGTAGTCAAATGCTTGGGGATATTCGAAGGGCTTATACACAACCCTTTCTTTTAGTAAACTCATATTAATAAATTTTATTTTGGTTAAACACAAAACGCCCCCGAAGATTCTCGAAAGGACGCTTTAATAAATAGAATATATATCTAGCTTTCTGCACCATCGAGTTTAAAAAATTTCTTGGCTATATCAGCATGAGCGCCAGTTTGAGAATTTTCCATTAATTCTTCTGGACTAGCTTTGCCTTCGAATGATATATGACCATTATTTGTATCCATTTTCACGTTATATGTCATTCCATCCATACCGTATCTATTCTTCATAACGTGAACTCTACCCGTACCTAAAACTTTATCTTCTTTTTGTCTGGATAACGATAGACATAAATCTGCTACCATCATCTTATCGTAAGAACCTGCTGCTTTATCTCCTTCTATAATGCTATCTCTAGCACCCATCCTATTAACTTGAGAAGGAGTAAGAACAGGAATTTTTAATTCTTTAGCTAAACCTTTAGTAGCTATAAAATTATCATCTATTTCAAATTTTCTATCTTGATATTTACCTTTACTAGGAGGTTTTAAATAATCAACATAATCTATTATTATCATATCAGGTTTATGTTCCATATCGATACATTTCTGAACATGAGCTTTAATAGTAGAAATAGATGCAGCTTTTGGAGCATATTCTTTAATTATTAATTTACCTTTTAAATTATTAACGTGTTGTTGAACTTCTTTTCTATGTTGATTAACTTCTTCTATTCCATAACCTGTAAAGTAGCAATCGAATCTTTTACCAACATAATCTTCACCTAACTCTAAAGTATAAAAATTAACTTTATGTCCCATTTTAACTGCATGTGCAGCTATTGCAACCATCGTCCAAGATTTACCTCCACCCGGACTACCAAATATAATAGTAAGATCACCCGGTCCAAAACCTCCTTGAATACCTTCATTAAGGACTGGCCAAGGAGAAGGAATTGTAGGTCTGTAATCTACTCTATATCTAGATTCAATATCTTTTTCAAATTCGTGTCCTATATTTTTATCTAATCCTGCCTTTAAAGCTTTTTCGATCATATTTCTAATACCGTCATAATCTCCAGCTTTTAATAAATCCGCAGAATCTAATATAGCACTTTTCATTTCTTGATTCTTACAAAAGTTATGAAACTCTTCTTGTACATATTCTAAATCAGATTGAGAAGACTGATAAGAGTTTCTAAGTTCTTCTTTAAGTGCTATTTGAAGAACATCGTTTTCTACCTTTTGGAGCTCTACTTTAAGTACGTCCATAGTAGCTGTAGTATGGTATTTGTCGAAATACCTAATAACTTCTTTAACTATCCATTTATGAGCATCTGAATCGAAGTATTCTTCTTTAAGTACATCTCTAATGTTTAGTAGAAAAGCTTTATCGGTTAAAAGCGATCCTAATACCTTTAATTGGAAAGCTTTACCGTAAGCATTTAATTTTTGTAATGTCATAACTTTTATTTAATAACCGTTAACCCCCTAAAATTTTCTAACCAACCTTCAGTATTCTTAGTTATACCTTCTATTCTATCGGTATCTAATAGATGCAAAAATGCACCTGACTGTAAGCTTGGTACTTTATCTTTTATAGTATCAAATATATGATTTTTTTCGCTATTATCCAACAATCCTTCATGTAAATTCATCAAATCAAAATTAGTTTCAACTTTATTCCAATCATGAAGTATTTTAGCAAATATTTTCTTCTCTTCTAATCTTTTTTCACATATATCAAAAATATAATTTAAACCACTAACTCGTTTTCTAGACATCAAAGGAAATTCTTTTATAACGGTTTTTAAGCCTAAACCTTTTACCCCCGATAATCCATCAGAATTATCTCCTAGTAGTGCTTTAACTATACTATAATTTTCAGGTAATACTCCAATATGTTCTTTAACATTATCTTTATTAATAACTGTTTTCTTTATCGGAGAGTATACCTCAACATTTTCATTTATCAACTGTAAAAAGTCTTTATCAGATGATACTATAGTAATTTTTTTATTTGATTTAGAAGCTTGTAAAGCCATATAGGCAATAATATCATCAGCTTCTAATTTTTCCATTTCTAATGAATGTACTGGTAAGCAACCTAAATAATCTTTTAACCTATCTACTTGAGCTGCTAAAGATTCATACTCTTCAGCTTTACTATCAAACATACCCCAATTAGTTATTCTAGTATTAGTACGATGAGCTTTATAATTAGGATCAATATTTTTTCTATTTACTGATGATCCTTTACCATCAAATACACAAAGTACTCTTGTAGGTTCGAATATACGAGTTACATACCCTAAAGAACGCAAGAACCCGACAAGGCCGCCTATATGATGACCTTGAGGATTCATTGCTTTGAGCATAGAGAAACTACGAATAAAAGTATTCATAGCGTCCACGACCAAGATATGATCGTTTAGCTCACGGGGTGGGGTTTCTTTAAGGTTGGTTAAAATATTATTATAAGATTTACTCATTAAGCTAGTAGATTCGGTTTAATAGTTTCTTCTTCAAGATCTCCTTCTTCAATTAAATCAAAATCTAAACCTCCTACGAGCTTTAACCAGTGATCTTTATGCTGATCTCTATACTTATCAATAGCTTTCTTATCATCTGGTATAAATCCATGTTGAGTCATAACTACTCTACCTCTAGATTGTACTCCTCCAATATGGTTCTTTTCAACTTGTACATTAGTTCTTTTAGCGAACTCAACTTGTAAACCATTTTTAATAGCTTTTATCTTAGACGTACCTGGATTTGTAATATTACCGAAAGTAACTACTAAAGTAGAGTCATACCACATAGACATTCCTCCTTTATTCTGTAGTTTAGGTTGACCCATTGGATGCTCAGGTTTCTGAGTCCATACTTTATTAATTGCTACCAATGTATTAGTATACGGGTTGCCTAATTTTCTAGATAATAAGATTTTCTGATTAAGATTATTACCGAATTGAGTAGACATAGCTCCTGCATTCCACTCATTATTATTCTTATTTGATCTTACAGATAAATCACAAGGAACTGATCCTACTGAATCCCA
>MDSV01229215.1_pt1 | contig 12124 bp, 13 predicted proteins | sample 810851 | NCBI WGS metagenome assembly MDSV01 (sample SAMN05326640, study PRJNA326480) | marine metagenome | isolation source: seawater | place: Atlantic Ocean: North East | collected 2012
TGCTTTTAAACTAGTGCTATTATATTAATCTAATATTAAGCAGGGGTGTCATAGTAGACTGAGATTATACCCTAATAACCTGTCCGGTAATTCAGAAAGGGAGAGATATGGAAAATATAAATTTTATAAGTCAATCAACTTCATTAATATTACTTATATCAATAAGTTTAATTTTCACTTTTTTAGGAATTGTTTATTCAAAAAAATATCAGGGCTTAAACAATTATTTAACAGCAAATAGAAATATAGGTTTTTTTCCATTATCAATTAGCTTAGTTGCTTCTGCGCTTGGCGCATGGATTTTGTTTGGTCCAGCTTCTGCTGCCACATGGGGAGGGATAGGCGCCGTTATAGGATATGCACTTGGAACAGCTTTTCCAATGATTTTTTTAATTTTTTTAGGAAAAAAAATAAGAAATGAATTTCCAAAAGGTTCAACTTTTATTGAGTTTTTAAGAAAAAGATTTAGCAAAAGTTTATTTAAATTAATTTTATTAATTTCAATATTTTATATGTTCATTTTTTTGTGTGCGGAAGTAACAGCAGTAGCAACTTTAATTAATTATGTTTCTGGAATCGAACTTTGGATTACGGCTTTAATAACTTTGACTACAACTTTGGTTTATACTCTTTATGGGGGGTTAAGAGCCTCGATTTTTACTGATACGATTCAAATGATAGTAATTTTAGTTTTGCTTATAATTTCATTTATATATTTAACTTCATTTATGGGCGATCAATTTTCATTTTCTTTTATAAATGAAAAAAACTCACATTTATTAAGCACTAATTATATCCCAAATTATACATCAGGTTTAACCTTCTTTATTGCAGTCGCGGCAACAAATCTTTTTCATCAAGGAAATTGGCAAAGAGTTTATGCAGCAAAAAATAATGATGTGCTTAAGAAAAGTTTGATTTTTGCATTCCTTTTGATTATTCCAATAGTTTTTTTTATGGGTTTTAATGGTTTGGTTGCGATATCAATAGATTCAAGTGTTAAACCAGATTTAGCTTTTTTTTTTCTATTATTAAAAGATCAAACTGAATTTTTATCAATAATTATTGTTATTTTAGGGCTGTCATTAACAGTTAGTACAATTGATACATTAATTAACGCTATCTCAAGTTTAATTGTAGTTGATGGGCAAGCAACTTTTAACTTTAGTAAAAACACCAATTATTTAAAATTTTCTAAGTTCTTTATAGTAGTGCTTTCCATAATAGCTTTGATTGTAGCCTCAAAAGGATTTAGTATTTTGTATCTATTTTTATTAGCCGATTTATTTTGTTGTGCTTTTGTAATAACTATTTTTTACAGTTTTTATAACAAAAGGATAAATGAAAAAATCGCTTACTTTTCAATAATTCTTGGATTAATTAGTGGTTTTCTTTTATTTCCGTCCCCTGACTTTTCAAAGAGCTTATTAGTAGGAATTATGCTGCCTATAGAATTATTTCCTGCATTTATTTCACAATCCTTACTTTTTCTATCTTTTTTAATAGCAACACTTGGCCCTGTAATTGTTATAATAGGCTATGATTCCCTTAAAAGACGATAACCCAACTTCTGGAAAACCAATTATTACTTATTTTATAATTGGTTCGTGTACATTAATTTTCTTACTTCAATTAAGTTCCGATACATATCAATCAGGTGAATTATTTTATTCCTACGGGTTAATCCCTTCAGTTCTAATGGGAAATAATCAATTACCATTAGACCTTTATGCAATACCTAGTTGGTTAACTATATTTACTTCTATGTTTATGCATGGTGGTTTTATGCATCTAATTGGGAATATGCTATATATGTGGATTTTTGCTGATAATATTGAAGATAATTTAGGACCTTCAAAATTTTTAATTTTTTATCTTTTGGCTGGCATTGGAGCAGGTATGACACAAGTTTTAATGGATACTTATTCTCAAATCCCAATGGTTGGAGCCAGTGGCGCAATAGGTGGGGTTTTAGGTGCTTATTTAATTAATTATCCAAATGCAAAAGTTTTGGTTTTAATCCCATTTGGTTTTTTTAGTCAATTAATAAAAATTAGAGCATTATATGTTCTTGGGTTTTGGTTTATTTTACAATTTATCTCCACGGGAGGTGGCGTAGCTTATGCCGCGCATATAGGAGGTTTTATTTCTGGTATGATATTAATATTATTTTTTAATAAAAAAAATAAAATTGTTAAAAACCCGTGGAAACAATGAATTATATATTACCATTTCTAGCATTAATAACTATTGTCGTCTTTATACATGAGTACGGGCATTATTACTTTGCTAAAAAATTTGGTGTTGGTATTACTGATTTTTCTATAGGTTTTGGAAAAGAAATTTTTGGCTGGAATGATAAATCTGGAACTAGGTGGAAAATTTGCTGGCTTCCTTTAGGTGGATATGTAAAATTTTTTGGTGATAGAAATGTTTTTAGTCAATCAGAACAAAATGAAATAATTAATAAGTATAAAGAGGAAGATAGAAAAAAACTATTTATTCTTAAACCTTTATACCAGAGATCAATAATTGTTGCAGCAGGACCAGTTGCTAATTTTATATTAGCATTATTAATATTTTTCTTAATTAATATCTCTGTTGGTAAAGATATGACACCGGCCATGATAACCGAGGTGCAAGAAAATAGCCCAGCATTTATTGCAGGTATGAAAAAAGGCGATCAAATAATGTCTATTGACAATAGAAAAGTTGAAAGTATTAAAGAAGTTGCTACATTTATAAATATATCCACGTCTGACACAATTGAGTTTTTATTATTAAGAAACGGTACAGAGATTTCTGTTTTAGTTAAACCAATTATGGTTGAAGGCCAAGATTCTTTAGGCAATAATGTTAAAAAAAGGATGGTAGGTATAAAGTTATCTCCATTAAATAATGAGTTTAATAGACAACCCCTTAGCTTAAGCGAGTCCATCTATTATTCTATAAAAGAAGTTTGGTTTGTCATAACTACTACTCTTAGCTATTTAGGTAAAATGATTGTAGGTTCGGCTGATACTTCTCAATTAGGTGGGCCTATTAAAATAGCAAAAATTACTGGTCAAGTTTCTGAATATGGGATTCTGCCATTTTTGGGTGTAATGGCTTATATTTCAATAAGCTTAGGTTTAATCAACTTATTTCCTATTCCCATGCTAGATGGAGGGCATTTAATGTTTTATTTAATCGAAAAAGTTTTAGGAAAACCATTAAACCAAAAAACTCAGGAAGGGTTTTTTCGAATCGGGTTATTTTTGTTGTTAACTTTGATGATTTTTGTAACTTTTAATGATTTAAAAGACATTGGTTTGTTTTAATTTATTTAATTAGCAACTTCATTGATTATTAAAAAATATAGCAATACCAACACTTTTTTTTGCAAAATCTATATATAGTGTTGATATCTTAATTAGATACTAAGAAAAGTGTTGATTTTATTGATATTTGTGAGAAGAGTTAAAAAACCAATAAAAAAGGGGCTTATATGAACAAAAAACAATTAATTGGAAAAATATCTTCTTCTATGAATCTGAGTAAAGCAGATGCGGAGCGTACTTTTGATGGAATTACGGAGATAATTTTAGGATGCTTAAAAGGCGATGAGCAAGTGAAAATCGCGGGTTTTGGTACTTATAAGGTTGCTAAAAGAAAAGCAAGAGTAGGAAGAAATCCTAGAACAGGAGAGCAAATTCAAATTGCAGCTTCACAAAAAGTGAAGTTTTTGCCTGCAAAAGCGTTAAAAGAAATGTTTAACAAGTAATTTTTGAAACAGCCTTTATTTTATTATAAAGGCTGTTTTTAATTTATTTATAGTCGTTATTATTATCCCACAATTTTTTCCATTCTATATTCGGCGAAATTCCAAAAATTGAGTTTATATTAGTACAATGAAGTGCCAAAGAAGGAATTGGTGATAAACAATACTCAGTCTTATAAATTTCATGCAAAGGTGTCTCGAATGGGTAATGCTCAAACTCACACATAGATACAAATTTTAACCAATGTTTTTCTAGCATTTTTTTACTAGTCAAGAAGGTGCAAAGACTTTGATCAATTTTTCTCCAGTGTTTATTAAGGCCTAAAAAGATATTAGTAGCATCAATATTTGAATATAAGTAAGGGTAGTCTGTTGGACAAAGGATTAATTCTTTTTTTATCTGCGAAGATAGGCGCTCATAAGTAAAAATCATTTCATTTATTGCTTTTACTTCATGAATATAATCATCCTCAACAAAATAAATTAAGTCTTTACAATGATTTTTTGCTTCAATTAAAGATTTATAGATATTTGACATATTTGAAATTTGATTAGCAGTAACTATTTCATTTTTAGCATTAGTTTTTTTAATTTTATTAGAGAATTCATTAATATTTAAATTTATAATATTGTATTCAACATTAGATCTGTCTAACTGATTTTTTATTTGATCTAAATGCTCATTTTTTGAATTATGATCAATCACAACTATTTTAAATTTAGTTTTAGAAAAATATCGTTTAGCATAATTTAAAGACTTGATTATAGAGTTTAAAGATCTAAAGGTATATTCTTGCTTATCTTTTTCGAATAAACGATTTTTTTTTTGAGTCAACATTTTAATACTTGTGCATGATCTAAAGATTATGGTTAATTCGTTTACCGGCCGTGTAATTTTAGTTTCCCCTAGGGGTATAATTATTGACTTAATTTTTGGTATACTTAAGTTTTCGTTTAGATTTTTTTCCTGAGTTGGAATATAAAAATTACTTTGATCAATTATTTCAAATCCAAACTTTCTGCAAATTTTAATAAAAATTTTTTTTAAAAAGTTAATTTTATTTAAATTTTTTTGAACTTTCATAAATTACAATTAATCATGGAAACTTATTCTTTTTGCGTAAAAGATTCTTACAATCCAATACAAAACTAATCCTAATGGTCCGGTAAAATAAACCATTATAAGAGGAAAAAATACAATACTTTTAGGTAAATTATATTTAACGCCATCTCTAGAAATCCATGAGCCTATGAACAAATTGAAAGAAACAAAATGAAGCCAAAAAATAAGCAAAAAGCTTTCTGTAGCAAACACTGTGTATAAATTATCTAAACTAAGATATAATTTAAAAACATTAAGTATTTGTTCGTCAATTAATATACTTTGATACAATATATAAACATATGTGGCAGATAAAATTAGAGGTAAAATTATGGAGTTAATAAAAAACTGTGTAATTTTTGAGTTAGGAATAATTAGTAACATTAACCAAAATGGTAAAATTCCTAAATTGGTGCACAGATATATATTTTCAAATGTTAGGTAATCTTGAAATTGCATTGGCATGTAAATTTAAATTTGTAATATGGTATATTAAATCATGAATCCTATTAAAAACAAGAAAGATTTAGAAGCTACAATAGATAATATAAGAAATTTTGCTTATACTTATTTAGAAAAATATAGCCCTTCTAAACAACAATTAAAAACCTATCTATTTAAAAAATTAATTAAAATAGGTCAAAAAAAAACAACAAAAAAAGAAATTTTTAACTTAATTGATACAGTCATTATCTCATTAGAAGAGCAAAAATTAATAAGCGATAAGTATTATTCTGATTCAAAATCTAAAACTTTTTTAAGGAAGGGATATTCCTTGAATAAAATAAGATACAATTTAATAAAAAAAGGTATAGATGAAAAATATATCAAAGGAAGTATATCAAAAATCAAAGAAAATGAATCTGATCCAGATTTTTTTTCAGCTATAAAGATTTGCAAAAGAAGAAGAATTGGACCATGTAGAGATGAAAATAACCGCGTTCTTTTTTATAAAAAAGATATTTCAATTTTAGCAAGATCTGGTTTTAGCTATGAAACTTCAAAAAAAGTCTTAGAAATTCCAAAAGAAGAATTTAAAAAATTTAGCACTATGATCTAAAAAAATTATTTTATTTTATTATTTTTTGATAAATAATAATTTAACCTTTTTTTGAGCACTCTTTTTACATATAAAAAAAATAAAATACCAAATATACTTACCGAAACTACTATAATGAGTATTGTTTTAATCATGCTATAGTTATTTAAACTTAATCTATACTATTTTGTGATATGTGCTCTAATTGAGCTTTTTTGATTTGCTGCTTTTATTTTAGGAAAGAATGTTTGGTGATAAACATCTTTATTTAAAGATTGTAAAGCATGCTCAGCTATTGTTTTGCCTGTGCTTTTTTTAATCATATAATTCGCGCTTGTTGTAATTCCCGATTGAACTATCGAAGCTGTACTAAATCCTGATGCTGCTGGACCCACAAATGCCATCGGGGCCATAAAACATCCAGATACAGTCACACCTAAGGCTGCTATTAAAAACAATCTTTTAATCATCGATTCCTCTTTGATAAATTCTATATTGTTTTTAAAAAAATAAAAAGCATGATTCTGCTCAATTTAGGTACAACTTAAAGTTGAAAATTATTTTTGAATCTTGGACTGTCTTAAAGCTATTATTGGAAGATTTTTATATCCATCTTTACCATATAAAAAATTTTTTTTCATATGGTCAGTAATTAAACCACCCGCATGTTCTAAAATAGCATGTCCAGCAGCAATATCCCATTCATAAGCTCTAGCATTGGCTGCGTAAATATCAGCTTCACCTGATGCTAGAATACAAAACTTAAGAGAACTAGACATTTTGATATTTTTTGTAACTTTATATTTTTTATAGATATTTAAGACCTCTATAGGAGTTAATCTTGAATTTTCTAATCCTATAATTTCATTAGAGTTTTTTTTTGTACAATCTAGAATTAATTTTTTTCCATTATTAATTTCAAAAGCTAAATTTTTTCCATAAGAGAAAAATAATCTATCTTTTGCGGGAGCAAAAATAATTCCAAGAGCAGGTTTAAAATTAATTATGAGAGCTGCATTTAATGTATATTCGTCTTTTTTATTGATATAATCTCTAGTTCCATCAATAGGGTCAATTAGCCAAAAATTCTTAATTTTTTTATTAACTTTAATACTTAAATCAACAGTCTCCTCTGAAATTATTGGTATGTTAGGAGTAATTTCTGATATTTTAGATCTAAGAATCTTATCAACCGCCAAATCTCCATCAGTTACAGGTGATTTATCAGCTTTGATTGTTATTTTTACACCATACTGACTGATCTTTTTGGCTAATTTTCCAGCTTCAAAAAATGTATCAATAAGATTCTCTGCGATATTTTTTAAGTCTAATTTATTCAATTTTATTTATTCTTTCTAAAGTAATTTCATTACTATTTATAGTCTTCTTTCCAGCGTTTTCAAAATTAACGGTTATCCTATTTTTAATTATAGATTGTATTTGACCAATTCCCCAATCTATATTTTTGGGGTTAAAAACAAAGTCTCCAGGCTCGTAATTTAAAAACATTTGTAGAAAAGTACCATTTTATATAATAAAACAAATATATTATTTTATGAATATACCAGTTTTAAAATTAAATTCTTTAGGATTTCAAAAAAAACCTAAGGAAACAAAGGTAGTAGTCGCCATGTCTGGAGGAGTTGATTCTTCAACAGTCGCGGGTCTGATGAAAAAAGAAGGTTATGATGTAATTGGCATTACATTAAAACTCTATGATGATGCAAAAACTTCAAAAGAAAGTAGACAATGTTGTGCTGGTCAAGACATTTTAGATGCTAAAAGGGTGTCTCAAAAGCTTAATATAGATCATAAAATTTTATACTATCAAAAAAAATTTAAAAAAGATGTAGTTGACTCATTTGTTGAAAGTTATATTGCAGGAGAAACACCAATACCTTGTGTAAGATGCAATCAAACAGTTAAATTTAGAGATTTATATACGTATGCAAAAGAACTAAAAGCAGATGCGCTAGTTACAGGCCATTATGTTAATAGAATTCAAAATAATGGTAAAGCTGAAATGTATAGAGCGGTAGATTTAAAAAGAGATCAAAGCTATTTTCTTTTTGCCACAACTCAAGAACAGCTTAATTTTCTTCGATTTCCACTAGGAATATTAAACAAAAATGAAACAAGAAAGATTGCTTTAAATCTTGATCTAAATGTAGCAGACAAGCCTGATAGTCAAGATATATGTTTTGTTCCAAACGGAGATTATGCTTCTGTGATTAGGAAATATAGACCAGATTCTTTCATTGAAGGCGATATTTTAGATACTAAATATAATATAATAGGAAAACATAATGGAATAATTAATTTTACAATTGGCCAAAGAAAAAGAATTGGCCTCTCAAACGCTGAGGCTCTTTACGTAGTTAACATCCTAGCAGAAGAAAATAAAATAATTGTTGGAACTAAAAAAGATTTAATTATAAAAAGAATTTTCGTAAAAGATGTTAATTTTTTAAGTGATATAAAGAGTTTTGAAAGCAATGTGCTTATTAAAGTGAGGTCTACCGGTAAATTAATTAAAGCTGATATAAAAATTTTAGAAAATGGAGTTCAGGTAAATTTAAATGAAGATGAAGCTGGCATATCTCCTGGCCAGGCATGTGTTTTTTATTCAAAAAATAAATTTGGGGATAAAGTTTTAGGCGGTGGGTGGATAGCCAAAACAATCAACAACTATTTATCCCCATAGTTAACAGCATAGATATTATAAAAAAAAACAACCAAAAAGTGATACAAAAAAAAGAATTATTATGTTTTAATAATAGTGACTTAAGAGGCAACTCTTAACTGGCCAGGTAAGGAAAAACCGAAAGGTTCAAGCTTATCGGGCAGAAAGCTCCACTAAGCAGCGCTAAACAAGTGGGGTAGCGGGTTCGGCGGTAGCGCCTAAAACGACGAGCCAAAAACTTGTTCATGCACCCTCGGGTGTGTGAACTTAGTTTTTTTCAAATTTCCAAAGTAATCTACTTAAAAAATAATATATAAGAAGAAAAGAAAAATAATTCCATTCAAGTACATGTTTTGCAGAACCGCTTATGTCTCCCCAGGCTAAAAATGAAAAAGAAACAATAGTTATAAATATCACTGTAAATACAAAAGCAATCTTTATTTTAAGAATAGTTTGATTGATATTTTTTTTTAAGTTTTCTTTAAATTCAAATAAATTTTTCGTTAACAAAAATTGAGCACATGCCTCAAAAAATATAAACGAGACTATAATTATTTTTCTTATTTTTTTAAAAGCTTCAGAACCAAAATCTAAACCTAGAAAGGACGCATGTAGAATTAAAAATATTGAAGAAAGAACACCAAAGTAGAAAAATTTTTTAGAAAATTTATTTATTATTTTTTTATTTAAAAATTCATTAAATAATTTTAAGTTGTTTATCCAGTAAAAAAATAAAAAAAACGCACTCAATATAATAAATGGCTTAAATATTAAAGTTGCCGGAAAATATCTAGCAGATCTACTGATTGATATTTCTCCATATAAGTAAGGATTTTTAACTTTGCCAAAGCCTGACTTTGTTTCTTTTTTTGCGGATAAAAAAGATTTTTCTAAGATACTTATATTTTTAAAAAGAAAATATCCAATTTTATGATTTTTAATACATCTTGAATCTAATGAATCTTTAGGCTTACGAATAATAGATTTTATTTTTCCTTCTCGTACTATTGTATAAATATAGCTACTAAATTTTTCCTGAGTTAACGATAGACTTTGTTTTGATAAATTTTTACCATCATTGGTAACATAAATCTGTTCTAAGAGATATTTAGGACAATTGGTAAATGTGACAGATTTTGTATTTTCATCACTCGTAAAAGCATAATGATTTACTGGGAGCAAAAACTCTTCAATTGGAACATTAACCTCTTTACTCCAGTCATAATTTTCATATGTATCCACACTTCCCAATAACTTAAATGCAGCCAAACATATATTAATTGTTATTAATGGAAGTAAAAAAGATAATAGGGAATAAATCCTTATTTTTCTTATAAGTTGATTAGATTGCATTTAAAATCAAAAATCTTCAAAATTTTTTATTTTCTCTTATTTCTTTTACGAGCTCTTCTTTTTTTTGAGCCCATTTTTCTTCTTCCCCTGTGTTTTTTTGGGTATCCCATCTATTTGTCTCCTTTTTAATTTATTAATTGACCTTATATCTCGGATATAGCATTCTCTTATTTTGTTATCAAATATATTTATGGCAAAATCTATTAAAACATACATAAAGACTGCCGCAAAAGATTATTCATCTAGATCTGTAAATCCACCAGTAGTTCGAGCATCCACAATTTTATTTAAAACAATGCAAGAATTGCGAAAACATCAAAAGGATATAGGAAAAGGCAAAGAAGTAGAGCATTGGGATTATGGAAGACAGGGTACACAGACTACAGTGCAATTACAAAAACTATTAAGAGGATTAGAAGGTGCAAGACAAGTCTTTTTAACACCAACAGGATTTAGTGCAGTTGCTTTGTCAATAATGAGCATATGTAGACCAGGAGATGAAATTCTTATTTCTGATGGTGTATATAGACCCACACAAAAACTTACAGATGATTTGCTTAAAGAATTTAATGTAAAAGCCGTTTGGTATAACCCAAATATTTTTGATGATTTAAAAAAGAAAGTTAGTAAAAAAACCAAACTTATTTATGTTGAAAATCCCGGAAGCAATACTTTTGAAATGAATGATTTAGGAAAAATTGTTTCTTTAGCAAAAAATAAAAATATTTTTACTGCTATAGATAATACTTGGGCGACAGCATATTTTTTTAAACCACTAAAATTAGGTTTTGATATTTCAATAACTTCAGCTACTAAGTATTATTCTGGTCATAGTGATGTAATGGGCGGAACAGTAGCTGTTAATAAAAAAGCTTACAAGAAAGTTTGGTGGTATAACCATGTATCTGGCTATCGTTTATCACCTGATGATGCATACTTAATTATAAGAGGATTAAGAACGTTAGATATAAGAATGGACAAACATCAAGAAAGTACAAAAAAAATAATTAATTTTTTAAAAACTCAGAAAAAAGTATTTAAAATATTATATCCCTACAAAACATCTTCTAGAGAATTTAAGTTATGGAAAAAATATTATTCTGGGGCATCAGGGTTGGTTAGCATAATAATAAAAAGTAAAAATAAAAATTCTGTTTACAAGTTTGTAAATAATCTAGAATTGTTTGGTATAGGATATAGTTGGGGTGGCTTTGAAAGTTTAGCAGTTTATACAGATCCAATTGAATTAGGAACAAGAAGATATTTTAAGTTAGAAAAAAATGAGCACTTAGTTCGTTTACATATTGGTCTTGAAGATCCAAAAGATTTAATAAACGATCTTAAAAAATCTTTAAAATTTATTAAATGACAAAAGAAAAGTTTTTTCCAAGTAACGCAGCTTTTTATACGCTTATTTCAGCATGTTTAATAGTTGCGGTATTTATGGGACTCCGTATGGTCTTTGGATTATTCACAGATTTTTTTGTTGAAGACTTACAGTGTACGGTTACTCAGTTTGGTTTAGCAATCGGTTTACAAATGTTGATGTGGGGTATGTTCGCACCGATCTTTGGCGCGTTAGCGGATAAGATTGGAAGTTCGAAAGTTACGATAATTGCGGCCTGTTTTGTGGCATTAGGAATATATTTGCTTTATTCAGGACCAAATACAGGAATATTTTTTCAAATTAACCTAGGTTTATTAATTGGAATTGGTTTAGGTGGTACAGCTATAAGTGTTCAGATTGGAGCTGTTGGAAAGCATTTTCCTAATAAAACTAGGGGAATGGCTATAGGGATTGTGGTAGCTATGGCATCCATAGGTTATTTTTTTTCTCCTATATACACAAAATTTGCTTTATCTAATTTTGGCTGGGAAAAAACACTTAACACATATTTGTACTTCGTTTTATTTGGAATAATTGCTGCATTCTTTCTGCGAGAAGTTAAGAAAGAAAAGAAAACAAATAACAACAGCGAAACAGATAATCAGACACTTGTAGAAGCTCTAAAAGAAGCATTAAATCACAAAGGCTATATACTTTTAACAATTGGTTTTTTCGTTTGTGGTTTTAATATAACTTTAGTTTCAGCGCACATACCTATGTACATTCAAGAACGTGGCTTTGAAATATGGACAGCAGCTGCAATTTTATCTTTGATAGGTCTTTTTAATGTTTTTGGAACA
>MDSV01235173.1_pt1 | contig 12123 bp, 14 predicted proteins | sample 810851 | NCBI WGS metagenome assembly MDSV01 (sample SAMN05326640, study PRJNA326480) | marine metagenome | isolation source: seawater | place: Atlantic Ocean: North East | collected 2012
GTTTCTGTATTGAAAAAACACAAATATGTCTTAATTTGATTTTAACCAACGTATATGCAATTTACAAGAAATACAAGTTCAAGTAGGAGAGCAACTAGTTTAGTCATTAAATTATGCTTAGTAATAGTTCTATTATTTGTAGTAATATTTCTTTTAAGTAAGATAGATTTTCCAGCTCCAAAAAAAGAAATAGAAAAAATTATTCCAAATGAAAATTTTAAAATTGTTAAATAGTAAATATTTATCAATTCTATTAATTATTTTTTTTTATAGTTTAAATGCTAAAGCAGAAGACAAACCGATCGATATATGGAACATTGATAAAAATAAAATTGAAGAAGTTCAATCCACTAGCAATGAAAATGAAGAAACTATTGATAAACAAATAAAACAATCTAGTATTTACGATCTGCAGTCCCAAAAAGAAACCGATTCAGTCCGAGTAGACTCATCGCTTGACTCACAAGATATAAAAATAATAGGGCTTTATGATCCGGAAGATTATGATCTTAAAATGAATATGTGGTCTAATTCAAATGGTGATCAACTTAAATATCTTTTTTCAAACTTGAAAAAATTAGACTTATCTAAAGATGCCTCAGACTTAATGAATATAGTTTTGTTAACTAATTCTTATTATCCTGAGATAAATATTACAGAGGATGAATTTTTAAAAATTAAATCAGATTGGCTTGTAAGGAATAAGAATAGAGATTTAATAGAACAGTATTTGATTAAGAATCAAATATTAAATCAGAATCCTAAACTTAGCAGGTATTTGGTTGATCAGTATTTATCTGAGTCTAATATTGAAAAAGCATGTGAACTATTTTTAAAAAATACTGAGGTTATTGATAATGAATATTTATCAAAATTAAATTTATATTGCTTAATTAATGAAGGAAGAACTGAAGAAGCACAATTAATTTTTGATTTAAAAAAAGAACTTGGATTCAAAGATGACTACTTTGAAAAAAAAATTAGCTATTTATTTGGTTTTACCGATAAACTTGACAAAACTATTTCAGAGTCCTCAATTTTGGACTTTCATCTTGCTCATAGAACTAATCCAGAATTTAGCTTTGAGCCTAAAAAAAATACTAATCCGCTAATATGGAAGTATTTATCTACTTCAAATTTACTTTATAATATTGAAGAAATAGATATTATTGAATTAGATAAAGTATCATTAATTGAAAAAGCCACTCACGATGAAAATTATTCTGAGAGCGATCTATTTTCTTTGTATAAAAGATTTCAGTTTAATATAAATCAATTTTTAAATGCATCAGAATCATATAAGTCTCTTTCAAGTGTAGAGGCTCGTGCATTAATTTATCAAAGAATACTTTTAGAGTCTGATATTGATAAAAAACTAGAATTAATCAAACTATTAAAAGATTTATTTATAAAAGATAATTATTCGAATGCATTTAATGAGGAATTAAAATTTTTTTTAAAAACTATTGACGCAGATAAAGTCCCATCTAATTTCACAACATTTTACTTCGATAATTTAGAGGACGAGATCAAAGAATTGAATGATATAAAATTTAATAAAAATATCCTTCACCAATCAAAATTAGTTAATTATTTTAACGGAGATTTTGCAAAATCTAGAATTGAAAAAGATCTAAATAATTTTTTAAGAAAAATTAAAAAAGATAAAAAATACATTATATCCAAAAAAGATATGATGTTGATTGAGTCTCTTAAGTCAGATGGCATCAAGATTTCAAAAAAATATAACAATCTTTATGAAATTAATGAATTTGAAATACCAACTGATATTCAAGTAATGATCAACAATAATGAAATTGGCCCAACATTGTTAAGAATTATTGAAGTTATTGGCCAAGATGAGCTAGAGGATTTAGATGAAGATACATTGTATTTTATAGTAAGTGCGCTTAATCAACTAGATATTGACTATATAAGAAATAAAATTTTATTAAAAGTTCTGCCTTTAAAAGTGTAGGAATTAGTTTATCTATCTAAATTATGAACATTAGAAAGATAATCACTGTACCAGATGAAACATTAAAAAAAATTTCAGAACCTATAGAAAAAGTTGGACTTAATGAAAAAAAATTAATTAAAGATTTGTTTGAAACTATGTATAATTCTAATGGAATTGGCCTTGCGGCTGTTCAAGTGGGTATATTGAAAAGAGTTTTAGTTGTTGATGTTTCATCAAAAGAAGAGAAAAAAAAACCAATTTGTTTTGTAAATCCTATTATTAAAAAAACTAGTGATGAAATGTCTGTATATGAAGAGGGTTGTTTATCAATACCAGATACTTTTATTGAAATCGAAAGACCAAAAATTTGTGAGGTGGAGTATGTGGATATTAACGGAAAAATTCAAACCCAAGTATTTGATGGTCTTTTATCAACTTGTGTCCAACATGAAATAAATCATTTGGATGGAAAGCTTATTATAGATCATTTGTCGAAGTTAAAAAAAGATATGATTATTAAGAAAATATCAAAGATTAAAAAAAATCCAGATAGAATAATAGTTTGAAATGTCTAAAAAGATTATCTTTATGGGTACACCAATGTTTGCAGTGCCAATATTAAAATCTCTTTATCAAAATGGTTTTCCGGTATCTGTTGTTTATACACAACCTCCACAACGTTCTCATCGTGGTCAAAAATTTAATAAATCACCGATTCAAAATATTGCAGAAACACTTAATATCGATACTAGAACTCCAGAAAAATTAAAGGATAATAAAGAAGAGCTTGATTATTTAAAAAAATTAGATGCTGATCTAGCAATAGTCGTTGCTTATGGACAGATTATTCCTCAGGAGTTTTTAGAATTAACCAAAAAAGGGTTTATTAATATTCACGGTTCAATTCTACCAAAATGGCGAGGAGCCGCTCCAATACAAAGATCTATTATGAATTTAGATAAAGAAACAGGAATAAGTATTATGAAGATGAATGAAAAACTTGATACTGGCCCAATTGCTTATGCTTATAAGATTGAACTAAATCAAAATGATAATTCACAAGAGATATCTGAAAAACTTTCTCAATTAGCTTCTGAAAAAATATTAGATTATCTAGATAAAATTTTAGAAGGAGAAGTTAAATTTATTGAGCAAGATCATAACAAAGCTACCTATGCCAAAAAGATACAAAAACAAGAAGGCTTGATAGATTGGAATAATAGTGCAGAAAAAATTCTTGGACAAATTAATGGATTGTTTCCATTTCCTGGAGCATTTTTTCTATATAAAGGCGAAAGATATAAGATCACTAAGAGTGAAATAGGATCAGGCAAAGGTAGAGCCGGGGAGGTGTTGTCAGATCAATTAGAAATAGCCTGTGGTAACAATCGGTCTATAAAAGTTCTTGAAATTCAAAAACAAGGAAAAAAAACACAAAAAACTGGAGAATTTATGCTCGGATCTCAAATTAAAAAAGGCTTGTTTATATCAAATGTATAGATACCACATTTTAATTGAATATGTGGGTACAAGTTATTTGGGTTGGCAAATACAAAAGAAAGGACAGACAATTCAAAGAGTCTTACAAGATAAAATTTCCAAATTGTTCAAAGAAAAGATTAAGATTATTGGATCTGGTAGAACAGACACAGGTGTTCATGCTATTTCACAGTCTGCTCATTTTGACTGCAAGACTCTTATATTAAATAAGGAAAAATTTTTAAAATCTATTAATCATTTTTTAAAAAAAAAAATGATAGCAGTGAAAGACATAAATAAAAGAAATAAGAATTTTCATGCTCGCTTTTCAGCAAAAGAAAGAATTTATAGATATGTAATTTTTAACCAGATAAGTCCACCAATTTTAAATTATGAAAGAGGTTGGCACATCATAAAAAAACTTGATTTAAAAAATATGCAAAAAGGGGGGAAAAAACTTATAGGCACTAAAGATTTTTCAACATTTAGAGCGTCGAGTTGTAATGCCAAAAGTCCCATCAGGACAATAAAAGACGTTAAGATTAAATCTCAAAATAATAAGATAATCATTGAATTTCGATCTCAATCTTTTTTACAACAACAAGTGAGATCGATGGTTGGATGTTTGAAATATCTTGGAGAACATAAATGGGATATTAAAAAATTTAATAAAATAATAAGATCTAAAAAAAGAGAATTATGTGCCCCACCAGCTCCATCAATAGGATTATTTTTAAAAAAAGTTAAATATTAAAAATATTAAATGGTATATAGTTTTTATTGTTTATCTATTATTATTTAATTTGAATGAAAAATAAAAAATATTTAATCTCCTTTGGTAGTCCTGATCTAAAAAGAAGCATTTTAAGACTCAATAAACAAGCTAAAGAATTAAATTTCTATGAAGGAATTTATATTTATTCAATTAATGATTTCAAAAAATTATATAAAGATAAGATATTAAATACAATGAAAATGAAAAAAGAAAAATATGGATATGGTTATTCCTACTGGAAGCCATTATTAATAAAACAAACTTTAGAATTAATTAATGATAATGATGTGATTCATTATGTAGATTTAGGATGTCATTTGAATAAAAATGGATTAGAAAGATTAAAATTCTATATAAGTAGACTTTCGAAATTAGAAAAAGGAATTTTGGGATTTCAATATAATCCATTGAATGGATATGTGAAAAATGACTTTAGTTTTCCACAAATCGATGAGTACAAATATACCAAAGCTGATTTATTAGATTATTTCAATGTGTTAGGAAATAAAGAAATCACCCACTCAAAACAATATTGGGCAGGTAATATTTTTTTAAAAAAAAATGATTTTACATTAAAATTTATTGATCAGTGGATTGATGTATTTGAAAAAAGGTTTGATCTGGTAGATCATACACCATCAAAAATATTAAATTTTAGTAATTTTGAACTCAATAAATCAGATCAAAGTGTTTACTCTTTATTATGTAAATTGAATAAAATTGATAGCTTATCAGCATACGAGTGTGAATGGTTTTATTATAATGGTAAAAGATACTGGGAACATACTAAAAATAATCCAGTCATTGCTAAAAGAGATTTACAATATAATCTTTTAAGACGATTTTTGAATCGACAAAAAAGAACATTTAATAGATATTACACTAAACTATTAAAAAAGTAATTTTTTATTACTCATAGCAAATTTTTTATTGATTCTCCATCTTGACTCTGCTCTGACTATGTAGCCACAACAATTTTTTGACTTACATTTGCATGGAAATGTTTTGTAATTTTCATCATAACCAAATCCATAATCACATGTAAGTTCTTCACCTTTCTTGATATCCTTGATTGCTTGAACCCAAATTTTAAGACCTTTTCCATCATAATCACAATTATTGTTGCATGAATGATTGATTAATCGCGCTATGTTCCAAGAAAAGTCACCATCTAAATCATATCTTTTGTTTATAGTGAAAAGATAAATTGGTTTATCGTTGTCATATTTATTTGATTTTTCAGTTTGCTTTTTTGTAATTAATTTACCTACATAGTTAATAATTTTGGTTCCTTCTTTTATATCTTTAGTTGCATAAAGACCTCTACCCTTTTTATCAATCGCAGATTTTTTAATTTTATATAATTTCATAAATGTTCTTTAGATTGTATTATGTAATTTTCAATTAAATTCTATTAGAGCATCGACATGTCGTTGAGTACTCTCTTGAAGAGCATTTAAATCATACCCACCCTCAAGAATTGAAACTACTTTTCCATTGCAAAATGATTTAGAAATTTCTAACGTTCTTTTAGTCAATTGATAAAAATTCTCAGAATTTAATCTAAGTTGTGCCAAAGGATCATCAATATGTGCGTCAAAACCTGCAGAAATTAACAAAAATTCGGGCTTAAATTCCTTTATTTTTTTTAAAACATGTTCATAGGCATTAAGATATTGTTCAGCAGTTGTGCCTGCTTCAAGTGGAATGTTAAGTATATTATTAAACTTGCCTCTTTCTTTTTCTGAACCAGATCCTGGATAAAAAGGAAATTGATGTGTTGAAATGTATAATACATTTTTATTATCGTAGAAAATATTTTGTGTTCCATTTCCATGATGGACATCAAAATCAATAATAGCTACTCTATCATATTTATATTTACTAATTAAATAATTAGCACCAACAGCAACATTGTTATATATACAAAATCCCATTGCTTTTTCTTTTTCTGCATGATGACCTGGTGGTCTAACTGCACAAAATGCATTTTTAAATTCTTTATTTTGAACACCGTCTATTGCAGTAATAATAGATCCTACAGCATCTTTAGTTGCCTCTTTGCTTCCAGGTGAAACAACTGTATCACCATCAAGAAAAGCTAAGCCATTTTTTGGAAATGATTGGCTAACTTGATTTATATATTCAGAAGAATGTGTATTGATTAAAAGAGATTGATCAAATTTTACTGGTTTTTTCCAAATTAAATTTTTGTTATCTAATTTTTTAAAGTTATCAATAACCGCAGTAACTCTATCAATTTTTTCTGGGTGTCCATCGCCTGTATTATGATTTTGATAAGTATCCGAGGTAACTAGACAAGTTTTCACTTAAAGTAGTTTTTTAAAATATTAGAATAAATTACTGTAAGATTTTTTAAATCTTTCAAAGATACTGCCTCATCAATTTTGTGCATAGTTTTTCCAACTAGGCCAAATTCTAAGCCAGGTGATATAGATTTTATAAATCGTAAATCTGATGTTCCACCTGTTGTGGATAACTTTGGTTTTATTTTAGTAACTTTTTTAATAACATCTTGAATCATAAAAGTTGTTTTGTTTGGCTTAGTTAAGAAGGCTTCACCAGAAACTTTATAATAAATTTTAAATTTAGACTTATTTTTTTTACTGATTTTAGTCAAAATTTTATTAAGTCTTTTTTTAATAGTGCTTGAGGAGTGTTTATTATTAAACCTTATATTAAATGTTGCTTCAGCTGTTGATGGAATAATATTATCAGCAGTATTGTTAATGTTTATTTTTGTTACCTCTAAGTTTGTAGGTTGAAAATCTTTTGTACCTTTATCAAATTTTATATCTTTAAGTTCTTTTAAAATTTTGATAATTATTGTTGAAGGATTATTAGCTCTATGGGGATAAGCCACATGTCCTTGTTGACCAAATATTTTTAATTTGCCTGTTAAACTACCTCTGCGACCAATTTTTATCATTTCACCTAATTTATTTGGATTTGTAGGTTCACCCACTAAACAGAAATTAATTTTTTCTCTCCTTTTTTTTAAATATTCTACAACTTTTTTTGTTCCATTGACTGCATCACCTTCTTCATCTCCAGTAATTAGTAAACTTACCGATCCATTAAATTTTTTATTATTATTTAAAAAAATACTTACAGCAGTAACGAAAGCTGCTATTGAGCTTTTCATATCGTTTGCTCCTCTGCCAATTAAATATCCTTTTTTTATTGATGGCTTAAATGGATTGATTGTCCAATCTTTTATACTTCCTGGAGGCACAACATCTAAGTGTCCAGCATAACAAAAATTAGGTCCTTTAGATCCTAATCTCGCATATAAATTTTTAACAGGTTTAAAATTCTTCTCTTTAAATTCTAATACTTTAGTTTTAAAACCCAATTTTTTAAGTTTTCTCTCTAAAAATTTAATTACGCCAGCGTCAGTAGGTGTGATTGAAGGAAACTTGATCAGCTCTTTAGCTAATTTTAACTCATTTAAAGTTTTCATTTCTAATCTCTTAAGAGGTCGTTTATAGATGTTTTAGATCTAGTTTTTTCGTCAACTTGTTTAATTATTACCGCACAATACAATGATGGTGCAGATGAATTATTCTTATCAGGTAAGGAGCCTGGAACCACAACCGAATAAGGTGGAATTTTTCCATAAGAAATTTTTCCAGTTTTTCTATCAACTATTTTAGTTGATTGACCAATATACATTCCCATACTTAATACTGAACCTTCTCCAACAATTATTCCTTCAACTACTTCTGACATTGCACCTAAGAAAACATTGTCCTCAATAATAGTTGGTAAAGCTTGTGCAGGTTCTAGGACTCCACCAACACCTGATCCTGCAGAAATATGACAATTTTTTCCTATTTGACAACAGCTACCTGCTCTAGCAAATGTATCTATCATTGTTCCCTCATCAATATATGCACCAATGTTTACATAGCACGGCATTAGAACAGCATTTTTTCCCACAAAAGATCCTTTTCTGACTGGTGAATTTGGAACCATTCTAAAACCAGCTTTCTCATGATCATCTTTTGACCATCCTGCGGTTTTACCCTTTAACAAGTGTGCTTTATCATACCAACTACTATATGGACCATTCAAGTTTTCCATTGGATAAATTCTAAAACTTAACATAATAGCTTTTTTTAGATATTGATGAGTTACCCACTCTCCATTAATTTTCTCAGCAACTCTTGATTGACCACTATCTAAGTCACTAATTACCTGATTGATAGCTTCTTTTAATTTTTGTTCTGAATTCTGGTTTACTTGATCTTTTTTTTCCCAAGCATCATTTATAATTTTTTCTATAGACATAATTTACATACTTTTTAATAACCTTATTTCTTTAAGAAATAAAGACAGATTTTCAATTTTATGTGAAATATAATCTTTGTCAGAATCCATCTTTCCAAAATGTTCATCATTAATTAACCAAACAGTCAAACATCCTCTTTTATGTCCAATACTGAGATTCTTAGCAATATCTTCTATATAAATTGTTTCTTTTGGATTTAAACCAAATTTTTTAACCATTAAGTCAAAAGTCTCAGCTTCTGGTTTGGGTATATATCCAGCATCTTTGATATCAAAAATTTTATTTCTACCAAACAAGTCATACATACCCAGATGAGTTAAAATATTTTTAGCATGATCGGCACTACCATTTGTAAAAATGAACTTTTCCATGTCTAATTGTTCAAGTTCATTTTTCATAACTTTATCTTCTTTCATAAATGATAAGTCTATTTTATGGACGTATGATAGAAATTCATCAGGTGATATTCCATTATGAATCATTAACCCTCGTAAAGAAGTATTATATTTATAAAAATAATTTGTTTGTAGCTCTTTAGCTTTATCTTTATCTATATTTAGTTTCTCAGAAATAAATTGTGTCATTCTTTTTGATACTTGACCAAATACTTTTTCTAATGAGTAATTATTATGTTTTCCATAACAAACTCCATCAAGATCCAACAAAAGGTATTTTTTTTCCTTTAGATTCATTTTCTTATTAATGTACCTGAGCCTTTATCAGAAAATATTTCAAATAATACTGAGTGTTTTTTTCTTCCATCAATAATTCCAACTGCAGTAACTCCATTATTCACCGCATCCAAACAGGTATTGATTTTGGGTATCATACCTTCTGTAATAATCTCATTATTTATCATTTCTAAAATTTTTGATGCAGAAATTTCTTCTATCAATTTTTTTTCTTTATCCAAAACACCTTCTACATTTGTCATTAAAAGCAATCTTCTAGATTTTAAAGATTTTGCTATCGCTCCAGCTGCAGTATCTCCATTAATATTGTAAGTTAGATTATTTTTTCCTACACCCAAGGGAGAGATAATAGGAATAATATTTTTTTCAACATTGCTTTTTAAAATATCAATATTAATACGATGAGGTATTCCTACAAATCCAAGTTCTTTAGACTCGGGTATCACTTCAATAATATTATTCTCTTTAGTATTTATCGATATTGCATTAGTGCCTTCTTCACTTAAGGAGTTTACAATATCTTTATTAAAATCTATCAATACATTTTCAACTATATTAATAATATTTTTATCTGTTACCCTCAAACCCCTAATAAAATTTGATTTAATATTCGATTTTTCTAGTTCTCTTTTAATTCTTGGACCACCCCCGTGGACTACTACAATTGATAGTCCTAACTTATTTAATATACTTATATCTGTTATAAAATTTTTAAATATATTTCTATCAATAAAAACATTTCCTCCATATTTGATTACTATTAAATCGTTTTTATATTTTTCTATGTATTTGGACACCTCTTTAATTGGCGGACCGTTCTCAGGTAATATTTTTTCTAAATCCATTAATATATTATTTTATGACTTCCAATACTAAGTTACAGTTTTAACTGTTGTTCTTTTCATAATAAACACTTGTTGGGCCATAGTTAAAACATTATTCACAGTCCAATAAATTACAAGTCCACTGGGGAATGGAGCAAGAATTACAGTTAAGAAAAGTGGAAAAAACATAAATATTTTTGCTTGCATTGCATCTGTGGGTGCAGGATTAAGCTTCTGCTGTATCCACATAGAAACTCCCATTGCCACTGGCCAAGCCCCAATAACTAAAAATGAGGGGACATCATAAGGTAGCAATCCAAATAAATTAAATAAACTTGTTGGATCACGTTCACTTAAATCATGTATCCATCCATAGAATGGCATTTGTCTCATTTCAATAGTTACAAACAAAACTTTGTACAAAGCGAAGAAAACTGGAATTTGAACTAATATAGGCAAACATCCTGACATAGGGTTAACCTTTTCTTTTTTGTAAAGTGCCATCATTTCTTGTTGCAATTTCATTTTATCATTTTTATGAAGTTCCTTCAGTCTGACCATTTCAGGTTGAAGTGCTTTCATTTTTGCCATGCTTCTAAAAGAAAAATTTGCTAATGGAAAAAAAGCTAATCGAATACAAATCGTAATTGCTATTATTGCTAAACCATAATTTCCAAATAGTTTAAAGAAATAGTCAATTCCAAAGAAGAGAGGTTTAGTGATAAAGTATAAAAAACCCCAATCTATTACCAAATCAAACTTATCAATTTTAAGTGACTTCGCATAACCATCAATGATATCTACTCTTTTAGCAGCTACAATGATCTGTAAAGTTTCTTCAATTTTATCATTTCTTTTTAATTCAAGAGGTTCAGTTGAAACAAAATTTGCTCTAAATTTTTTTTTATAATCAAATGTTGTTTTAAATTCTTTATTCCTTGCAGGTATAAGTGAGGTAATCCAATATTTATCACTTATTCCTATCCATCCTTTTTGAGCTACTTTTGTATATTTTTTTTCCTGGATATCATCATAGTCTTCTTCAATCAGCTCATCATCAAGAGTTGCAATTAAACCTTCATGCAAAATATAAAAATTTGAAATATCTGGAATTTTGTTTCTTATTATTTGACCGTAAGAATAAAAATCAAAATTCTTCTCTGTAGAATTAATTACTCTTTGTTTAATAGTAAAAAGATAATCATCATCTAGTGAGATTTCTTTTTCAAAAGTAAGACCTTGATTATTTTTCCAAGTTAATTTAATTGATGATTGATCTGTTAACTTTTTACTACCATCTATCGACCAAATAGTCTCAGAGTCAGGAATATCAATATTTTTATCTGAAGTAACAAAACCACTTTCTACTAAATATCCATCCTCAACATTCCTTGGACTTAATAAAATTATTTTTTTATCACTATCTAAACTTACATTATAATTTTTGAAAGTAAGATCATCAATTGACGCTCCTTTTAAAGAGATAGACCCAACAACACTTCGATTTTCAAATTGAATCCTATTATTTTGATTTAAAGCTTCATCCCTTGAAATTTTTAATATTTTTTCCTTTGGATCTAAACTTGGAGTGTCGGTGTTTTTTTCAATCTTTTCGCTCCCGGTTAAGTTTTGTTTACTGGTTTGTGGATCTGGTAGAAAAAATAATGAATATAAAACTATTACGGCTGCTGAGAGGGAAATTGCTGCTATGACGTTTCTAGTATCCATTATTTTTTAATTTCTATTTTTTTATTCACTGGATCAAATCCTTCCCCCCCACCCAGAAACTTAATAGGATGGCAGGATAAAATTCTTTTAATACTCATATAAGAGCCTTTTAAAAATCCAAAATTTTTCAGGGCCTCTATACTGTATTCAGAGCAAGTGGGTAAGTAGCGACAAGAATTACCCAATAAAGGACTTATAATAAATTTATATCCTTTAATTAATTTTATTATTATGATTGTGAAAATATTCATTAACGTATTTTTTCCAAGTCTCGAAATAAGGTTTCTTTTATAATTGTATATTCGTTGTTTAACATAGTTGGCTTAGCAATAACAAGGTATGAATAATCA
>MDSV01009439.1_pt1 | contig 12122 bp, 15 predicted proteins | sample 810851 | NCBI WGS metagenome assembly MDSV01 (sample SAMN05326640, study PRJNA326480) | marine metagenome | isolation source: seawater | place: Atlantic Ocean: North East | collected 2012
AATTCATAGTAATTGAAAATTTCTCCGTTGTAAATCAGCACATTGCCACGTGGCGTGATCCAAGGCTGTGTGGACACGTCTGGTTGTTCAGTAATTGCAAGTAAATTGTGGCCTAGAGTCACAAAATCATCACTCCATATGCTTTGACCATCAGGTCCTCTGTGTTTGCATGTGGTTATGTAATTTTTTATGAATGCCTCATCTTTGGCCGTGATACCATAGATGCCACACATATTAGTACTTGTGATTTTTGATTAGTTCTTCAACTTTTGGTTTGAGATGTTGCCAAGCTAATCCTTGTTCAATTTCTTTTTGACTCCACATTGCGTATCCTAAATTGTTGAGCCATTGTGTGCGATCTGGTGTTGCAGGATTTTCAATTGTGTCAAAATTATGATTGGCTACTTCCCAACTCAATGCTTTTGCGTCTGTGTTAAACACTGGTATGCCATACACCGCCGCATCAACCCCAGCAGTAGAATTGTGTGTGACCATTGCCCATGCATTGTCCAGATCTTGCTGAAAACTCATTTTGTAGTTGTCTTTTTGTTCTGACGAACCTCTGACTTCTTTGCCATCCATTTTTGGTCTGACCCAAATATTTTTCAATCGTTGTTCAAGTTGTGGCACAATTTGCATGTGATTTGGATGAGGTCTAATTTTAATTTCTCTGTCAGTGTGTTTGCGTATTTTTGTAATAACATCCACTGCCCAGTCCACAGGATCCAATCCGTCCATGGACCAATTGTCTTTTGGTTGTGTGCAAATTAAAATGTGTTTGCCATCTGTACGCCATGGTTTGACATCAATATTGAATACTTTTGCAATCTTTTCAAATCTATCTGCAGGCGAATTGTCATTGTTGAAATTTCCATTACGCATTGGAGAATTTATGCCACATCTAAAGTGAGCATTAGTCCTGTGTCCTATGTTGCCATAAGCATTGAACACGCCACCGTCAAAGTTAATTGTGACTCCGCCCATGCGTTCTTGAAACTTGCGTAACAATCTACGTCTACCTTTGGTGTGTCCTGTTTGTCCTTCTCCGCCATAACCAAACATCACACTTACTGGTGTTGATGCGTCCATTTCTCCGTTGACGATTTGTGGATTGACTGGGTTTTCAATAAGTGTTGTGGTGTCGCCTGTTGCTTCAATGCCTTTTTTCCATGCATGAAGTAAGTCGTAGCTGATGCCACTTTTACGATCTTTAACTGTTCTTTGGAATATTTCGATATGCATGTGAGTAATTATATACTATAATAAAACATGCCAGAATTTATCTTACCTGATGTTGATAAAAGTAAACGCAAAGCAGTCACCACTTTCATGACCAACATGGCCAAAGCATTTGACAAAGAACCATGGCCATATGAAAAATATGTCAAAGATGGCTTACCAAATGAAGCAGTGATATGGGGATTGTTGCGTGGTTCTGATTTAATGTTCCGCGATGCTTTAGCTGAAGGAAAAACGTTTTACTATGTTGATCATGCCTATTTAGACAGTGGACACGACAGAGATTCTAAACGTAATAAACCAATTGGTAAAGAATATGTGACATGGTACAGAATAATTCGCAATGGGCATCAAATCACACACTGGGGCATGGACAAATCTGCTGTTGATTCGTCTGATAGATTGGAAAAATATTTTAACATTGAACTTCAACCAATGAAAACCACAGGAGATCAAGTGTTAATTTTGCCTCCAACTAATGCAATCCAAAAGTTTTTTGACTGCGAAGACTGGACAACACAACAGTTAGAAAAATACAAACATGAAAATTGTATAGTAAGAGAAAAACCTTACAATCCAAAAGTACAAATCACTGACAAAGGGTACATGGACAAAGTTGATGTACAAACAGACAATTCACAAGGTGCTTTTGCTGATGCTTTGGCACGGTGTAAACTCATAGTTACATACAATTCAAACAGTTTGGTCAGTGCTACAATTGACGGCATACCTGTTGATGCTAGTGAAAATTCATGTTGGAGTATTTTTGAAGGCAATCGTTTGCAGTGGATTAAATATTTGGCCCACTGCCAACATCATTCACACGAAATTGACAGTGGTGATTGGTTTGAATTGTGTAACAAGTGGCAGTCATGAGTATAACAGTTATTACTACGTTTCCAGAAAAAGCATACAAAGTATACGCTCAACGTATGATAGAAAGTTTTATTGAATGTTGGCCTAAGAACATCAAACTACATGTATATTATGAAGGCCAATGCCCACCTATTAACGACTCACAAGTCAAATACATTGATCTACATAAAGTATCACCTGAGCTGGTAGCATTCAAAAACAAACACAAAAATGATCCAGTTGCCAACGGACAAGTTGAAGAGATACCAGGTGGTGTGAGAAGAGTTACTTTACATGGTCACAAAGATAAAATGAAAGGTTCTTTTTTGTGGGATGCTGTGCGTTTTGCACACAAGACATTTTGTGTGGCTCATGCAATCAACAACATCAATTCAGATATGATACTTTGGCTTGACGCTGACACATATACATTTGCAAAGATTCCTGAATCATTTGTTAGAAACACATTGCCAGACAACAAATTGACCTGTTACCTAGGCAGAGGTGGCATATATCCAGAATGTGGTTGGGTTGGATACAATAAAAATCACAAAAAGATATACGAATTTATTAATGCATGGACGTCTTTGTACACCACAGGTAAAATATTTCAAGAAATAGAATGGCATGACAGCTATTTGTATTGGCAAATATTAAAAAGAGTAGCACCTAACGAAGGATATGACATTGGTATCATGACTGAGGGCAATGTTGCACCACATGTGTTTATTAACAGTGACTTAGGCAAATATATTGATCACATGAAAGGTAAACGTAAAATAAAAGGCAAAAGTTACAAAAAAGATTTATATACTGTAAGAACAGAGGAGTATTGGAAATAATGGCCTTACATTTATATTGCCCACCTAACAAACAATCCAAAGCATATCTTGTGATTGATAATGTACGCAAAGATTGGCCTGATACTATTGATATCAAAAACTATGCTCGCACAGATGGGCCTGGTTTGTTTTGGGGGTTTGTTGGTGAAAACATGACCTTAATTAAAGATTTAGAACGCAGAAACAAAGACTATTATTTTGCTGATATGCCATATTTTGGTAGATGGAATGGCGACAACAACGCTGAACATTATTGGCGTATTTCAAAAAATGAATTACATCCAACTAAACACTATCACAGACCTGGAGATCGTTTTGACCGTTTTGGTAAACAGATTGATCTATGGAAAAATGATGGCAGTCACATATTGGTTTGTCCATCGAGCAACACTATGAACAAGTACTACGATGAGCCAAATTGGACACAAGACACAGTGAATGAATTAAAAAAACACACAGATAGAAAGATTATTGTGAGAGAAAAGCCACGTGCCAAAGGTACTAGTGGACCACGTGCAGTTGAATTAGGTGGTTTGAAAACTTTTGAAGAAGAGGCTCAAGGTGCTTGGGCTGTGGTTACTTCTGTAAGCATGTGTGCCATTGATGCTGTGTGCATGGGCATTCCTATTTTTACATCCAAACATTCTGCGGTGCATCAGTTAGGCTTGCAAGATTTAAGTCAAATTGAATCTCCAAAAAGACAAATTTCAAGAGAACCAATACTGCATAGTTTGGCTTACAATCAATTTACTCCTGAAGAATTTGCAAATGGTTTTGCAAGAAAAATTTTAGAACAAGATATTAATTAAGATTTGCGTTCGTTCACACGCCACATTTGGCCAGACCCACGTGCAAATTCACCTATGATGTTTACACTTCTACGCCATTGTGTTGGGTTTTGTCTCAGTGATACACTATGAATTGCATGTTGCACATTGCAGAACAATGCAAATGTGTTTCTTTTGTATGGTACAGTTTTTATCACGCCACCATCATTTGACTCATTAACTTGTCTTCCAAGTGTTTTGTTGACTTCATTGATTGTGCCTTTGGATGCATGAATCTGAAATTCACCACCTGTGCCGGTGTCTTCTGGATGTGGCATGTACAACAACCCTGCATATATCTCCATTGGATTATCTAGGTGTGGTGTTCTTGTGGTTGTTTCTGTGATTGGTTTGTGCATTACTAACTGACAATCAGTCCATAATTTTTTTTCATCATCAGCCCAACCTCTTGCACCTAGTTCTTGTGCTGTGTGTTGTTTGTGTAATGATGCTGGCACCCATGGTTCAAACGTTCTAATTACGCTGTTAAACCATTCTGCAGAAGTGTGAAACTGTGTAAATTCACGCCATATTTCCGGTTTAAACGCCTCTTGTAGCAGTTTATCTGCTTTGTACCTATAACATACACCATCATCAAAAGGATTGGTGCTTAAAATTGCATTTTCTGGGAATGTGCGTTCTAGTTCTTCGTATACATCCCATGGCAAAGCGTCTTCTATGATCACATGTGGGTAAGGGTCAACAACAACTTGGGCGCCTTTTTGCAAAAGGTTTAGGTTCATACAATACCTTTTTTGCGGAACATCTCGTCTCTGGTATCAATCCATTTGTCAGCATAGTCACAATTTTTCATGTGTTCAAACCATGGACCGCCTTCTGTGTAGTGTAATGCTTTTGGTTTGCCATCTTCTGGTTCTTTGTACCAGTCAGTAAGATAGTTCCAATGGTGTGGTATTTCACCAATTTCTGCATCATCTAACCACATGAATCTGTGATGCCACATGCCACTTTCTGTGTTTAAATTTTCTAATCCTAATTTCATGTTCATTGGATGACCACAGTTCCAAAGCACACAAGATGACCAATTTTTCCTTGGATAAATCTCTTGCACTTTGCCGTCCATTTTGGTTGTATTTTTTGGTTTGTAATCGTGTTTCACAACTTGCACAGCATATTTTTTGTCTGCTATGTCAAATAATTCTTCAGGGTCTGATAAAAACAAAAAGTCACAATCAACAAACAACGCCCATCCTCGATAGTCCATTAGATATGGTACAAAAAATCTTGAAAATGTAAATTCTGTTGATGCTTTTTTATCTACTTCTCTGGTGTAGATACCAAGTTCACGCATGGTATCAAGTTTGATAGGTATTACTTCTATGTCTGGATTATGTTTGTGAATACTGTATTTGCAAACTTCGTATGCTAAATTTTCTCTGCTGTCATAACCTACATATATTCTCATTGCGTTTTAATTATTGCTTGTTATATCTTGCAAGAAACTTTTATCACCCAGTTGTTTAAGTAGTGTTCCAGCATCTGAAACATCAAGTGGATCATTATCATTACTGTTATCATTACGTCCTGCTTCTTCATTAAAAATAGTACAAACACCATCTTCACATACCATAGAATAACGCCAACTACGTTGGCCAAATCCTTGTGCTGGTTTTTCAACTAGCATACCCATATTTCTAGTGAATGCACCTGTGCCATCTGGAATCATTTTAACTTTTTCAACACCTAAATCTTTTGCCCATGCATTCATTACAAATGCATCATTAACTGAAATACAATATACTTCATCTACAAATGATTTTAGTTTATCGTATGCTTCTTCATATTCTGGCAAATGTGTGTTTGAGCAAGTTGGTGTAAATGCTCCAGGTAATGAAAATACAGCAACTTTTTTACCTGCAAACACATCTTCAGTGGTCATGTCTGCCCAGCCATAATTTTCTTCTTCGTTTTGTGTCCTAACTTTCCATGTTGTGTCAGGAACTCTCACCCCCTTTTTCATCTTTAATCTCCTACGGTTGTTGTAACTGTCAACCCTATTTTTTTACTATGACCACATCCAGCACTATGCAGATGTTGTCTATCAAATGTAATTACGTCACCTAATTTCCATTCTATTATACTATCTATCGTTAAACCATGCAAATTTTCTATTGGAATGTGATTTAGATACTGTTGATGTATTTGCTTGTCAAATTTACTATTAGGGTCATAACCCTCAATGTTTGTGTAATCTTTGACTCGTTGAATTGTTTTACCACTTCTAACTTCTATTAACTTATCTAATTCTTCTTGTGTTATTCGTAAATGTGAAATATCTTTTAGTTCTCTTATATCCTCAATCACTTGTATTGCACCTCCATGATTTAATATTTCATATCTAAATGGAGAAACGTTTGTAGTTCCAAATCGTGTTGAAGGACCATGCCATTTGTTTTTGAACACTATTGTGGTAGCAGGACCATCCAGTTCCAAAGGAATCAGTATATTTTTGTGTAGTTTGGATTGATTGCCATCTCCTGAATCTACATGCAATGGAAAAATATATTGACGTAGCATATAAAAAAATATCCACTCTGGATCATATTTGATTTCGATAATATCATCTAAAATTTGTTTCAAAGTATCTTGTGGCCAATTGGTTGTTTGGTTCCACACAGGAGTTTTACTTTGCACATCAGGTCTTGAATCTACAAGGTCATCTGTGGTTTTAAAATAGTCTAAAAGTATTTTGCGTTGATCTTCGCTAACAACATTTTCATATACTTTTACACCCATTAATTCTTCCACCAATCTTCAAATGGAAATACAACCCAACAAGGATTTTCAGCTTTGTTGATTTCAATGCCGTGATAATCAACTGTGAACACCTTATTTTTATTTTGTATCAATGCTGATGTTTTAATGATAGCTTCTGGGTATGCTTTTGAAATGTCTTCAGTTATTTTTTTGAGTGTGTCACCTTCATCACAAATATCATCAACAATTAATATTTGTCTTTTGCCATTTTTAATTTTCCAATGTGAAGGCAGTTTCCAATCAGTTTCCCAATTGGGATGATCACGCAATGAACCTTTGAATGGAATAAATGGCGTGTCGTAGTAATGACTCAGCATTACTCCAATAGGCAGACCTCCTCTGCTGATTCCAATAATAACGTCAGGCAAAAAATGGTCTTTGGTTATTTGACGTATGATGTCTTGTTGTAATTTTAATTGATGATCGTAAGTGATTATGAATTTATCAACCATTTGCTACCCTTTCTGTTGTTGTTATTTTATTGTAAAAGTCTATGCTGGCAAGATTTTTTGCCTTAGACTCGCACATGATATCAAAATCTTTTGTGAATGTGTAAGCCCAATTATTTACAGCGTTGTTCCAATAGAAGTCTGAATGTGCCCGTAATTTGGCTTTTTTGTAACCTTGTTCTAACAATGTATCCATGTTAGGACGCACATTAGCATTATGATCTACCAACACATCTTCACGCGAAACGGAATAATGTAGAGTAGGACGTTTGCCACGCCATGAATCTATCACTCGTTTGACTCTATCATCATTAGCATCAATGTACTCGCCTGTGGCTACCCAATGGTGATGTATGTCCAGCACCAATGCACAGGTCTTTTCAAGTTCAAGAGAATGTTCTAGTCCCCATTTCATTTCGTCATTTTCGATGGTAATTGTGTTGCGTGCCTCTGGTGTAAGTCTACGCATCACGTCAATAATACCTTGCGGGCCTTTGCGACCAGATATGTGTACGTTAATTTTAAAGTCTTGAAACTCACGACCATAGCCCATCCATCGAGCCATGTTCACGTGATACTCAAATTCTTCAATTGAACGTTCTACAATCTCTGGATTGTCTGATGCCAACACAGTGAATTGACCAGGATGCATACTCAGTCTTACTCCCTTGTCTCTTGCAAGATTACCACAACGCATAAAGTTCTTTTCACAGTATGCAATCACACTAAGGTCTTTCCAGAAGTACTTCCATGTTGCCTCTGTGGCCACTGGCAGTATAGGTGATGATATACGAATCATTCTCAATGGTTCTGGCAACGTACTCACATAGCCAATCAATTGATAGATTGATTCTATGTTGTGTTGCATCAATTCCCACAGTCGTTCTTCTGCATCATCTGGGTGTTGTTCATTAAGCCAACGCACCGTAGTTGCTCTGCAGTTGAGTGGTTGTTCTTGCTCTTTCAACAGTTTAGGTTTGAGTGTACGATCTGGATGCACATACTTACATGCAAAACCTATTCTCATTTTTTACCTGGATTGTAAACGTAATTCATAAAATTCATATTTTTGTATTGTTCATCAACTTGTTCTTCAAATGTTTTACCAACAAATGTTTTAGTATGTGTAATCGGTCTTGACACACCCCTAATGCGTTGTTTAAGTTCTGTGGTACTGAAAGCATGATCTCTACTATTATACACTACTTCTATTGGTAAGTCATCTCCTGTAAATGGTTTGTCTTTGTAGTCTGCTCCTATAATTCTAACGTCTGGTTTGAGAAGTGTCAACAGTTCAACCAGTTCTTTTTCTGTTTGGTATATTTTTACATCATCAACCCAACGTATGGCTTTAAGTTGTATTTCACGTTCTGGTAATGACTGGGTTGGTGATTCTTTGGTATCAGGTCTGTCAATTGAAGGATCTGTTTGCAACAACACAGTGAGATGATCACAATGCGATCTTGCTTCTTCTAACATCATACAATGTCCTGCATGTAGCAAATCAAAACATCCAGCAGTGATGCCTTTGGTCATTTGATGTCTGCGTCTTCCATGCCTGCTACTCGCAGTTTAGTAATGTTGGTTATTTGCCATTGCTTTTGATCAAGACCTTTTAGTATGCCCAACCATTTATTCCGCAACAATGCCCATTCATTTACAATTGCTTCGTAGTCACAAACTTCATCTTCACCATCTACATATTTTTCTACATCTCTTGATGACAAAGCTCTTTGATAATTTTCTAAATATATCTTGTAGTGCTTAGTTCTCAGTCTGCGTAGTTCACGATTCAAGTGTGTAAGTATTGCTTCTATTTCTTGCAATTGACCAAAGCGTTGCTCTACAATGCCAGGCAAAGTAGATGCCGCTTTTTCGAGTCTGCCATGCAAACCAACTTCACGTCTTGCTTGTTCAAGCTCAGATTCGTAGTGTGCTATTGCAGGTGGAATGTTTGCTAGTGATTTTACTATGTCAGAGTACCAATTAGTACCAGTCATCATCTTCCTCATCTTCAGCACGGTCAACGTTTTCTTCTAATGCTTCGTCGATCGCAGTTGATAATGGGTCATCGCCAAGTTCATGTTGTAAGTCTCTGAGGGTTTGCTCTTCAACTCCTTGTTCAATGAGGAAGTTTACAAAACGCATTGCCACTAAATCTTTATCTTTAGGTATTTTCTTTTCAACGATTTCCCAAAGTTCTGATAGTACGGGTGCTTCAACTGTATCCAAAATTATTCTCCTTCTGGTTCGTTGACAGTACTTACCTCATCTATCTCATTTTCTGGCACAATCAAATTGCTTATTTCATGCATGATCATATCAAGTTTTTCGCCTGTCCATTGTTTACGATAATCCAAGTATTCTTTACCATTCTTATCAATATATTTTAAACGATTTCCTTGTTGTGTCAATAGGCCTTTCTTTTCAAATAAGTCTACCAATCCACTGTATGGGTCCATACCAGTTTCATATGGTATTTTTATTTGCACACCTTCAAATGGTTTTGCGTATCTTGTTTTCATAACTTTACAAGCCGCTCTTATACCACGCACATCACTTACTTTGTTACCAGCTTCATCTTCTTTAAGTTTTAGTTTCTTCATTGCAATTACAATTGAAGATGCATAAATGAATCCTTGTCCGCCTGATATTTTATCATCTGGGTCAAACATGTCTTGTGATGCATAAGTGTGATTGGTTGCTAACATGCCAATATTGTGTGCACCAATCATGTTCACAGTATTTCTTACCAGTGATGTGAGTGCTTTAGGCTTACGACCTAGATCACCTTTCATGTCACCTTTGTCAAACTGATCAACATCAGTTGGTGTAAGCAACATACCTAAAGAATCCAACACAAACAACACTTTTGGTTTGTCTGGTGACTCTTCTGGGTAGTCTGCTTTGTACTGTTTCATAAATGTCGATATTGTTTTAGCAACATCGTCAATCATGCTTAAACTTAATCTTAAAAGTTTGTCCGGAGACGTGTCTACATTAAGTGCTTGTAACCACTTTTCGTCCAGTGCATTCTCTGAATCTATTAATACAACAAATATTCCTTGCTCTTGAGCATGTCTTACCACATTGCCTGATGCTATAAAACTCTTGCCAGAACCTGACTCACCTGCAAGTACTGTGACTTTGCCTAGTGGAATACCTTTGTAAAAATCACCAGATATCAAATAATTCAATGCATAGTTGCCTGTTGAAATCCAGTCTGTGGGATCGTTAAAACCGATCCCAAGACCATCTATTGATTTGGTGATATCTTTTCTAAATTTTGAAATATCAAATGGTTTAACCATGTATCACCTCTCCTACTTTTGTTGTCTTGCACGAATCATTGCAAGTATTTCTTCTGCTTTGTTTTCGTTGCCAGCTGGTGTTGGTGCTGGTTCTGGTGTAGCAGTTGCAACTGGTTCGGGCGTTGGTGCCGGAGCAGTTTCAGTCTGTGGTGCTACTGGTGCCGCTGTTGCCTCCATTGCTGGTGCTGGCTGTGGCGCCACTGTTGCATTCACTGGATCACCTGTTCTCTGAGCCATGCCAGCGGGTCTAAAGTATTGACTCCATCTGTCTGGATCATATGGTTGTCCATCTACTGATGCTTCAAACATTTCTTTCATCACTTTTTGTTCAACTTCTGTTGGTTTCTTTGGAAGGAAATCATTCAAGTTGTGCAAACCGTGTGTGTCAATTGCTTGTTTTTGCTCTGCTGTTATTGCCGATTCTCTTCTGCTCCACTTTGAAGTTGAATAATCTGCATAACCACCTTTAGAAGATTTGTTGATTCTAAAGTCTACACCTTTGTCAAAATCAGTTGGCATGTTTTCCATTTCTGGATCTAACAATGCACCTTTGATGATGTTGAAAATTTGTGGTCCAATAATAAATCTTCTGATTGGATTTTCTGGTGTGGTATCTTCTTGCAATGGTGATTCATTCACAAAACCTTGGAAAATATAAGAACGTTTCTTCCAATATTTTCTACCCATGTCTTCCAGCGACTTGTCTTTGAACCAACCTCTTACTTCTGCAAGTATGTTGCATGGTTCTCCCCAAATTTCCATACATGGTACTTGTACTTGTACAGATCCTGTGGATTCACCTTTCACTGAATTGAATGGTAGTTTTATCATTGCTCGCTCTACCCAAAAGAATGTGTTGTTTGGATCTTTGTCTGGTAAGAAACGTAATACTGCTTCAGTACCTTCTGCTATGTTCCAATGTGGGTAAATTGCGTTGTCACCTCCGAAACTGCCTGTTCCTGATGACTTTGTGTCTTGTGCTTTAAGTTTTGCACGGATTTCTGCTAATGTTGCCATAATTGAGCCTCCTTATTTTGCCTGTTTGCCTATTAGTAATACATTATATTACTATACATTAGTTATAAGGTCAACTACTTTTTATTTTCAATTAATCGTTTAGGCAGAAAGATCAGCCATCTTACGTTTCAAGTCTGCCATTTTATCTTTGTCTGCTTGAGTTTTATTAGGTTTTTTTTCTAATTTAAGGAAAGTTTGTAGGTATTGATAACGTTCATCCCCTCTTTTCTGAAATTTCATTTTTTCATCAGCGGCTTCTTTGGTTTTTTTATCTTTTTTAAAGTAAGGCTCTTTTGCGCCTTTTGGTTTGTCGTATGTTTTTACACCAACTTTGGAGTCTGTGTCTTTGTATGTTGGTTTTGGATTTTTGCCAGGTGCCATGAAACCCAACATGCCTTCTTTGGCAACTTTCATTAGATCTGATTTTCTAAATTCTAATTCATCATCTTCAGTCTCAGCATCACTGTCTTTGATTGTCACATACGAACCGTTGTCTCTCAAAACTGGTCCGGAGATGTCTTGTTCCTTGTGCTTTACCATATCACCAACTTTGATGTCGTCATCGCCTTTGGCTATTCTCATCCATTTTTCAGCGTGTTTGGCAATTACTTGTCTTGCGTCTGCTTCTGGACCTTTCTTCTGTGACAGTTCGTACAAGTCGTCCATTAGTTCATCATCACCAATGTGATCGTACATGATGCCTTGTGCGTTGTCTCCGTCTACTCCTACTGGAATTGGGTCTTTTAAAAGTTTTGTGATATCTCTGAAGTCTTCTGCTGTTTGTGGAGCCTTCCAGGTCCCTTC
>MDSV01063155.1_pt1 | contig 12122 bp, 13 predicted proteins | sample 810851 | NCBI WGS metagenome assembly MDSV01 (sample SAMN05326640, study PRJNA326480) | marine metagenome | isolation source: seawater | place: Atlantic Ocean: North East | collected 2012
CGCCACTGCCGAGGCTTCTTGCTCCAGTTGTAAAAAGCTACGCTCGGTGTAGTTAATCCAACCACTTTTGTCGTAGCAATGGGGCGCACGCACAGCAGGTTTGTCTGGGTAGAGACGAGCCTGCTCTGCGAGAAAATGGGCGACATTTTGCGGCATCAATAGTCACCTATAAGGATACAACAGCTACAAGCTGCCAACAATAAACAACAATTTAGAATCAGTAATTTAAGTATCTATTTAATACTTTCATGTAAACTAAGCTATCCATCAGAAGTTTTTCCGAGCGCCAAAATAAACACTCCTACCAAGAGCTGGATAATCATAAGTCAAAGCATAGCTCTTATCAAATAAGTTATCAATACGACCAAATACTGACAGTGATTCTGTTAGCTCTAGGTCTGCAACTAAATTAACCACTAAAAAGTCATCTATATCCGTGTTGTAGTCTTGGTAATTATCGCGTTGACGATCAATTTGCCGAAGCGCACTCAAGCCAACACGGATTTTATCAGTCGGTTGGTAGTTTGCTGTAAGCTGTATTAAGTGTTGCGGGCGATATGGTAGAGTAAATTCATCAAAATCATTTAATTCAGCAATGTAATCTTCTCCTACTGCATCGAGATAAGTGTAGTTTAGAATGAATCCAAGCGTCTCGTTTATACTGTAGTCGAAAGAAAATTCGACTCCCTTAATTGACGCTCTTTTGACATTATAAGTATCAGATGGATACGCATCGAATTTTCCGGGGCCTAAGCTTACAGGAGGATGACCTACATATTGAATCAAATCGTCAATCTCGTTTCTAAATAATACCAAACTCCACTGTGTCTTACTGCCAGAAGGGCGATAGCGAATACCCAACTCGTAAGAGGTGCCTTTTTCGGGATTTAATTGCGTATCTACTAAGGAATTATCAGCGCCAAGATTTTCATCAAATGCAAGATCCTGAGCTGTAGGTGGTGCATATGAAGTAGACACCTTACCAAAAAGAATTAAATCCTTGCTAGAAACATCGTAGATGGCCTCAACATTGCCAGTCAAAGCATTCTTGAAATTACTGAAATCGTCATAGCGAACACCTGACCGAAGTTCAAAGCTGTCACTCATCTTACTCAAAAGCTGAGTAAAAACACCCAATTGCTCTTGTTCCGCTCTGTAAGATCCAAGGCGAATAAGTTCATCCTGATGATATAACCCTCCAACAGTAAGCAAAGACGTATCAGTTATGTTATAATCTACCTGCAGGCTTAATTCATCCGTCTCGATTTCACTGCGCGAATTATATAAAATACCAGAAAACGAATAGTCGTAATCATAGAAATACTCACTTTTTGAATAAAATACATGTGCACTAATATTGTCTTTTGCAAAACGAAATCCCGGAGAAATGAGTAGATTCTCCGAATGTGAGTGATTATATAATGACGGCGAGGTCTCAGATTCTGGCACCCCTTTTTTATTATCAATACTCTGAATAATTAATTCTGAACTTAAATTCTCCGTAACACGAAAATCTAACCGTGCTAATGAAGAATTGTTTTCATAATAATCATTTTCACGCTCATTATCTGTAGAAAGCTTGGATCTTGCAAAGCTAACAGCAAAATTATCACTAGCGACATGACCGGTAATCATTGCGCGATCAAAGTTGTTGGAACCAGACTCATACTCTAGAGAAAATTTTTCTATATCATTTCCAAGAATTGGCTTGGTACGAAGATCCACCACTCCACCAATACCGCTAGACCCGTAATTAACTGTAGAACCACCCTTCATTAGCTGCACACTGTCTATGTTATTTAGACTAAGTGATTCTAGATCATACTGACCGCTAAAAGCCGCATTCAAACGTCTACCATCTAAAAAAATAGCTGAATTATCACTATTAGTTCCGCGAATAAACAGTGAAGAAACAGATCCGCTAGAGCCGTTAACCTTTAAATTAATCCCAGCTTGTCGCTCCAACACATCTACTAAGCTGCTATCCTGCCAGAGAACCATTTCCTCTGAACCAATGTAAGCAATTGAAGGAGAGACTCGAAGCGGAGAAAGTGGCGTTCTTGTTGCAACCACAACATAGGGATCCAGTTCATAAATAGGCAATGCACCTTGTGTAGAATCAGCTGACAACTGCGTAAAAACTAGCGATGAACAAATTACGCCACTTATTATTAATTTTTGAAAACTCATAACTATGAGAAACTACCAAATTGAAGCAGCTGCAAGAACAATTAATTTATGAGAATCATTCTCATAAAAGCGCATGGTATCTTTTGAGTCGTTTACGATGAAAATCAAGGTTACCGATCCAGTAAAGGAGGACAATACCTACAAAAAAGCCGCCCTTGTTTGGGCGGCTTAGGAGCAAGATAAATAAAGTGGCTTAATAGTCCTTTAGGGTAATCAGGCCCCAAAGAAGTGTTGTTTTGTTACCACTAAAATTCTTACGTTCGGTTAATTCATCACTGCTCACAGCCATCGTAATTGGTCCAGTAGCGGAGTAACTAGCCGCCTCATGCTTTATGATGCCTAGCATATTAAAGCTATTGGATTCTGCCTGCGTGCCATTAGTGACACAACCAGTTAAAAATAAAAAAAGTATCAATGTAGTTAAGGTAAGTATTTTCTTCATTGTTGATTAGCTTGTTTCAAAATCAGATCATTGCAAGAGCTTTAAAGACGAGCTATTACTCTTGCTCATCGAGTAAAGCGCTGTCGGACAATTCCATGTTATGATGCACCGCTTTAACATCTTCAAGCTCGTCAATTTTTTCAACTAAATGTAGAACTTTACGTGCCGTATCCTTGTCATCAACTGGCACAAATACATTCGCTAGATACGCTAACTCCGATGCGACACATTCGATCTTAGCGACATCGAGAGCTTGTGAGACCGAATCATACTCTGAGATTGCACAGACCACCTCAAAGTGATCCCCCTCGTTTTTTATATCTTCAGCACCCGCCTCTAGGACTAAGTCCATCAAGGCCTCCTCGCTAATTTTAGATGCCTCAATTATAAATTGCCCCCTGCGATCAAATTGAAACGCAACAGATCCAACGCCAGCTAGATTGCCACCATTCTTTCCCATTGTACTACGCACCTCTGAGGCAGAACGATTCTTATTATCAGTGGTTACCTCGACAATAATTCCTACTCCACCGGCTCCATAACCCTCATAAAGGTTCTCTTCATAAACGACCCCAGGAAGCTCTCCCGTTCCTTTTTTAATAGCCCGGTCAATATTGTCTGCCGGCATGTTAGCCGCTTTAGCTTTGGCAATACAGGTGCGTAAGCGCGGATTAAATCCAGGGTCTCCTCCGCCACTCCGAGCGGCTAATGTGATGTCCTTACTAAGTACACTAAATAACTTACCACGCTTTGCATCTGCTGCGCCTTTGGCTCGCTTAATAGTTGCCCATTTACTGTGTCCAGACATGTGTAATGAATAATGAGATTAAATGGCTAAGGCTGCTAAGTGTACTAGACGAAACATTAGATACTAGTTTTTATGTGGAGATTTTCCTCTAGCAATTCCGCCCTTAGATTTTGACTTAGTGGCTTTATTTGCCTGATCTCCAGCTAAAGCAGGCAACTCATCTGGGCGGCTATTGGTGATCTTCTGCTGCACAATTGTGAGAATGTTTTGCACCGTCCAATAAAGTACTAGTCCTGAAGAAAAGTTATAGAGAAATACAAGAAAAACAAAGGGTAAAAATTTAAAAATCTTCTGCTGCGCGGGATCCGCACTCGGGTTAATTGGCATCATACTCATTTGCAAGAACATCGTAACTCCCATGATCAACGGAAGTAGATTGATCGGAAACCCCGAGATTTCAAAAATAGTGTCTGCTTGTGAAAGATCTGATACCCATAGAAACGACTCATGGCGAAGCTCTGAAGCAGAACGTAACATATAAAATAACCCTAAGAAAATTGGCATTTGTACAAGCATCGGCAAACAACCTGCAACGGGATTAACTTGATGCTCTTTAAAGAGCTTTAGAGTTTCTTGCTGCATCTTTTGTGGATTGTCCTTAAACTTCTCTTTTAACTCTGCCATTGGTCCTTGAATGCTCGACATGCGCTTCTGCGACTTTGCAGCCTTAGCAGTCAATGGCCAAAAGATAAGTTTGATGCAGATCGTCATAATTACAATAGACATACCCCAACTTGGGACTATGGCGTGAATCGCATACATAAATGACAGTAGTAATTTACTAATGAAGCTGAGGAAGCCAAATTGCATAACGAGGTCTTTTTGATTACCAAGAGCCTGTAAGCGCTTAAACTCTTTAGGCCCAACAAAGTAATCAAAATCGAGTGTCTTTGATGACCCACTTGCAATAGTACCAAATGCATAGCCTACACTGCCGGTAATTCCAACACGACTTGCGCTAGACAAGCTTTTTTCACCATCTACACGGTAAACAATTAAGTCTTCTCCTATTTTCTGATCGGAGGAAAGGACCGCAGCAAAGAACTGATTTTTAACTGAGGACCACTCTATTCGACCCGCATCCTCAATGCGAATCTCCTCGCGTGGAGCGCTTGCTCCTATTCCGAGAAATCCACTGCCTCCAATTAACTTAGTGATTGGCTTAAACTTTGCATCGGCTCCATTGTAATACCCTACGTTAAGATAGCTTTGTTGCATACGCCCATCCGAGATAGACTGCATCGTTCCCAAGTTTAGATAAAGTGTTGAGAATGCTTTCGCCAAGGAGGATCGATTGGTAAAAGTAGTGCTATGATCAATGATATAAGGGTCTTCTGAAGAACCACTTTGCGTTAAAGAGTAGATTCGGCGGATTTGAAGATCTGCTCCTGCTTGCAACAAAAAAGTGATCGAATTAGACGACTTAGCCTCGATTTGATACGGCATATCAAATTCTTGAATACTGCCGTCCTTATTGGGTAAACCTAAGCTAAGGGCTGGCAAGTGTCCCTTGTCATTAAATACGAAATCATCCAACTGCCCACGCTTTGTTTTTAAAAATTCTACGCGCCGGATAGCACCACCGAAATTAGTGAATTCGACTCTTATATAGTCATTGGATATTGTGACAATTTCTTCCGCATCCGAGACATCTAGTATTTGCGGCTCATCAGTAATCCCAGAAACATCTTTAGCCAACAAATCAAGCATTGCACTTTCTTCAGCTGCAGATTCCGCGCCGCCAGAAAAATCACTATTTGGGCCTGCGCTCGCACTTTCTACCTCACTAGGTTGAGTTAACTTAGCCGCCTCCAGTGCAGTCAATCGCTCTTGCTGTTGCAGCTCTACAGACTGCCAAAACATGTAGCCGATGCCGGATGCGATGAAGAGCAATCCAAAGAATGTATTTTTTTTATCCATTTAATTATTAATAAGGTGTTTTGAAATGCCTTTAACTTTGTTACTTTTCAAGCTTGGAACAGGATCATATCCACCAGCATTCCATGGGTGGCACCTTAAAATTCTACATAGGACCATGTAACTACCACGCAAGAGGCCAAAACGAAGGAGCGCGGTGCGAGCAAAACAGGAGCAAGTAGGCTGAAAGCGGCAGCTACAACTAGTGCCAAAAAAGAATATTTTTAGGGGCGAGAGCAAGCATTGGTAAACGCGCACAAAAAAGACCGCAACGAATGCTCCGATAGAAGGAGCGCTTGTTTCTAAATTTTCTGTTTCATGTAAATGTATACCCATTAAAGATTATTTGTAGTTGTATTTATTTGTGTGCACCCCTTCAGAAAAGCTTGTTCAAGATCAGCGTAAGCGAACTTATCATAACCCTTCCTAAGCACAATTACCAGATCTAGGCTCTGGGGCAAGTTCGCTTCATGGGCACGAAAAATTTCTCGAAGTAGGCGCTTGCCTCGATTACGCTTAACTGCATTGCCAACTCGTCTACTTGCAATGATACCTATGCGAACACCCGGTAACTCGGCACGACTGAACCACTGCAATATAAAAGGCCCAAAAGACATGCGCTTTCCACTGCTGCGAACTTGCTGAAAATCAACTTGCCGACGCAAGCGCTTCAAGGCCGGAACACCCATCGCTCCAAAAATGTAAAACGCTAAGACTGCCTTATGCAGCCAAACGATAGCGTCCTTTAGCCCGGCGTGCCGCCAGAACCTTGCGGCCACCACGGGTCGCATTACGAGCACGAAAGCCGAATTTACGTGCGCGGCGAAGTTTTGAAGGTCTAAATGTAGGTTTCATTGGAAATGGTTCTAGAAGAAGAGCGCAGGAGAAAAACCTTTGCTAGGCATGCTGTCAAGGCATCAAAATATACAATAGCAACGAAGTGTATACGCTCTACAGATTGCTCAATCAATCACTGAAGACATATTAAGGAAGACTCAAGAGAAAGAAGTGCCTAACTTTTAGGACTTTGGAAACAGAAGGCTTATGATCCTGAAAATTACTTATTGAGTCATCTCTATTCGACTGCTCTGTATAATAAATTATTCATTTATGTTGAGCGAGTCGTTATTATTTATACTTCCGTTTTTTCTGGTTGCTTTACTTTATGCATCGGTAGGGCACGGCGGAGCATCCGGTTATCTTGCGACTATGATCTTATTATCGGTTGAGTCAGATTTGATACGCCCAACCGCTTTGCTCTTAAATGTTCTGGTATCTTTAGTTGGAACAATTGCATTTTTTAAAGCAGGACATTTCCGTTTAGGTCTATTTCTACCATTATCTGTAGCAGCAATCCCTTTTGCCTACTGGGGTGGTAGTATCGATCTTAACAAAGATTTTTTCAGGCAGATCTTAGCTCTAGCATTGTGCTTCGCTTTGCTACGATTATTTATGACCTTAAAAAAGTCTGATCAGATAAAAAAGCCACATTTGATTATTCTTCTATTAACAGGCGCTTTGATAGGCTTTGTTTCAGGGCTTATTGGAGTCGGTGGTGGTATTTTTCTGACCCCACTAGTTATACTTTTGGCTTGGGCCACACCGAGAACTGCGGCTGCAATTTCAGCTCCTTTTATCTTCTTTAATTCTCTAGCAGGTTTAGCGGGCCTGCGCCCTTCTATCGAAAACTTTCATCCATATACACTCTTGCTAACTTGCGCGGTGATTATCGCTGGATATTTGGGTGCTAAATGGGGTAGCCAAATCGCTACAGAGCTAACGATAAGAACTGCGTTAGGCTGTGTGCTTTTCTTTGCAGCGCTCAAACTATGTCTGTAAAAAATCGTTAACCCCTACGCCAATATTGGGGAGATTTCTACCTCTCTTAATGATGCGAGCAGGCCGCTGGATCGACGACTAAATTGTTGGGGTCAGCGCAGTCACAGCCGCTGTTATCAATCCATGAGCTACTTCCATCTGCATAATACTCTTTTTTCCATACTGGTAGACGATACTTAATGTTATCGATTATGAACCGGCTTGCGAAAAATGTATCTCCTCTATGATGTGCGGTAACACCAACCCAAACAGCTAACTCACCAACACTAAGCAATCCGATACGGTGCACTGCAGATGCTCCTATTATATTAAATTTTTCCTTGGCTTCTATTAAGACTTTTTGCCCTATAGCAGGAGCCAGTTCTGGGTAAGCGGTATACTGCAATTTCTTAACTAATTTGCCTTCATTTGTATTTCTCACCCAGCCTTCATAACTACAGTAACCACCAGATTTTAGGGATAATAGCTCCTCACGCAATGCGCTAGGAGCTATTGAATGATCCGTTATTTCAAATTTCATTGGAAGCAGAAGATAAGACCTCAATCATCCTCCAGTCATAGGAGGAAGAAAGGCGATGCTATCACCGTCATGAAGTTCTTTTTTGTGAGCGCAGAGTTCATGATTGATCGCCACTTGTAGCTGGAAAAACTTATGCGGAAATTGGTATTCTTGGGCTAGCTGCTTGTAGAGCTCCTTAGCAGTGATACTAGAGAACTCTCGAACTTCCTCAGCTTTTCCAGCAAGATCTGCAAGTTGAGCAAAATAAAGTATTTTTATTCGCATAACTTAGTGCTATTTGCAGCTTCAAATTCTGCGCTCGTATTGATATTATCAAGGCTAGAAGGATCTTCTTGGTCGATCAAAGTTGCTTCATTAATGATGAGCAGTTTTCGAGGACAAAAATTACCTGTTTTGCGTGAGGTATCTAGTAGAACTTTATTAGAACCAATTGGATAGATTGCGCAGAGCGGTTCAGGCAAACCGTCACTGCTACTGCGATAAGCCGTTAGTCGAGGATCACTAGCACGAAAGGATGTAATGATCTTTTCAAGCGTCGAAACCGTTACGAAAGGCAGGTCACAAGCAAGTACTAACCAGTGAGCCTGAGGAAAAGCCTGCATGGCTGACAAAATGCCGCAGAGAGGACCCTTTACCGAAGCTATTGAATCAAACACGACTTCCGCTTTAGAAGGTATTGGAAAAGATTGGTCTTTACGTTGAGAAACAAAAACCATTTGGCAGATTTTTGAAAGTAGGTCTACTGTTCGCTCAAGTTGCGTTGACTCCCCGCTGTAGCACAGCAACGCCTTGTCGCGCCCCATGCGACGACTTTTTCCACCTGCTAGAACTAGTCCATATACTTCCTTTTTCATTGCCTCGAAAAATCGTTTTTTCCTCCCGTCTTTTTAATCAGTCGTGTTGATTCAATGATTATATCTTTAGAAAATGACTTGCACATATCATAAATTGTAAGCGCAGCAACTGAAGTAGCAGTCAGTGCCTCCATCTCAACGCCCGTTTGCTCCTTAACTTTAACCGTGCCCACAATGCTAAGGCGTGCCTCATCCATGCATTCTATATTTATTTTGACTGACTTTAGATTGAGCGGGTGACAAAATGGTATAAGTTCAGATGTCTTTTTAGCTGCCATTGTGCCAGCAATAATAGCGGTGTCGAAAATAGGGCCTTTCTTAGTCGACCAACCATCTGCAGCAAGCTGGTCGAGAACATTTTTTCCAAAATAAACTATCGACTCGGCAATAGCAGTGCGCGTGGAAGCGACCTTCTCAGACACATCTACCATCGTGGGCTTTAGATCTTTATCAATATGTGAAAATTCCATTTTTGAGGGAGTGGAAAGAAATAAACTAGATTAAAAAAACTTAAATACAAAAACTACTATAATATGTATTAAAGCCATGCATAATAATTTACAGGTTCACCACCCTTAACTTCGGTTTTCTTGTTGCTCGGCTGTAGTTCTATGAACCCATCTGCACTAAGAATACTTACAAAATCACCGGAATTTTGCGGGGGTAATGGTAGGGCAAATCCTGAACTTAGAAGCTTAACTGGTAAAAAGCGAGTTAATCGATCCATTGGTGGTATCTCATTAGCTAGTAACACTTTTGAGGGCTTTACCTGGGATTGCCCTTGCGCTACTCGAAGCGCTGGCAGCACATAACGATGAAGGCAGACAAGGGCCGACAATGGATTTCCTGGTAATGCAAAAATTGCAGTGCTTTCACTACTCCAAAAACCAAAAGGCTTGCCTGGCTTTTGGGCGACCCCATGAATTTTTTTTTCTAAGTGCATAGCATCCAAAACGGCAGGCACGTAATCCTTATTGCCCATCGAGATTCCACCGGAGATAATAACAAATTTACTTTGCTGTATGACTCTTGAAAGTTGTGATTGTACAGCCTCTAAGTCGTCGGGCAAATGCACGCTTTCTTGCACATCTAAGTGTGATCGACCAAGCGCAGCCTGAATAGCTAGATCATTAGAGCGGCGGATCTGATGCGCTTGAGGTATTTGTTTTACATCCACTAGCTCGTCACCTGTGCTAACAATTGTGATAGCAGGCATTTTCGAGACTTTTAGATGAACATGTCCACATGTTGCTGCTATTGCTATCTCTCGAGAACCGAGCACCCTTCCTGCCTCTAAAAGAAGAGTGCCTTCTGCCTGATCACTGCCCACTGAATGAATGTAGTCCCCGCTATTATGCTGATCAGGGTTTTCTAATATAATTTTGCCATTGTCTAACTTCTTGGTCAACTCATACGGAATGATGCAATCAGAGTCGCTAGGTACGACTGCTCCTGTCATAATTTCTACACAGCTACCAGAAGCATTGCCAATTTCTACTGGAGGAGCGCCTGCAGGTAATTCCGCAATAATGTCAAAGCCAGTTACTGTAGATAGATCCATCGAACGAATGGCATAGCCATCCATCATCGCTCGATTAAAGGGAGGAAAAGGTCGGTCCGCATAAATACTTTCCCGCAATATTCGTCCGGCACAATTTATAAGTGGCAGATCAACAGATTCAACTTTAGGCAGACTCGCAAAAATTAAGTCGTCAGCTTCACATGGATGGATAGATTTCATCTTAATTATTTGAATATGTAGTTAATGGATGTAATTTTAAAGAACTAATGATTAATGACAAAATAGGTCGCCGATTAACAGACTTACGTATCTCACTTACAGACCAGTGCAACTTACGCTGCGCCTATTGTATGCCTAAAGAGATCTTCGGCCCTAATTATCCATTCTTAAAAAGAAACGAATGGCTCCATTTCGAGGAGTTAGATGTTCTTGTTAAAACATTCTTACATTTGGGAGTGAAAAAAATTCGCCTAACTGGCGGCGAACCACTTCTAAGGCCTGGTATCGTCAACTTCGTAGAGCGCTTGAAGGATCATCACAATGTGGAAGAGATCACGCTGACGACTAATGCGCTACGATTAGCTAAAGAGGTGCAAGCCCTAAAAGCCGCAGGGCTGTCTCGAGTCACGGTAAGCTTAGATGCTCTAGATCCAAAAATCTTAGGCGAAATAAATGGACGCGGCAAATCCCCTGATATAGTACTCAATGCAATCGATGCTGCCCTAAACGTAGGGCTAAGCATTAAAGTAAATATGGTTGTTCAAAAAGGGGTAAATGAAGGAGAGGTCCTGCCAATGGCTCGGTACTTTAAAGATCTAGGCGTACCACTTCGCTTTATCGAATACATGGATGTTGGTAATCACAACGGATGGAAAATGGCGAAGGTTTTTAGCGCAGATGAAATTTTAAAAGAGATCCAAGCTGAATTTGAGATCGAACCCATAGACTTAAGTTCAAGCGCTGAAGTTGCTAAAAGATATCGTTACAAAGATCACACGTCTGAATTCGGATTAATCACATCTGTAACGCAGCCTTTTTGCGGTGGCTGTACACGAGCTCGTATATCTGCGGATGGGAAACTCTATACCTGCTTATTTGCTAGCACTGGTCTCGACCTAAGAAAAATACTACGGTCAGAAAAATACCATAAAGACCAACTTTTATCGATACTTTCAAAACATTGGGGACATCGCGATGATCGATACTCCGAGCTCAGAGCCGTTACTAAAAATGCTCAAGAAAAAGTCGAAATGTCTTATATTGGAGGGTAGCTCATATAGGCACTTACAAGCCATTTTCTTTCGTAATCCACGGATTTCTATTATAGTGAATTCACATACATCTTAATCATTTAAGTCATACCTGCATTTTTAGAAGTGTCCTATCTAGAACGAATCGCTAACGCTTATGCTGAAGTAAGCTTTTCTCAAGAAGAACTGGTCTTCTATGCAAGGCATTTATTACTGCCAAGCGTAGGAACCGAAGGACAACAGAAACTTAAAGCAGCTAGAGTTCTAGTTGTTGGAGCAGGAGGACTTGGATGTCCAGCTCTGCAGGGACTAGCAGGCGCAGGTGTAGGACACATAAGCATTATAGACGGAGACAATATCGAACTGTCCAACCTAGCTAGACAGTGGTTACATAGCTCTAAGGATCTTGATTGTAATAAAGCTGAGTCTGCAAAGCGCTCCATCATACGACTTAATCCCTATCTGCAGGTAGAAAGTTTTTGCGATATGCTAACGCAGGCCAATGCAGAAACATTAATTGCATCGCATGATCTAGTGTTAGATGCGACCGATGATATGCACGTTCGCTATTTAATTGATGCTGTATGTGCAAAATTTAATCGCCCGTGGATACACGCTGCCTTATATCGAAATAAAGGACAGGTTTGCTCCTTATGGGACTCTCATGGGGCAAGTTTTAAGACCTTATACCCAAATAAAAATGAAGCACCCTCTTGCGTAGAAGCTGGCATTCTTGGCGCTAGTGCAAGCTTGATTGCAAACATTCAAGTACTCGAGGCG